>Ga0247825_10001309_pt1 | contig 16265 bp, 11 predicted proteins | sample 13C_Vanillin_Day_FD_194413 | JGI IMG/M metagenome (GOLD analysis project Ga0247825, IMG submission 194413) | Soil microbial communities from agricultural site in Penn Yan, New York, United States - 13C_Vanillin_Day48 | ecosystem: Environmental > Terrestrial > Soil > Agricultural land | place... | reverse complement strand
GACGACGACGTGCCCTTCGACCGCACAACCATGCCTTGCCGCGCGGTCGGCGTGGTCGCCGATACGTTCTGGCGCATGCCCGGCGTGCTGCGCAGCGACAACCCGCACGCCTTCGCCGCATTCGGCCCGCAAGCTGTGCACATCACGCGGCCGCACCCGGTCGACATCCCGCACGGCGTGGATAGTCCTCCAGGGCGGGTGTTTGACTTGAACGGATCGGTTCTGTTGCTCGGCGTAGGCCACGATTGCAACACCACCGTACACGTGGCCGAAGCGGTCGCCGGCGTGCGTTATCGCCAGCCCAAGTACGCCACCGTGCTCGAGAACGGGCGCGCGCGGCGCTACGAGTACGGCGAGACCGACCATTGCTGCGAGAAGTTCGCGCTGCTCGACACCTGGCTCGGGCAGCGGCAGAAAACCGGTGTCGTGGGGAAGGCGCAGGCCCGCCTCGCCCCCTCGCGCGACATCGTCGCCGCCGCGCTCGTCCATCTGCGTGAGAACGAAACCGTGTTCCTGCACGCCGCGGGCGCGTGCGCGGAATGCGACCAGGCGAGGGCCGGCGCGGTGGCCTAGAGAATCTCTGAAAAGCGGCAAGTCGTCGTTCCCGCGAATGCGGGAACCCATGTCATCAAAGAAAAATTGGGCCCCCGCCTTCGCGGGGGCGACTGCTTCAGACCTTCCCTAGCTCGTCAGCCGCGTGGCGAGCTCGGCGAAATCCTTCGCGGCCACATCGACGCACGCGGGATCGGGCGCGAGATCGCTGGTCTGGCCCGGGCCGTGCTCGGTGGGCCGCGCGACGAAAGCGGTATTCAGGCCCTGCGCCTTCGCGGCCTTCAGGTCATTGTTGTGCGCGGCGACCATCATCACCGCGCCGGGCGCGAGGCCGAGCTGGCGGCACGAGTTCAGGTAGGCCTCCGGCATCGGCTTGTAGGCGCGCGCGGTCTCGGCGCCGAGGATGCAGTCCCACGGCAGCCCGGCGCGCTTCGCCAGGTTGACCATCAGCGCGATGTTGCCGTTGGAGCACGGCGCGATGATGAAGCGGCTCTTCAGGCGCTTCAGGCCTTCGACCACGTCGGGCCAGGGCTCGAGCCGGTGCCAGACGCGGTTCATGTGATCGAGGTCGCTTTCGGCGAGCCCCTGAAGGCGGTAGCGCGCGACCAGCTTGTCCAGGCTCTCGCGATGCAGCACGTCGAGGATGGTGAACGCCCGCCGGCCGGAGCGCACTTCGTCCATCGAGGGCTGGTAGAGCTTGCGCCACTCGACCGCGAACTCGAGCCAGTCGATGCCGCCGATTCCCTTCTGCGCGGCGAACGCCCCCAGGTCGCGGCTCACGCTCGTGCGCCAGTCGACCACGGTGCCGAACACGTCGAACAGGCAGGCGCGGATCTCCATCATCGCCCCACCGCGCGGCGCAGCGCCGCGCGCGCGAGCAGCCGGGTCGAATCGAGCGTCGGCAGCGGCGAGTTGGCGTCGTTCATGATGAGCGGGATCTCGGTGCAGCCCAGCACCACCGCGTCGCAGCCCTGGCGCTTCATCTTCTCCATCACTTTCTGAAAGTAGCCGACTGCCGCCGGCTTGAAGACGCCCAGCACCAGCTCGTCCATGATGATGCGGTTGATCTCGTCGCGCTCGGCGGGTTCCGGGCGCACCAGCTCGCCGGCGTAGACCGGCCCTTCCATCAGCCATTTCGTCCCGGTCAGGCCGATGCGGCGAAAGCCGCGGGCGCGGGCTTCATTCATGACCGCATCCGCGATGTACAGCCACGGCCTCGGCGAGCGCGGCGCTACATAGGGCAACGCCTGGTGGATGGTGTTGTCCGGGCAGATCAGGAAGTCCGCACCCATGCCGGCAAGCTTTCGCGCCGAGTCGAGCATCACCTCGCCCACCCCCTGCCAGTCGCCCTGGTAGATCAGGTCCATGGTGCGAGCGAGCGAAGGCGTGTGCATCGATACCTCGGGATGCGCGTGCGCCGCGCCGAGGAGCTGCGGCGCCTCGGTGCAGATGGTGCGGTAGCAGAGCGCGGCGCCTTCGGCTGAGCAGGCGGCGATTCCGATGTGTTGCGGCACGACCCCGATTATGCCCGCGCCAATCCAGGCGCTAGCGGATGCGCGCGGGGCTCGCTTCGAATGCCTTGCGTAGCGCTGCGGGCATGGCCTGCACCACGCTCTCCGGGTACTCCACGCGGTGCCGGCCGACCTTGAGCGCGAGCGCGGGCGGGCGGCGGCGAAAGCACGTATCGCAGCGGCCGATGGCGCCGGTGGGAAGGTAACGCTTGCACTCGAAGCACCGGTCGCGCTCGACGAGGGCGCGCCGCACTGCGTTGCGCTGATACACCATCACTCCGTCCTTCAGCCGCGGCCAATGCGGCAGCTCGAGCTCTTCGACCAGCGTCCAGTTGAGCGCTAGCTCACGATGGAAGCGCACCGAGCCGGTCGCGCCCTCGTCGCGCTCGCCGATGTGAACGACCACGTCGCCGCGGTACGCACGCAGCGCCTGGTAGCTCGCGGCATCGTCGTCGTACGGCGGCCAGCACAGCACCAGGGTGCGCTCGGGGTGACGCCGCGCCGCCTGCACGGACAACGCTCGTCGAATCGCGGTCCACGGCCGCCGCACGTTGCGGTCATAGCCAATCGCATCCACGCCGCGCGCGCGAAGCAGCGCCAGCCAATAGCCCATTCCGGCGCCGCATTCGATCAGCGGCGCGTATCGCGAAAGGACCTCGAGTGCCGCGTCGGTGGGGATCGCCCAAGAAAAAAGCGACGCCAATTCGCGCCGCCGCTCGCCAAGATCCAGCAGCGGCGAGGGGTGCGCCGCCATCAGTTGGCGAAACAAATCGAGGTAAGGATTTTCGCCGGCGCCGAGCGGCTGCCGCCGGGCCAGCCTTTTTAGGCTCTTGCGGTAGTCGCTTAGCGATCGCGCGGCGTGCTGCCACTCCTGCTCGCCAACCGAAAGCCACGGAAAGCGCCTGGCGAAATGCCGATACGAAGGCGTCAGCGGGGTGACCCGCGGCCGGCGGCTGAGCCCGTGGCGCCATTGCTCGGGCGCCACCGGCTCGACCGCCCCGCCGCAGCCGGCGCAGATCGGATGGCCGTCGACGATCACGCGCCGTCCCGCGCTGAGGAGCGGCTGAACCCCCGCCGCTCCCGGGGTGCAGCGCTCAGTCCTCGTCATCGCGCTCGCGCTCCACGCGGAGCACGTTCGCGTCGTGCACGATGTTGCCGCCGACGATGGTCATCACCGAGCGGATGCGCTTCAGCTCGTCATTGGGCACCGTGAAGTAGTCCCGGTCGAGCACCACCAGGTCGGCGTGCTTGCCGGCCTCGATGCTGCCCAGGTGGTTCTCCTCGCGCACGAACCACCCGTTCGAGCGCGTATAGAGATCGAGCGCCTCCTGGCGCGTGATCTGCTGTCCCGGGTTGATCAGCACGCGGCGCGCGTTGAGGCCGGTCGTGGCGTAGTACATGTGGATCCACGGGTTCATCGGCGCGATCTGCATGCCGTCGGAGCTCAAGCCGGACCGGATGCCGTCGGGGCGCCGGCCGCTGTCGACGATCATGCGGAACGGGGGGCCGGCGTAAGGCGCCACCGTGCTCGTCACCGGATTGCCGGCAAGGAATTGCCAGCCGGTGAGCGACAGGTTGCCGCCGATCGCCTGCCAGCGGTCGATCCATTCCTGCGTGATGCCCGGGACATGCCCGATCACCCAGCGCTTCTCGCGCACCACGCCCGGAAACTCCTGCTCCACCGCTTCGAATGCCATGATCTCGAACTCGAAGTCGGCGGGATTGCTGGCCGGGGTCTGGCGCCGGCCGAGCGAATGCACCTCCGCGCGCCAGCCGGCCGCAGCGACGCGCTTCGCCGCCGCCAGGAACTGGGGCGAGGTGACCGGGTTGGTGCCTTGCGCGATGAACTCGCCGATGCCGCCGGTGCGCACCAGGTCGTTGCCGAAGAACGGGAATGCGTTCTTCAGGCGCTGCACCAGCTCCGGCGTGTTGACGTCCCCCTCCATATGCAGGAAGTTGATGCGCAGCCGCACCAGGCCTTCGCCCTGCTCGTACACCTCGAGGAACGGGAAGTGCATCGTGAAGTTGTCTTCGTGCGCCGCGCCGTCGGCCGGGCTGTTGGTGGCCTGGAACGCGCCCTGGTCGATGTGCGTGGTCACGCCGAGGCTGACGGCGTATTTCATCGCGTCGAGCGTGCCGCGCCGGCGCGCCGCCGGGTTGAGCAGGTTCTGCCTCAGGTAGAGCAGCGCGCTCGAGGATTGGCCGCCGCCCGCAATCGAGCCGGCGTCGCCGGTCACGCCGACCGCGATTCCGTTCGCCTGGAAAATCGCTTTGCCGGCGCTGTTGGTGGCCGAGGGCCCGCTGAACCCGATCTCGATGAACACCGGGTTGTTCGGCGCGACGCTGTCGAGCTCGGCGAGCGTCGGCAGCCGGCCGCTCAGCGGATCGGCGGGATTGGCGTAGAGATGATTGGAATGGAAGCCGCCGATGGTGGTGATCCAGGCCCCGGCAGGCACTTCGCGCACGCGCGCGGCGTAGGTCGCCAGCGCCTCGGCGATCGAATGCGCGTTTTCGAGCGGCGTGTGGTAGCCGGGGCGGTTGCCCATCAGCACCAGGTGGTTGTGGTTGTCGATGATCCCCGGCACCACCGTGCGGCCCTGAAGATCGACCAGCCGGGTTCTCGGGCCGGGGCGGATCCGCGCGCGCCCGCGCTCGACCTCCATGAAGCGGCCGTCCTTGATCGCGACGGAGGAAGCGACCGTGGCGTTCCCATCCATGGTGTGGATCCTGCCGTTCTCCAGGATCACGTCCGGGTCGAGGTGCGGGGTCTTTGCCTTGGCCTGCGCCGGCGCGGCGATCATCGTGCCGCTCGCCGCGGCGGCGGCGCTCGCGGCGGCGGATTGCATGAACTTGCGGCGCGAGAAGCCGCGTTGCCCGTCCTTGTGCTTGCTCATGTTGCTCCCATTGGTGGCCTGGAAATCATTTCGGAACCGCGACGGCGTCGGTCAGGCGGTACAAGAGCCCGCCCGCGTCGTCGCGTACCAGCACGAACCTGCCGGAAACCGTGATCGGATCCAGCACGTAGGCGAGGCCCTGCTTCGCCTGCACCTCGACCAGCTGGTCAGGGCCGCTCGCCATGCAGAACCCGCAATCGGAAGGCAGCGCGCTCAGCAGGAAGCGCTTCTGCTTCGCAGCCGGCTCGAGCGGCATCATGAAGCCCTGCAGCTTCACCTGTGTCTTGTCCAGCGCGGCGAGCTCCTTCGGAAACGCGGGCACATAGCGGTCGCCCTGCTTCACCAGGCTCACCTTGCCGAGCACTTGCCACGACACGGTCGCCGCGCGGTCGTCGGCTGACGCCGACGACGCGAGCAGCACTGCAGCCGCGACGATGAACGCGCTTCTTCGGTGCATCGTCCTCCCTCCTCCAGAAGAACGACTGTTGCTCTTACCTACACGGCGGCCCGCAGGCCGCCTTTCTCACCCATGCGCTTCTAGGGGGCGCATCGGCCATTGTCGCCAGGCTGGTTACAAACGTTGCTGGCGATTGCCTGATCGACGAGCACCTTCCAGTCGTTGGGAAATCCCGCCGGCGCGATCTGTACGGCCGGGCAACTCGGCGACTGCAGCGGCGCCATCGATCCGTCGGTCGCCTTCTCCGTGTTGTCGGTGCTGTGGCGGACGAGCAGGTAGCCCTTGCACGCGGCATTGTTGGCTGCCGCCTTGACCGCCGCTACGTAGCCATCGTGGGTGCCGTAGCGCTCCTCCAGCGACGGGCGCGGGTCGCCGGCAGCGAGGCGCGCCGCGCGGGTCTTGGCGAAGGGCACCATGCCGCCGACGTAGTTGCACACCTGCCCGGCGTGGAACGGGCGCCCGTCGTACTTCGTCCCGTCGCCCGGACCAGCGGTGATGTTCCAGCCCAGATACGTGCCAAGCGGCGCGTCGTTCAGCACGGTGGGAATGCCGCCGAGTTCGTTGCCGTCCGCATTCACCCGCGGAACGAGCATCGGGATGACGTGGCGGATCGGTGGGGGCGAATTGCTCGGCACGCCGTTCGCCTCGCTGTGGTCGTACTCAGGGCCCCAGTCGTAGTCGAACACCGGAAAGATGAAGTTCTCCGCGAGGAAGATCGAATCCGGGATGCCGGGAACGCCGCTCGGGAAGCCCATCGCTTCCTTGGTCGGCTTGACGAGCAGCGGCAGCCAGTTTTTCTTGTCGTGGTGCCCGTGTCCGCCGTCGATCACCGCGTCCAGCGGCCGCAGCGTCGGCCACTGGCTGGGCGGCGGCGGCGTGCCGTGCATCACCCAGTCGCGCAACGCGACGCGCATGCGGTTCACCATCTGCGCCGCCGACACGGGGTTCGCGCGCAGCGTGCCGCGGCCCCAGTTGTTGCCCGGGCAGTTGACGCCCGTATCCGGAATCGCTTCGTTGAAGCCGCCGCCACCGCCGCCGTGCGTCGAGCTCGGCAGGTAATAGCGCCGCACGTTGCTCGGCAGCGGGATATCGCGCTTCGCGTCGGTGCCGACCCAGGAAGTGGTCATCTTCAGCGCGAACACTTCGGCGCCGCCGAAGGTCTCGATCACCTTCGGGCAGGTGTCGGTGCGCTTGCAGCGATCGAGGATGCCGCGCGCCGGCAGGCCCCTCACGGGATCCTGGTAGCGCTCCCACCATTGCGGCCCTTCGCTGCCCATCTGGTAGAGCTCGAGCACGCCGTCGGGCTGTCCCCAGCGCGAATTGTTCGCCACGCGCCGCCCGGCGATCAGCGGCCAGGCGCCCTCGTGCACGATGCGCCCCGACTCGTCCTCGTTCATGCCGAGGTGGATGAAGTGGCGCGTGAAGTTGCCCGACTGCGAGGAGCCGCGGATGATCGACCAGTGGATCCGGTCGGCGAGCGGGTTGCCCTGCGCCGCCGAGCCGTAGCGGAAGAACGAGCCGAGATCGCGGAACGCGGCCGTGCCGGCGCCGAGCACATACGGATCCTTCACGTTGTAGACCAGCTGATAGAGGTTTTCCGGCTTGAACGGGTCCGCGCCGGCGGCGAGGCAAATGCGCACCGGCAGGCTCGGCGTCGCGCCGGGGGTCTCGAAGGTCGCGCTGGCGCCGTAGCAGAACGTCCACTGGTTGCGGGGGACGACGCCGGCTTCAGTGAACTCTCCGGTGATCTTCTCCTTGGTGCGGATCGTCATCACCGCGTCCGCATTGTCGGCCGCCGGGAAGTACGGGATGGGGTTGCCCATCACGTTGAGCGGCTGGTTGCGCGGGTTCGCCGTGGCCGGGTCGTTGCTGACGTTCGGGCGGTTGATGATCCGCCCGAAGATCTTGCCGGTGACACCGCTGACCACCGGGACGGCCACCCATTCGTTGCCGCGAATCGTCGCAAGCTCGTCGGGGCTCTCGATATCGGCTTGCGAGGGCCAGGCAGTGGCGCCTGCGTTATCGCCCTGCCAGGCGCTGGAAAGGCCGACGTCGCCTTGCGCGCGCAGGTCGCTCGAGATGGTGATCCTGCCGCCGCGGTTGGGCACATCGTGCCACATCAGTCCGCTCGACTTCGACATGTCGATCGGTTTGACGATGAAAAAGCTCGCCACATATTCGGCCCTGCCGCGCTCGTTGCGCTTCGCGTCACGGAGGTCGGTGATCTCCTCGTTGAACTGGCTGAGGGGATCGAGCTCGCCGAAGGCGCGGCCGTAGAGTCCCTCGTAGAGTGGGTCGGTAGCGGTGCATGCGCCGGCCTGGTTGCGCTGCACGCACAACGGATTCTCCGTGCGGTCGATGACGACCTTGGTTACGTGCGCTTCGCACGGAACCGTCCAGGCGAGGCCGGTGGCAGCCGCTAGAGCCGCAAGACCGAAAGCGTTGCTCTTCATGATGGGGTTCTCCCTTTTCGGTTCAATGTCATGGCTGGAGTGCTAGCTCGCCCGGCACGCGGGCAGGATCTCGGGCGCGGGCGGCGTCGCCGGCGCGCCGGGAACGCCGCGCGTAAAGCCGGCTCGCAGCAGCCGGGTCTCTTCCGGCCCCGCGTCCTCGCACAGCAGGAAGCGCTCCTTGACCAGATCGTTCAGCGCTGCGCGCACCTTGCCGTGGTACACGGCGAAGCTCGGGTAGCGCGCCTCGACCGACGCACGCGGATCGCCCGCCGCCACGCGCGCGGCCTCGGTGGCGGCAAACGGGATGAACTGGCCGGAGGCCTCGCAGCCGTCGTTCGCCCACGCGCCCGAGCGCAGCGCCCACCCGGTGTAGGTCGCGAGCGGCACGCGCACGTCGGGCAGCCGCACGCCGGCGAGCTCGTTGCCGTCCGCGTCGGTCTTCGGAACGAAGCTCGGATAGATCGGGCCGTTCGCCGGGTTGTCCTGGTAGCTGGTGACGAAGGACGACGGCAGGGTCGCGCCCGGGATCGGCACGATGACCGGCGGGTTGATGGTGGCGATGCCGGTCTCGTAGAAGTGCAGGCCGTAATCGAAGTGATAGCGCGTCGTCTTCAGGCCGGTGTAGGTGACGCCCGGGATGCTGGGGAAGCCGGTGGCGGCCTGCGGCAACGGCGGCACCAGCGTGCCGTCCTTCAGCTGCGGCACGCGGCTCTTCGGCGGCTGGCGGTGGTTCGTCGACCATTCGTCGAGCGCGATCCAGAGCGCGCGCTGCGTGGCATTCGAGTTGAGCGGGTTCTGGGGCTGCTGGCAGGATCCCGCGGCGGGCGGCGTGCCGGGTACCCCGCCCGGGCTCGCGGCGCTGCCGTGCTGCATGCTCGACATGAGGTAGTTGCGCGCGTAGGGCGAATCCGGCAGGTCGTGCCGCGCGGCCGGATCGGTGTGCAGCAGCGATGCCGCCTTCACCCAGTACTCGTTCGACGAGTAGATCTCCATCGCGAGCGGGCAGGTGTGGGTTTGCTGGCAGCGCTTGTAGCGGCTGTCGGTGTCGCGCGTGATGGGATCGTGCGCCATGACATTGGCGAACGGGAAGCGCCCCTCGATGTAGAGGTGGTTCTGCCGGTTGCGCTCGGTGCGGCCGGTCTGCGAGAAGCGGTAGTTCATGTTGAGGCCGTTGCCGGCGGCGATCCACTGCACGTGGCCGTCGAACACCTTGCGGCCGTCCTCCGACTCGTTGAAGCCGAGGTGGCGGAAGTCGTTCAGCAGGCGCCCGGGCTGCGACACGACCTCGGTGTAGATGCGCTGCACGTCGCCGGCGAGCGGATTGGGATTGCCGTCATCGTCGTGCGTGGCGTAGCGCAGCCAGGCGTTCCAGTCGCGCACCGCGGCGAAGCCGAGGCCGTTCACTGTGGGGTCCTTCGCGGTGTACGAGAACTCGTAGATGTCGTTGTTAACGAAGTTGCCGCTCGCCAGGCTGATGGCCTTACCGTCCGGGCTGTAGTTCCAACCCGCGGGGGGAATCACCTGCGGCACGTCGTCCAGGTGCACGCGATGCGTCAGCGTCGCCTTGGTCTTGTCCAGCGTGGCCGCCGGGTAGCTGAGCGTGGCCGAGGCGCCGCCGGTGACGATGTACTCATAGGACGGGCCGGTGATGGTCGATCCGTCGCGGTTGCGGGCCACCGGGAAGTGCGCGGTCCCCGTGAGGCTGGTAAGCGCCGCGAGGTCGTTTTCCCATCCGCTCCACACCAGCGTGTAGCCGCGCGGCATGAAGAACGCGTTGGCGAGCACGGCCGGGTCGGTAATCGTCGCGGGATCGTTGCCGCCGCCGCTCACGCGCGCGAGGCCGGTCCAGGTCTTGCCGCCGCGGTTGGGCGGCTCGTACATCACCCGGTGCGCGCCCTTCGACAGATCGAGCGGCTTCAGGATGTAGAAGTTGAACGAGTACCTGACGTTGCCGCTCGCGGTGCGCGCGCCGGCCTCCGCCAGGTCGAGGTCGACGATCACGCGGTTGCGGCGGTCGTACGGATTGACCTCGCCGTGCGCGATGCCGACCAGCTTCTCGTAGCCGCCGACGCCGGGCCACTCGTAGCCGCCGAAGGCGACCTGCCGGTCGGTAATTTCCACCTTGGTGATGCGCGCCTGCGCCGGCGCGGTAAACGCCGCGGCGAGCGCGAGCGCGAGCAGTGCGTGCTTCTTCATGTGACCCCTCCTCTGTCTTGCGATCGTATCCCGCGGTCCGGAGACGATTGATGAGGGACAAACATCAAGTCAGAAGCATCTGCAATGGATGAGGCCGCGCGCTTCGGCTTACAGTCCGCTTCGGCTTACAGTCATGTCAGGGGGTTCCCATGCGTTGGTCACTGTTCGTCCTCTGGTTCGCGTTTCTGTCGCTCGCCAATGCAGCGCCCGGCCCGGCGCAATGCACCGCGCTCGCGAATCTGCAGGAATTTCCCGTCACGCCGACGCGGATCACCCTGACGCAGTTCAACGACGCCACGGCGACGCTGCCGGCGCACTGCCGGGTGCAGGGAATCATGGAGGAGCGCAGCGGCGTGCGCGGCATCCCCTACGGCACCCGCTTCGAGGTGCGCCTGCCGGTGGACTGGAACGGCCGCTTCATGTTCCAGGGCGGCGGCGGCACGCAGGGCAGCCTGCCTTCGGCTACCGGCAACGCCGGCACGCTCTCGCCCACGCTCGCGCGGGGCTTCGCGGTGGCGAGCGAAAACGGCGGGCACGACAACAGCCAGCTCACGCCCGACCCCAACGGCGTGATCATCATCAACAACATGTTCTACGACGACCCGCAGGCGGTGCGCGACTGGTCGTACCGCTCGGTCGAGATCACCACGCGCACCGCGAAGTACCTGATCAAGAGCTTCTATGAAAAGCCGGCGCGCTATTCGTACTTCGTCGGCTGCTCGACCAGCGGGCGCCAGGGCATCGCCATGGCGCAGGATTTCGCCAAGCACTACGACGGCATCGTGGCGGGCGATCCCTTCTTCGTGCCGCCGCACATTTCGCTCAGCGAGACCTGGACCGTGCAGCAGGTGAAGTCGGTCGCGCCGGTCGGCGCCGACGGCAAGCCGGTCTGGCACCAGAGCTACTCGGTCGCCGACCAGCAGCTCTTCACGCGCGCGATCCTGGAGGCGTGCGACGCGCTCGACGGGCTGCAGGACGGCGTGATCGACAACCACGCCGCCTGCCGCTTCGATCCGGCAGAGTTCCGCTTCGCCGCTTCCGGCGAGCCGCTGCAGTGCGTGGGCGCGAAGACCGCGAGCTGCCTGTCGCCGGCCCAGGTGGGCGCGATCAAGCGCATGGCCGACCGCCCGCGCACCTCGTGGGGCGAGCCGATCGTCGCGCCCAACGGATGGCCGGTCACCGGCTATCCCTACGACGGCGGCTGGATGGAGCCTTCGGGCATTCCCGCGCGCAATATCGGCACGCCAACCTCGCCGCCGGGCAACCTGTCGCTCGGCACCGCGCAGCTGCCGCTGTTCTGGTTCACGCGGCCCGATCCCACGTACGACCCGGTGACGTTCGACTGGGACCGCGACATGCGGCTCGTGGTCGAGAGCGCGCCCGGCGTGCGCGACGACACCGATCTCTCGGACTTCCGCAAGCACGGCGGCAAGATCATCTTCTATCACGGCCTGAGCGACTCGGGCCCGCCGTGGACTTACACCGCCTATTTCTACGACCGCATCACCGGGCGCGCGCACGGCCAGGGCGGCCGGCACGACGACTTCGCGCGGCTCTATATGGTGCCCAACATGGGGCATTGCAGCGGCGGGCCGTCGACCGACCGCTTCGATTTCCTCACGCCGCTGATGGCGTGGGTCGAGCAGCGGCGCGCGCCCGATACGGTGATCGCGAGCGGCGTCAACTTCAAGACCGCGCCCACCATGCGCAGCCGGCCGCTATGCCCCTATCCGCAGACGCTGCGCTACACCGGTCCCGCGGGCGGCGACATCGCGCTCGCCGAGAACTACAGCTGCGCCGAGTGGCAGTGAGCTGACGCCGGTCAGGCGGCGCGCGCGGCGTTGCGCGGCGCCTGATTGGTGATGTGCGTGAGGTAGCCGCGCAGAAAATCGCCGAAGTCTTCCGTGCTCGGGGACAGATCGCGCGAGCGGCTCGAAATCCAGCAGAACTCGGTCCACACCACGGGATCGACGATCGCGTGCATGGTCAGCCCGCGCTTCACGCACGCCGGCGCGGCGGAGGTCGGCGTGACCCCGGCGCCGGCGCCGGCTTCGACCATCGCGATCTGCGTCTCGAGGAAGTTGCAGCTCACGTCCGCGGGCGCGGTGCGGCCGGCGAGCGCGAGTTGCCGGTCGACGAGCTGCTGGATCGGATAGTCGCGCGGCAGCCCGACCAGGCGCAGCCGTGCGACATCGGCCCAGCGCAGCTCGAGCGGCAGCGGCGGCATGCCCTCGGCCGGCGCGATCAGCATCAGCGCGAAGCGCGCGAGCGGCGTGGTGCGCATGCCGGGCGGCTCCTCCGGCGAACCGGTGAGCACCGCGACGTCGATCTTTCCCTCCTGCACCAGCTCGATCAGCCGCGGGCGCTCGGCATCGACCATCTGGATCTGCAGCCGCGGATTGAGCGTGGAATAGCTGGCGATCGCGTGCGGCATGATCTCGGCCGCGGGGAACGGCGCGGCGCCGATCGACAGGCAGTCGTTCGCCGCGGCCGCGGAGCGGGTCAGATTCGCCGCCACCGCCTCGAGCTCGCGCAGGTTGCGGTCGGCAATCGGCAGGAACTGCGCGCCGGCCTGGGTCAGCTCGACCTTGCGCGTGGTGCGCTCGAACAGGCGCACGCCGAGCTGGGTCTCGAGCTCCCGGACCAGCACGCTCATTCCCGACTGCGTAATGAAAAGCTGCTCGGCGGCGCGCGAAAAGCTCTGATGCCGGGCCGTAAGCACGAATGCCTTCAACTGCCGCGACGTGATATTCATTTCTAACGGTGATGAATAGATGACTTACTTCTATTGGAGTTAGAACTCACCGCGTGGTAAATCCTACTCCGCGCCGCGCGCCGCGGCGATATTTTTCTCGAATTCAGGCCTCGAAATATACGAAGCGGCCATGCGCCCGACCGAAAGCACGCTCGCTTGCTGCTCTGCAACACCATGAGGGCGAAGGAGGCCGCGCCGTCGACCGCGGCGGCGCTCGCTTACGGCAGGCTGCGCGGCGACATCCTGCGCGGGGTGCTGGTGCCGCTCGAGCGGCTGCGAGTCAACGACACTTCCGAGCGCTACGGCTGCGGCGCGATCCCCATGCGCGAGGCGCTCAACCGCCTGGCTGCCGAGCACCTGGTGGTGCATTCCGAGCAGCGCGGATTCGCCGTGGCGCCGATCAGCGCGGAGGGCCTGCGCGACCTGACCAGGGCGCGCAGCATGCTGATGGAAGTCGCGATGCGCGAGGCGGTGCGCCACGGCGACGCGGCCTGGGAGGAGCGCGTGCTCGTCGGCTACCACCGGCTGTCCAAGGTGCCGCGCTATCTCAGCCTCGAGCCGCGCACGCCGAACCCGGCCTACGACGGCCCGCACCGCGAGTTCCATTCCGCGCTGGTCTCGGGCTGCGGCTCGCCGTGGATGGTGAGCTTGTGCGAGCGCCTGTTCGACCACGCCGAGCGCTACCGCAACCTCTCGCGCCAGCTCCGGGTGGCGCCGCGTGAAGACGAGCACAAGCAGCTCGTCGACGCCGCGCTCGGGCGGCGGCTCGAGGAGGCCATTGCGCTCAGCAAGCGTCACGTCGAGATCACCGCCGAGATCATCCTGCAGCGCCCCGACGCGGAGATCCGCTGAAGTCAGAGCAGGCGGCGATGCGATGTGCTTTGGCAAGCGGATCCAGCCGAAATGATCAAGATCGAGCGCGGCGCGGGCTACGTCTTCACCGCGCGAGTCGAAATCGTCCGGTAACACCGGCAGCGGCGGCGAAGGGTCTGGCTTGTCCGCTGACTTTGCGCAGTTACGCCTGTAACGCTTCTCCAGGGAACCCGTAACGCGCCTGCCGCGCTGCTGCCTGATGCTGCCCGAACTCAAGGAGGCAGCACATGAAGCGTATCCAACTCGTCGCGGCCACGATCGCCGCCCTGGCCGTGCTCTCCGGCGGCGCGCTCTACCTGCGCTCGTCGAACGCCGAAACCAAAACAGCCATGGCGCAGCCGCAGGCGCTGCCGGTGCCGGTCGCGGTGATCGAGGAGCAGGAAGTGACCACCTGGGACGAATTCTCCGGCCGCCTCGAGGCGGTGGAGCGCGTCGACGTGCGCTCGCGCGTCGCCGGGCAGGTGAAGGCGGTGCATTTCACCGAGGGCGCACTGGTGAAGCGCGACGACTTGCTGGTGACCATCGATCCCGAGCCGTACGCGGCGGAAGTCGAGCGCGCCCAGGCGCAGGTGGTCGCGGCTCAGGCGCGAGTCAATTACGCGAAGAGCGAGCGCGAGCGCGCGCAGCGCTTGTGGGACGAGAGCGCGATCGCACGGCGCGAGCTGGACGAGCGCGTGAACGCGGCGCAGGAGGCCGAGGCCAACCTGCGCGCCGCGCAGGCAGCCCTGCAGTCGTCGAAACTAAACCTGCAGTACACCCAGGTGCGAGCCCCGGTTGCGGGCCGCGTGGGCCGGCTCGAAGTGACGGTGGGCAATCTCGTCGCCGCCGGCCCGGGCGCGCCGGTCCTCACCACCCTGGTTTCGGTGAACCCGATCTACGCGAGCTTCGATGCGGATGAGCATGTGGTCCTGCGGACCCTTCACGAGGGCGCGAAGGGGGTTGCGGTGGAAGCTGAAACCGTGACCAACGGCGGCCGCAAGCTGAGCGGGCGGCTGCAGCTGATCGATAACCAGGTGAACACCCGGAGCGGCACGGTGCGCGTGCGCGCGGTGTTCGACAACCGGGACGGCAGCCTGATCCCCGGCCAGTTCGTGAAGCTGCGCATGGGCAAGGCGAAGACCGAGCCGGTGCTGCTGGTGAGCGAGCGCGCGATCGGCACCGACCAGGACAAGCGCTTCGTGGTGGTGGTCGGCCCGGACGACAAGGCGGTCTGGCGCCAGGTGACCCTCGGCGGCAGCGCCAACGGCCAGCGCATCATCACTTCCGGCCTCGAGGCCGGCGAGCGCATCGTGGTCAACGGCCTGCAGCGCGTGCGCCCGGGCGCGCAGCTCGCACCGCAGGAGGCGAAGTGAACCTGTCGCGCTTCTTCATCGACCGCCCGATCTTCGCCGGCGTTCTCTCCGTCCTGATCCTGCTCGGCGGGGCGATCTCGCTCGGCCTGCTGCCGATCTCGGAATACCCCGAGGTCGCGCCGCCCTCGGTCGTGGTGCGCGCGAGCTACCCCGGCGCGAACCCGAAGGTGATTGCCGAGACCGTCGCCACGCCGCTGGAAGAGCAGATCAACGGCGTCGAGAACATGCTCTACATGTCGAGCCAGGCGACGACCGACGGCACCATGACGCTCACGGTCACGTTCCGCATCGGCACCAACCCCGACCTCGCGCAGCAGCTGGTGCAGAACCGGGTCAACCAGGCGCTGCCGCGCCTGCCCGAGGAAGTGCGCCGCCTCGGCGTCACCACGGTGAAGAGCGCGGTCGACCTCACCATGGTGGTGCACCTGGTCTCGCCGAGCGAGCGCTACGACATGACGTACCTGCGCAACTACGGCGTGCTCAACGTCAAGGACCGCCTGGCGCGCATCGAAGGCGTCGGCCAGGTGCTGATGTGGGGCAGCGGCGACTACGCGATGCGCGTGTGGCTCGACCCGCGCAAGGTGGCCGAGCGCAACCTCTCGGCGGGCGAGGTGGTGAACGCCATCCGCCAGCAGAACGTGCAGGCCGCGGCGGGCACCATCGGCGCCTCGCCCGGCATCGACAAGATCGACCTGCAGCTCTCGGTCAACGCGCAAGGCCGCCTGCAGTCCGAGGAAGAGTTCGGCGACATCATCGTCAAGAGCGAAGGCAGCGCGGTCACGCGCCTGCGCGATATCGCGCGCATCGAGCTCGGCGCCTCGGACTACGCGCTGCGCTCGCTGCTCGACAACAAGCCCGCGGTGGCGATCGGCGTGTTCGCCGCGCCCGGCGCCAATGCGCTGCAGATCTCGGACAACGTGCGCGCCACGATGGCCGAGCTCAAGACCCGCATGCCCGAGGGCGTGGACTACGAGATCGTCTACGACCCGACGCAGTTCGTGCGCGCGTCCATCAAGGCGGTCGTCAGAACCTTGCTGGAAGCGACCGCGCTGGTCGTGCTGGTGGTGATCCTGTTCCTGCAGACCTGGCGCGCCTCGATCATCCCGCTGGTCGCGGTGCCGGTGTCAATCGTCGGCACCTTCTCGCTGCTGTATCTCTTCGGCTTCTCGATCAACGCGCTCAGCCTGTTCGGCCTGGTGCTGGCGATCGGCATCGTGGTCGA
>Ga0247825_10001308_pt1 | contig 16267 bp, 13 predicted proteins | sample 13C_Vanillin_Day_FD_194413 | JGI IMG/M metagenome (GOLD analysis project Ga0247825, IMG submission 194413) | Soil microbial communities from agricultural site in Penn Yan, New York, United States - 13C_Vanillin_Day48 | ecosystem: Environmental > Terrestrial > Soil > Agricultural land | place... | reverse complement strand
GGGCCGCATCGAGATCACCACCGGCATGATGTCAGCCACGCAGGACTATCTCGCCCGCAGCAGCATCGGGCAGGACCTGGCGCCAGGTGAGTTCGTGTTCGTGGACATTGCCGACACCGGATGCGGGATGGACCAGAACACGCTTGCCCGCATCTTCGATCCGTTCTTCACCACCAAGGTGACCGGTCGCGGTCTCGGGCTGGCTGCGGTGCTCGGCATCGTCCGAAGCCACCGTGGAGCCATCCTGGTGGACTCTTCGCCGGGTGCTGGCACACGCTTTCGTCTCCTGCTTCCAGTTGTTACCGCTGCTTCAACCGGTCAGGCGGTCCCCGGAGCGCCACCGAAAGTCCTCGTCTCGAGCGGGACAGTCCTCATCGTGGATGACGACGATGGGGTTCGAACGGTGGCGACGCTGTCGCTTGAACGCGCCGGGTTCCGAGTGGTCACCGCGTGCGACGGCGAAGAGGGCATGACGCTGATGCAGCAGCGCGGCGCCGACTTCGACGTCGTCCTGCTCGACATGACGATGCCCCGGCTGAGCGGGGCGGACACGTTTACTCTCATCAGGCAGGCACGGCCCGAGCTTCCAATCGTGCTGACCAGCGGCTACACAGAACCGGAGGTCGGGTCGCGGTTCACTCCCGATCAGATTGCCGGCTTCCTGCAGAAGCCATTTACGCCCGCGACGCTGGTCCGTACGATTCAGGATGCGGCGAAGCGCCGCGCGCAGGAGCAGGTGTGAGCGGCAGCCAAAAGCCCGAGAAGGCACTTCGCGAGGCCGCACACGATCTCAACAATCTCTGCTCCACGATCATGGGCTTTGCGGCGTTGGCGGAGGAACTGGACCCGCAGAACTCCGTGATCAAGGCATATCTGACCGAGATCCGTCACGCAACGGAAGCAGTTGCGGCGATTGCCAGACAGTTGCGCGGATTGTCGCAGGAACCGACGATGGCGGGGGCCGACCCGAAGCTGGGCGTTTGAGTTGCTCCGCCGTTCGTGTAGTTACGGGAGCATGGACGGCTTGCCCAGCCGAAGCTCGCGCTGGAGCATCAGTTTGCGGGAACGAAGGATGGTGGACCAGACCGGGATCGAACCGGTGACCTCGTGAATGCCATTCACGCGCGCTCCCAACTGCGCTACTGGCCCACATTTCGGACAGCGCCGAACACTCAATGGTAGCCCACGGCCAGATGAGCCGCAACCGCGTCAGTACCATCAGTACGGGGGCTTTACCGGTGACCGGCGCTGTCACGGCGCCGGTTCAGACTGAAGCTGCGGCCCGCGTCAGGCGCCTGTTGGCTGCGCGCCGACCGTGCGGGCGTGGGCCAGCTGAAGCCACTTCGTGAGCTGCTTCGCTGCCTCGTCTGGTGTGGTTCCGTAGAACGGCATCATCGCCGTCGGCAGGCCTGGAGTTCGTGAGATCTGAGCGCGCCACCGGTTGCTGACCGGAGTGACGTCTATCTGGTACGCGCGCCCGCCAATTGTTTCGTGGAACCTATGAATTGTCACAGTGTGTCGATGTCCGAGAAGTGAAGCGGGATGTGATTTTATGCAGACGCTCGTGGCGATCAAGCGAAGGGGATCACGAAGACTGGCGCACAGACGTCGATCGCCGCGTTTTTGCGCCATCCAGATTGAAGAAATATTTTCGGTGTCGGGTTCTCAACAGGATTTGCACCACCCGTCCACAGGTTTTCCACAAATGGCATCTGATGCGGCGGTCGTCAGCCCTAAGCACACGGTAAAATGCATCATCACCGGGACATGAGCTCTACCGTCAGATGTGTTCTCGCGCTGATCTTGTGCGTTGCTGGAGCGGCTCGGGCGCACGCAGCGGATGACGGACTTCTGTTTCGTGTGTTCCTCACCGACGGCAGTTCGCTCGTCACCTATGGCGAGTTTGCGCGGGTCGGCGACCAGGTGGTGCTCTCGGTGCCCGTCGGCGGCACACAGAAGGATCCGCGCCTGCAGGCCGTCAGCCTGACGGCTTCCCGGGTGGACTGGGACAAGACCGAACGGCATGCCGCCTCAACCCGCTATCAGCGCTATGTCGCCACGCGGGCCGAGGCCGACTATCAGCTGCTGACGGAAGCCGTGGCGGCGGTGCTCAACAACATCGCGCAGTCTACCGATCGGGCCAGCGCCCTGGCGGCCGCTGAACGCGCCCGGCAGATGCTCAACGAGTGGCCCCGCTCTCACTACGGGTACCGGCAGCAGGACGTCCAGGAGATTGTGAGCCTGCTCAATTCGGCGATCTCGCGTCTGCAGGGCGGCTCGCCGACAGCGCCGTTTCAGATTGCGCTTGTGAGCGCGCCAGCGATGTCGCTCGATCCGCTCGCCACGATGCCGAGTCCGCGAGAGCAGTTGGAGCAGCTGCTTCGGATTGCCCGGATCACCACCGACGTGCGCGACCGCGTGGCGCTGCTGCGCTCGGCATTGAACCTTGTTGCAACACCGGGCGTCGCCGGCACCGACTCCAGCCGGCTGCGCCGGACGATCGAGGATCAGCTCAAGAGGGAATCGGCAATCGACCTTCGCTACGATCGTCTGAGCAGGGACATGCTGGCGCGCGCGTCACGCGCGGCCACCGACGCAAAGATCCGGGATGTCGAGCGGATACTCGAGCGCATTCCGAAGGAAGACGCGCGGCTCGGCGGCCAGAGACCCGAGGTGGTCCAGGCACTGAGCGCGACCGTCCAGTCTCAGCTCGATAAGGCGCGAGTCCTGCGCCTGCTCCGGGATCAATGGCAGAGCCGCTTGGTACTCTTCCGTGAGTACCAACGCACCGTTGGTTTCGAGATGGTTCAGCTCGCGAAAGCCCGCCAGTCGCTGGAGGCAATCAAGAAGCTGGAAGGCCCGCCGCCGGACCGCCTCGAGTCACTCAATCGCATTCTGCGCGGTGGAGCCAGCCGTCTCGACCGCTTCCTGGTTCCCGAATACCTGCGCAACACGCACGAACTTGTCGTCGGGGCCTGGCGGTTTGCCGAAACTGCCGCTGCCGCACGCATGCGCGCTATCACGACGGGCGAGATTGCCCAGGCGTGGGAGGCCTCATCCGCCGCAGCGGGAGCGCTGATGATGCTGTCGCGCGCCCAGAAGGAACTCCTCATCCTGACGGAGCCGCCGAAGCTGCAGTGATTACTCCCCGCGTCACACGCCTGGTTCGAGTGGGAAGTCTCCAGGCGTTTCGCGAGGCCGCGACATCGCTCGGCATCCAGGGCTCGCCCCTCGACGCCCGAGACAGGCTGATCGTCGTCCCCACTCGCGCCGCCGCGGAGCATTTCGTTCGCGGTCTCGAAAGCGCGGCATCTCCGTCCGCGTCGATCCTTCCAGACCTCGCAACGGTTCCGGAGATGATCCGGCATTTTGCCGATCGGCTCCCGCTGCCACGCCTCCTGCTCCTGGCTGAGGAGCGTGAGGTGCTGTTGGGCCTTGCGTGCCGTGCGGTCATCGCCAGCGGCATCGAGCCGCCGTTTCGCGTGCGTCCGGGGCTCGTGGCCGAGATGCTCAGGTTCTACGACCAGCTTCTACGCAACCAGAAGGACATCAACACATTCGAGCGGCTGGCGCTCGGAATTCTGGAGCCGGGAGCAGCGGACGATCGCGGTGCCCGCCAGCTCGTCGACCAGACGCGGTTCCTGGCGGCTGTTTTCCGGGACTTCCACGAGCGCAGCGCTCCACATGGCGCGGACGAACACGAGCTGCGGCGCGCGATCGTGAAGGAGTCTTCGCTTCGGCCGTATCGTCATGTCGTCGTCACGGTGCTGGACCGGTCGGTCGATGTCAACGGGCTCACACCGGCCGACTGGGATCTCCTGGCGCGCGTGCCCGGCGTCGAACAGCTCGATGTCCTGGTCACGGATGGACAGCTTGCCGGAACCTTTCATGAGCGGATGCACTCCCTCCTCCCCGGAATTCAGGAGGTGCGCTTCGAGCCGCGGGAGCAGCCATCCGCGCCGGTGATTACGGTGCCAGATGACGCTCGTTCCGTGTACATCTCGCGCGATCGCGAAGAGGAAGTTGCGTCGTTCGCGCGGCGGGCGAAGGCAGCGTTGCGTGACAGCCGTCTGACGTCGCTCGATCGCGCGGCGCTCGTCGTGCACCAGCCTCTTCCCTACGTCTATCTCGCTCGGAGCGTGCTCGGCTCCGCCGGGCTCGAGTGCCAGCTGTTCGACACTCTGCCGCTGGCTGGCGAACCGTACTCCGCGGCGCTCGACCTGGTGCTCACCTTCACCAGTTCAGGGTTCGCGCGTGGACCCGGCGTTGACCTGCTTCGATCGCCCTATTTCCGCTTTGTCGATGCCGATGGGGATCGAATCCCCGCCGGCGACATCACAGCGCTGGATCGTGCGCTGACTGAGGCCGGGTATGCGGGTGACCTCGACGCCTTGAGCCGGCTGCTCGATGTCTGGGCGAAGGAGCAGAAGCCTCGCCCGCATCTCCTGCGCGCAGGGCGGGTGCTTCTCGACCTGGGCGGTGAGCTCGCTCCGCTGCGTGCTCCGGCGCCAGTCTCAGAGCACTTGCGGGTGCTGTTGCGATTCCTCGCGTCTCACGAACAGATTCCGGGCTCGACCGAGCCGCTCCGCGCCAGACACCTGCGGGCCCGCGCCGCTCTCATCGCGACCATCACGTCGCTGCTGGACGCGCACGCGAGGTTTGACGACGCGGCGAGGGACTTCGACGAGGTGACAGCGCTGCTGCGGCGGTGGATTGAAGGGCAGACGTTTGCCCCGCGGACCGGCCATTCCGGCGTGCACGTCTTGGATTCCGCCGCCGCCGCCTTTGGCGATTTCGAACTGGTCCAGTTCGCAGGCCTCGTCGACGGTGAATGGCCCGACCGTCCGCGGCGGAACATCTTCTACTCGACCGCGATCCTGCGCGAACTTGGCTGGCCGGCGGAACGCGATCGCACTGACGGACTTCGCTCGCTGTTTGCCGATCTTCTCGGTTCCCCCTCTCGGGAAACGTGTGTCTCGGGCTTTCTGCTCGAGCACGACGCCGTTGTCAGTTCGTCGCCATTCGTGGACGAAGTTCAGCAACGCGACGGGAAGCAGGTGCGTGCTCTTCCAGACACGCTGATCTTCGGCCACGAAGCGCTGATTGCCGGCGAGACGACGGCCGGCGTGGTCAGGCAGGACGCGCGCGAGTGGGCAGGCTTCCGGCGGCAGGCGGCCCCGGGGGAGGACTCGAAGTTTCGAGGTGAGACCGGCCCGCATTTCCCGTCCGCCTACTCCCTGAGCGGCCTCGAACGCTATCAGGACTGCCCGTTCAAGTTCTTCGCCTCAGACGTGCTGCGGCTCGATGAACCTGCGGAAGACGGGGGATCGCTGTCGCCGCGCGCGCGCGGTCGATTCATCCACGAACTGCTGCAGCGATTCTTCGCTGCCTGGGATGCCAGAGGCGAAGGCGGCGTGACGTTAGCGAATCTGGATGCGGCCCGGAGGGTATTCGCCGAGGTATCAGAGCCGCTTCTCGCTCAGCTGCCTCCGAGTGATGCTGCGCTCGAACAGACGCGGCTCTTTGGCTCGGCGCTCTCGGTCGGCATCGTGGACGTCGTGCTCGCGATGGAAGCCTCACGCTCGGGGGCTGTCCTCGGGCGCTGGCTGGAGTACCGCCTGGAAGGCGAGTTCTCTCTCGGAGACGCGGACCGTCGTGTGCCGTTGCGCGGAGTCGCTGATCGCATCGATCTTCTGGAAGGCAATCGGCTCCGTGTCATCGACTACAAGACCGGTGCTGCGCCCGAGCGCGGACGGGCCCTGCAGGTTCCCATCTACGCGCTGTGTGCACAGGAGCGGCTGGCCGCGAAGGGGGACGGACACTGGGCCCTCGATGAAGCTCTCTACATTTCCTTCTCAGGAAAGAGGGCCTCGGTTCGTGTCGCCGACAGCGGCGACACCGAAATGCTTGAAAGCGCCCGCGAACGCGTGTTCGACATCGTCGATCAGATTAACGGCGGCAGTTTCCCGGTTCGTCCGCATGAGCCGATCAGGTGCAGCTATTGCGCCTATCCGTCTGTGTGCCGCAAGGATTATGTCGAGTAGCCTGAACCTGCCGTTCGACGAGCCGCCAATCGATCACACGCCATTCGAACAGGCACCGTCGAGCGACGCGCAGCTCGTCGAGCGCGATCGTGCGGGGCGTGAGCGCGCTGTTGATCCGCGCTTCAACGTCGCGTTGGAAGCATCGGCCGGCACCGGCAAGACGCGCGTGCTCGTCGATCGATACGTCAATCTGCTTCGTGCCGGTGTGGATCCGTCGAACATCCTCGCCATAACGTTCACGCGGAAGGCCGCGGCCGAGATGCGCGAGCGCATCCTCTCGACCCTGCGGCTGGCGGCCGAGCGCGGCGAAATCCCTGCGGCCCGCTGGCGTGAGCTTCGCGACCGGACCGGCGATATCAACATCAGCACGATTGACGCCTTCTGCCTGTCGTTGCTGCGGGAATTCCCCCTCGAGGCGGACCTCGATCCCGGCTTCTCGCTCGCCGATGACATGGAGGTGCCGCGCCTCATCGACGAGTCGCTGGATCGAACGCTCCGGATCTGCCGCGCTGTCAGCCGCGAGGACGAAGCCGTCGCGTTGGTGTTCGCGCAGCTCGGGGAGCGCCGCGCCCGGAGCGGGCTCGCGGTTCTGCTGGGCCGGCGGATCGTGGCGGCCGCGGTCCTCGACCGCTTTCTCACCCGGTCCCGGTCCGATCTCGACGTGAGCTCCGCGGCCAGGCGCGGCGGCTCAGCCCTGTCGGGGATGTTCACGCGAATGCCGGGCGGTCTGGAGCGATTTCTTGAAACGGGCCCGCCAGAGACGTCGTTCCTGCTGCTTGCACGGCAGATCATGGCCCTCGAGCGGCAGGTCGAGGCTGGTGCTGCCCTCGATCCATCGGCCGTGTCCGCGGCGTTCGCTGCCTGTCGTGAGTACTTCTTGACGCAGGACGGCAAACCCCGCAGCCGCTTGACGATTCCCAAGAACCGGTTCGCGTCCAACGCGGCCTGGGACGCTCACCGCGCGCTCGTCGTGGATCACGCCGGAGAGCTTCTGCGTGTCTGGCTGGACTTCCGGCGCGATCTCAACGTGCTCGTGTCGCGCGGCGTTCGCCGGATGTTTGCGATTGCCGAGGCCGAATATCGACGGACGCTCGAGGCGCACGCCGTGCTCGACTTTCACGACGTGCTGATCAAGGCGCTCGAGCTGCTCCGTCAGATGGAAGAGTTCGCACAGAGCCGCTACCGCCTCGAAGGGCGCTATCACCACGTGTTGGTTGACGAGTTTCAGGACACCAGCCGCGCGCAGTGGGAGCTCGTGGAGCTTCTCGTCGCCTCGTGGGGTGAGGGCGCCGGGCTGGCCCACACAGGGCCCCTTCAACCCTCGGTGTTCATCGTCGGCGACAGGAAGCAGTCGATCTACGGGTTCCGCGATGCGGACCTTTCCGTGCTGCGGGATGCGGTTCGCCATCTCGAACTGCTGCGCCCCGGCGGCGACGTCAGACGCTCGATTTCCAGGAGCTTCCGCTCCGTGTCACCCCTTCTGTCCTTCGTCAACGACGTCTGCCAGTCGATGGACAGTGCTCCTGCCCGGTCTGATGCGTTTCTGTACGAAGCGAGCGACCGGTTTCCGGTTGAAGGCGCGGATGATGGAGATGAGCCGCTTGCGCTGGTTCCGGGTGACACGCCGGAGTCCTGCGCAGAACTGGTTGCCGATGAAATCAGCCGCCTGGTAAGCACCGGCGTGAGCGTTCGAGATCGCGACACGGGCGTGCGACGTCCGATCAAACCTGGCGACGTCGCGATTCTCTTTCGCACGCGCGAAAGCCATCGCGAGTTCGAACAGGCGCTCGAGCGACGCAGAATCCCTGCCTACGTCTATAAAGGTCTCGGGTTCTTCGATGCCGACGAGATCAAGGACGTGCTGGCGCTCCTGCGTTACCTGGCTGACCCGACATCGGACCTCAGGGCCGCGGCCGTCATGCGGTCCGGCTTCGGCCGCATCACCGACGAAGGTTTGCGCCGCCTCGCTCCGGGCATCGCTCATGCCCTCCGCGAGTCCAGATCCGACACGTTGTCCCGTCTGGACGACGAGGACCGGCGCACGCTGGAGCTGATGCGCGCGAGCCTGCAGCGCTGGTGCGGGCTCGTGGACCTCATGCCACCTGCCGAGCTCCTGGATCTGATTCTCGAAGAATCCGCTTACGCGATGGAACTGCGCGGCGCCCGCGTGTCCTACGCTCGCGAAAACCTCAAGAAGGTCCGTGCGTTGATCCGGCGAATCCAGAACCGTGGGTACGCCACGATGGCCCGCATCGCCGACCATCTCGACCGCCTCGCTGTCGGCGACGAGCCCAACGCGGCGATCGACGCGCTCGACGCCGTGAGCCTGATGACCATCCATGCTGCCAAGGGCCTCGAGTTTCCGGTGGTCTTCATCGTGAATCTGGCCCGCGGCACGGGAAACCGTCGTGACGCGATTCGCATCGCGGGAACGCCTACCGCCGACGCGGTCTCCGTGGCGGTCGGGGACTATCGATCGGAGGCAGATGACGACGACACCGCCCGGGAACGTGAGGAGACGAAGCGGCTTCTGTACGTGGCGCTCACCAGGGCGCGCGATCGCCTGTATCTGAGCACGGCTTTGAAGGACGGACGTGTTCAGCCGGGACGAGGCTCCCTCGCCGAAGTGCTGCCGGCGTCTCTGCTGGGTACGCTGGTGCAGGCATATATAGGTGCGGATCGCGTGGATTGGAACGCGGGGGATTCCGTGCACCGCCTTCACGTGGTTGCCGCGCGGCAGCCGATGCCGTCCGCAAGCAGCGACGAGCCGGTGGCGATTCCTCAACCCCCCGGTGCGCCGTCGGATTTCGAACCGATCCAGGATTCAGCGATCGTCCGGCGCGGCGTTGTCGCAGTCGCCTCTCTGGAATCACCGGCTACCGTCGATGACGCGGCACCGTCCAGCCGCGTCATCGGGCGGCTCGTCCATCGTCTGCTTCAACGCTTTGGAACAACGGAACCGCTCGACGACGAGTCTCTGATCTCGGCAGCCGCGGAGTTCCTTCGACGAGAGGAGCGTGCTGAACTGCCGTCGGACGGAGATGTCATTCAGGATGCGATCTCGAGGTTCCGCGTGCTTCGTCGCGATCCCAGATTCGTCGCGGCGCACGAGTCGGGCGAAGTGTTTTACGAGGTCCCATTCACGTTTCGTGAGGATCGTCAGATTGTGCGCGGTGCGATCGACTGCCTTGTTCGTCAGGCGGACGGGAGGATTCAGATTCTCGAATTCAAGACGGGTCGTCCCCGTGGGGAGCACGCGAGCCAGGCGGAGGTGTACCGGCGAGCTGCGGCCGCTGTCTTCCCGGATTCGATGGTCGCCGTTGAAATTCTGTACCCGCTCGAAGAATTCTCTCGCCTTGGGATCGGCAGTGGATCACAATAGCGCCGCAACCCCCGTCAACTGGAACCAGGTGGAGACTCCGGCAGTCTAAACAGATACATGTACATTTCACCCACGCCCGCACGCCACCGCGCCGCAGCCATGACGTTGCTAGCCCTGGAGCCGATGCCGTGCGGATGCGTGGCCGGCGTGTACCAGGCGCGCCCGTCTGTCGTGGAGGTCGAGTTTGTCGAGGCCAAGGGACCCCACTGCGTGTTTTCACGGCATCGCACTGGCCATGTGACGCGCCTGGGAGTTCCTGAATCGCTGGTCGTGGAGACCGGCGAGCCGCTCGTCTAACCACAGACGGCGCGAAAACGGGAAAAACCGGCCCAGCTGGGGCCTCCTCTGGCTGAATTCCGGATTGCCCCGCCGAACCCCATCCCATACAATCAGATTTGGGGGTTCTATTGACGACGAAAGAGGAGACCCGAGTGTCGTTGACCTGTCCCAGCTGTGGGAACGATCAGAATTTTCTCGTGAAGACGCTACAGATGCACGTCGTCCATCTGGAGGACTCCAGGGTCGAGGTGTCTGAGGAAGAGCGGCCGCAGGTACTGGAAGTGCTGTGCGACGAGTGCGAGACCGCGCTGAACTTCGACGAGATGGACGAATCGATCCAGAAGGAATTACGGCTGACGTTGGGCGCCCGTTAACGGGCGCAGCCGTTCCCCCCGGTCAGGTCCGCGCGGCGGACATCAATCACCGACATCCTCGAAGTAATCGCATTCCGGGCAGACCCATTCGCGCTGCCGGGATGTTTGTGTCTGGGGTGTGCCTGGAACGCGATCGGTAATCTGCTGCTCGCGTATCCGCATCGTCTCGCCGCACATCGGACAGTCCTTGCCGGGCATTGACTTCTCCTCGAGCGATCCCTATCGTAATCGCAGTCTGATGGCACACGCGTTCGGACGATTTGGCGGTACGCACGCGGCGGTGATGACGCGGGAAGATTCGCGCCACCACGCGAACTGGTTTGCCGACGAGGTGACCATCGACTTTCCGTCTGTGGCGCCCGCCGTCGAACGCATGCGACGCTCATTTCTCGCGGAGGAGCGTCCGCAGACGCTCAGCGCGTCGGTCGAGATCAACCCTCTCGAGGCGGTGCGCGGTGTGATTGTCCCGCTCGACGTCCCCGTTCAATGCACCTGCAGCGGCTGCGGAGGACGCGGCGAGTCGTGGACCGAACCGTGCGGCACCTGTCGCGGAGACGGATTCGAGTTGCTGCGGCATGCCGTGCAGGTGACGATTCCCGCGGGCGTGCGACATGGTGCTCGCTTCTTTTTCACCGTCACCCCGCGTAATAACCGCCCGACCCGGATTGAGCTGCGTGTCGCAGTCTCAGCCGGCCGCTGACCCGTCCAAACCGCTGAAGTGAAAAGGCACGTCGATCTGCTCGGCACGCTTGCCAGTCTCTGGGGCGCGCTCGCGATGCTCGTTGGCGTCTCGATGCTGCTGCTGGCAGCGGGCGCGTTGACCGAGCTCCTGGCTCCGGTCGCGAACCGCGTCGATTTCGCGGCCGGCCTGACAGCCGCGGTGTTCGTGCTGATCGGCGTCTTTGCGCTCATCTGGGGCGGGGCGCACGTCTGGGCCGCTGTGCTTCTGAAGCGGCGCCGGGCGTCCGGCCGGGTTCTTTCCCTGGCCCTGGCGGTGGTCAACCTCCTGGTGCTGCCGTTCGGGACGGCGTTCGGCGCCTACGCCCTGTGGGTACTGCTTCGCGACGAAGGCCGCCGCCTGTTCGAGCCGGCACGATAAGATCGGGTGATGTCATCCTCGCCCGATCGCGACGCGGTGCTGAGCGCCCTCCGCGTTGTCGTCGATCCCGATATCCGCCGCGACATCGTGACCCTCGGTTTTGTCAAAGACCTGTCGATTGCGAATGGACGAGTTGCGTTCACGATCGAGCTGACCACGCCGGCATGCCCCGTAAAGGACCAGCTCCGTGAGCAGGCGATGAACGCGGTTCGAGCCCTGGGCGGGGTGAGTCAGGTCGATGTTCAGCTGACGGCGAAGGTCCGGTCGGCCTCTGCGCCAGAAACTGGCCGCCCTCCGCTTCCGGGTGTGAAGAACGTCATTGCGGTCGGGGCCGGAAAGGGAGGCGTCGGGAAGACCACCGTGGCCGTGAACCTGGCGGTTGCCCTTGCGAAGTGTGGCGGCCGCGTCGGGCTGCTCGACGGCGACATCTACGGGCCGAATATTCCGTTGATGCTCGGCCTGAGCACGCAGCTGACGACCGACGGCAAGCAGATCGTTCCCGCGGAGAAGTACGGGGTGCAGGTCGTCTCGATCGGATTCCTCACTCAGGATGATGCGCCGATCATCTGGAGAGGACCGATGCTGCACGGCGCGATCCAGCAGTTCTTCCGCGAAGTCGCGTGGCGCGATCTTGATTACCTGATTGTCGACATGCCGCCCGGCACGGGTGATGTGGCGCTCAGCATGAGCCAGACCGTACCGGTTGTCGGATCGATCGTGGTCACGACGCCGCAGCAGGTCTCTCTGTCAGACAGCCGGCGTGCGGTGAAGATGTACCAGAAGCTCAACATCCCCACGATCGGCATCGTCGAGAACATGAGCTATTACCAGTGCACGAACTGTCATCACGAGGCGGACATCTTCGGCCACGGTGGCGGCGAAAAGCTTGCGGCGGAGCTGAGTGTGCCGTTCCTGGGCCGTCTCCCCGTCTATCAGCCGATTCGTGAAGGCAGCGACGCCGGTGTGCCGCTGGTCGTTGCGGAGCCGGAGTCGGCGGCCGGGAGGGCATTTCTGACGCTCGCCGAGCGTACGGCGGCGCAGGTGTCGATCGCGGCATTCAAGACAGCTGAAGCCAATCGCGGAAAGATCCCGCTCATTCCCGTCCGATAGCCTGCGACCTGTGACAACCATCGGCCTTCCGTTCACGAAGCACACGCTTGGCAACGGCCTCGACGTGATCGTTCACGAGGCGCATCACGTGCCAATCGTCGCCGTGAACGTCTGGTACCACGTTGGCTCGAAGAACGAACGGCCGGGCCGGACCGGCTTCGCGCACTTCTTCGAGCACCTGATGTTCGAGGGGTCGAAGCATCATCCCGGCGGATACTTTCCGCCGCTTCAGAACGCGGGCGGACTGTTGAACGGCTCCACCAACACGGACCGGACGAATTACTGGGAGGTGGTTCCGACCAGCGCCATCGACCTCGCGCTGTGGATGGAGTCGGACCGTATGGGATACCTCCTCCCGGCCGTGACCGCCGATCGATTCGAGACACAGCGGGATGTCGTGCTGAACGAGCGGCGCCAGAACTACGAGAACCGGCCGTACGGCATGGCGATCATCGCCCTCAGCGCCGCTCTCTATCCCCCGGACCATCCCTATCACTGGGTGACGATCGGCGCGGCCGAGGACCTGAAGGCGATGCGGCTGGACGAGGTGCAGCAGTTTTTCAGGACGTACTACCACCCGGCGAACGCCTCGCTGGTCCTGGCCGGAGACATTGACACTGCGAGAGCGCTCGACCTTGCCGATAGCTACTTTGGAGACCTGCCAGCCGGCCCCAGGCCAGCCCGCATTACCGTCAGCGGCTCGCTCGCGCGTGAGTATCGATTGAAGATCGAGGACCGCGTCGAGCTGCCCCGCGTGTATATGGCGTGGCACTCGCCCGCGATGTTTGGGGATGGCGACGCTGAGATGGATCTGCTGGCGGATCTCCTGGCCAACGGGAAGACCTCGCGTCTCTATCGCACACTCGTCTACGAGCGCCGGATTGCCGTGGACGTGTCGGCGCACCAGAGCTCGCGCGAACTTGGCAGCTTCTTTCTGGTGGCAGCGACCGCGGCTCCTGGACAGTCGCTGAGCGACATCGCGTCGGCGATCGACGCTGAACTGCAGGCCGTCATTTCGGAAGGGCCATCTGCAGCGGACATGGAGCGGGCCGAAGCGCAGATCGAGGCGCACTTTCTCTACCGGCTGCAGACGGTGGGTGGCTTTGGCGGCAAGTCCGACCAGCTGAACGCTTACAACGTGTTCTGCGGCGACCCGGCGTTCTTTGCGCGCGACGTCGCGCGATATCGTGAAGCGACGCAGGAAACGGTCCGCGCGGCAGCGGCTGACGTGCTGCGGTTCGACGCCCGGGTGATTCTCAGCATCGTTCCACTAGGCCGGCATGAGCTCGCACTCGCGGGCTCCGAGCCGATCGCGGTGTCGTGATGAACGTCGATCGTTCACGGCTGCCTGACGTCGGAGCCGATCCCGACTTCCGCTTTCCCGTCATCGTTCGCCACACGCTGTCCAACGGGCTCAACGTGCGTACCGTCGAGCATCACACGGTGCCGATCGTCACGATGGTGGTTCAGGTTGAAGGCGGCTCGGGGGCGGACCCGTCAGGTCAGGAAGGTCTGGCCGCGATCACCGCGGACATGGTGGACGAGGGTACCGGTTCTCTCAGCGCGATTGACGTCTCGGACGCGATCACGCGAATCGGCGCGGAGTACGACCTCGACGTTGCGCCAGACGTCACGACGTTTTCGCTGACGACGCTGGAGCGCTTTGCTGGTCGCGGCGCTGCGCTGCTCGCGGATCTGCTGGTTCGGCCCAGCCTCCGCGACGACGATTTCGAGCGCGTGCGCCGGCTGCGCGTCGATCGACTGCGCCAGCTGAAAGACGTCGCACCGGCGGTGGCTGAACGTGCGTTCCTGCGCCTCATGTACGGACAGCACCCCTACGGTCATCTGTCGATCGGGAGCGACGCAGCCCTGCGGGAGCTTTCTACCGGCGACGTGGCCGGATTCCACTCGAGCCGGTTCGTTCCGTCCACGGCCACGCTGGTTATTGCCGGAGATATGTCGCACGACCAGATGTTCGATCTGGCCGAGGAGGCTTTCGGCGGCTGGTCGGGCGATCCGCTGCCCGGTTGGGTGAGGGCGAGCGAAGTCGCGCCGCCTGACGGGCCAGTCCGCCGACTCGCCATCGTGCCCCGCGACGGCGCGGCGCAGTCAGAGCTCCGCATCGGTCACCTGTCGGTTGAGCGCAACACGCCTGATTACCCCCCGCTGCTCGTGATGAACTCGGTCCTGGGTGGCCAGTTCGTGAGCCGCGTGAACCTCAAGTTGCGTGAGGAAAAGGGTTACACCTACGGCGCTCGAACCGGTTTCGACTGGCGCCGGGGGAAGGCCCCGTTCGCCCTGCACGCCAGTGTGCACACCGCCTCGACCGCCGACGCGGTGAGGGATTCCCTGGAGGAGCTGGAAGGCCTGCGCGGCGCCCGCCCGGTCACCTCTGCCGAACTGGCTCTGGCAAAGGCGTCTCTGACCCGGGGGTATCCCCGGAATTTCGAAACCGCAGGGCAAGTGGCGCGCGGCGTCGCTCAGCTTGCACTCTATGGCCTTCCAGACACGTATTTTCAGGAGTTCGTGCCCAAAGTGAACTCCGTGACCGTCGACGAGGTAAGCAGGGTAGCGGCCACGTATCTGAGGCCCGAAAGGCTGACAACGCTGGTGGTTGGCGATCATGCCGCTATCGGCGAACCGCTCAGCCGGCTGCTCGGCGAGCCGATTGTGCTCTCGCCGGAGATGTAAAGCCCTCTGGACGGGCGTGCTAGGCTGATTCCTTCTTCGAGAAAGCCGTATGGAAGTGGTAGACCGTGAGCCTGAAGACAATCCCGATCGCGGGCTCGACCGTGTCACCAGCCTCGGTGTCCTCATTGGCGTCGCATCGGCAATCGTTGCCGGAGCGACAATCTGGCTGGTTGTCACCGACCCGGTGACCATTGCCAGCGCGGTTGAGGACGGCGAGGTTTCGCCCCTCGTCCGCCGCCTCGCCGAAGTCCTCTACAACGCCCTCGCCGGACTCCTGACCTATCTCTAGGTCCGAGGGTCTTCTACAGACGCGATCGCAGGAAGCGCGTCAGCACGTAGCCGTCGAAGAATTTGAACGGGATCGAGCCGGTGCTGTAGTGACCGCAGCGCAGGAGCGTGGCCTCGTGCGGCAGCCCGCGCCGGCGGAATTCGTCCACGAGGATCTTCGACAGATCGAGCGGGAACGTCAGATCGTAGGCCGCATAGACGAGGAGCGTCTGCGTCTTCCGGATCTGATCCAGGTACGACCACGGGCTGATCGGCCTCCATACTCGACGCAGGCGATCGAGATCGATGTGACCATCGAGCCCGCGCCGCACGTGCTCGGTCGAGAGGCCGCGCCAGACGACGTCCGCGAACCACGGCGAAACGTGATTCAGCGCCTGCGCGCGGATCAACGGCTCGTGCGCCGACGTCAGCATCGACAGGCACGAACCGAGGCTCGTCCCGACGATGCCGATTCGCTCGAAACCGAGCGACGCGAGCCAGGCCACCGCGCGGCGCGCATCGAGAACAGCCTGCCGGCAGACCTGCACCGTGCGAACGATGTTCGAGCTGACGATGTAATCGGCGCGTGTCAGCTCGGGCGGCATCCGGACGTCATGGTAGGGAAGGCTGAGGCGCAATGCCGACACGCCGAATCGCGCCAGTACCCGCGACAGGCCGATGTGCCCACCGGCGTCGGAGTTCCACTGGGGAAGTACCACCACGGCGCGGCCGCGATGCGTCTTGCGCGTCAGGCTCTGGTCATCGGCGGCAGGAAACCAGCGGCCGGAGACGATGTTGTTTTCCGGGTGCGGGGTCGTGAGCGCGCTGGGAAACGTCAGTGTGCCCGCTTCACCTTTGGTGCGTGGGCGAGCGCCGTTCGTCGAGAAGTCGTAGTCGGTCGTCGGCGCCGCGTGAAAGAAGGACGGCGTGTCCTGCATCACGTCGTCTATCCACTGTTCAACGAGGGCGTCCTCCGACGCCTGTGAGGGGACGGCGTCCGCGAGCCAGTCGGTGCCCCACT
>Ga0247825_10001307_pt1 | contig 16284 bp, 10 predicted proteins | sample 13C_Vanillin_Day_FD_194413 | JGI IMG/M metagenome (GOLD analysis project Ga0247825, IMG submission 194413) | Soil microbial communities from agricultural site in Penn Yan, New York, United States - 13C_Vanillin_Day48 | ecosystem: Environmental > Terrestrial > Soil > Agricultural land | place... | reverse complement strand
CTCCTAGCTGCCCGAGTCGGACGATTGAATCAGGGCCGGCGTGGCGCGTCAAGGAGGACGAAATCGCACGGATCTCCATCCAGTCGGAGGTCCTCCGAAATAGTGCAGCCTTCTCCCGGTTAAGCCCTCTGTATTGAGTCGTCTTCCGGCTTTCCTGCAAAGAGCTTGCTGTGCCGCCACAGGCACCGGCCTTGCGTAGTGTGCGATGTAAAGAGACGGAGAATCCGATGGGCGACTTCAACCTGGAACAGCACCAACTCACGGTTGCCGAAGTACACCGCAATCTCGCGCCGAGTGCGCTCTACGAGCACGCCATTCGTTACGAGAAGGACGCCAGCATTGCGGACAATGGAGCACTGGTCGCCTATTCCGGAGTGAAGACGGGCCGATCGCCCAAGGACAAGCGGGTGGTGAGACACCCGGATTCTGAGGGAAACGTGTGGTGGGGGCCGGTCAATATCCCGTGCGACAGCCAGACGTTCGCCATCAACCGGCAGCGCGCGATCGATTACCTCAACACCCGCGATCGCCTCTACTGCTTCGACGGCTTCGCGGGCTGGGACCCGACATATCGCATCAAGATCCGCGTCATATGCTCGCGCCCCTACCATGCCCTCTTCATGCGCACGATGCTCATCCGGCCGACATTGATGGATCTGGCGAGCTTCGGCACACCGGACCTCACCATCTACAACGCGGGCGCCTTTCCCGCCAATCGCCTCACCGCCGGCATGGGCTCGACGACGAGCGTGGCCCTCAGCCTCGAAGATCGCGAGTTGGTCATCCTGGGCACCGAGTACGCCGGCGAGATGAAGAAAGGCGTCTTCACGGTCGCGAACTATTTCGCGCCGAAGCGCGGAATTCTCTCGATGCACTGCTCGGCAACGGCGGACAAGCAGACCGGGCGCTCGTCGCTGCTCTTCGGTCTGAGCGGGACTGGCAAGACGACGCTCTCCGCCGATCCCAAGCGCCACCTCATCGGCGACGACGAGCACTGCTGGAGCGACGACGGGATTTTCAACATCGAAGGTGGCTGTTACGCGAAGGCGATCAACCTGACGCCAGAGAACGAGCCAGATATCTTCCAGGCGCTCCGCTTCGGCGCGGTGCTCGAGAACGTCGTACTCGACGAGGATCGCGCCGTCGACTTCACCAACACCGGCATCACGGAAAACACCCGCGGCGCCTATCCGATCGAATTCATCCACAGTGCGAAAATCCCGTGCGTCGCCGGTCATCCGAGCGACGTCATCTTCCTGACGTGCGACGCGTTCGGCGTGCTGCCGCCGGTGAGCGCACTGTCGCCTGCGCACGCGATGTATCACTTCATCAGTGGGTACACCGCCAAGGTGGCCGGCACGGAAGTGGGCGTCACCGAACCGCAGGCCACGTTCTCGCCCTGCTTCGGCGGTCCGTTCCTAGTATGGCATCCATACAAGTACGCCGAGCTGCTGGCATCGAAGATGAAGCAGCATGGCGCGCGCGTCTGGCTGGTAAACACTGGCTGGGGCGGCGGCGCCTACGGCACTGGCAAGCGCATCAGCCTCAAGCACACCCGCGCCATCATCGACGCGATCCATGACGGGACCCTCGCGAAAGTCAGGACCGAATGCGATCCAATCTTTGGCTTTGACGTCGCGACCGAGTGTCCAGGTGTGCCGCGCGAAATCCTGACGCCGCGCTCGGTATGGACCGACGCCTCGGCCTACGACGGAGCGGCAAGGAAACTTGCCGATCTGTTTCGCGAGAACTTCAAGAAGTACGAGTCTGACGTCAGCGCTGAGATCAAGGCAGCGGGTCCGGCATGAAGATCGGCATCGTCGGCTGCGGCATGGTTGGATCGACGTCGGCCTATGCGCTCCTCATGAGCGGCATTGGTCGCGAGATCGTGCTGGTGGACGTCAATCGTGCGCGCGCCGAGGCCGAGGCCAATGACATCTACCACGCGGTGCCCTTCGCGCACCCATTGACAGTGCGTGCAGGGGAGTACACGGATCTGGAAGGGGCGCGCGTGGTGGTCATCGCCGGGGGCGTTGCGCAGAAGCCGGGTGAAACGCGACTGCAACTGCTGCAGCGCAACGCCGAGGTGTTCCGGCAGATCGTCCCATCGGTGCTGCGTGCCGCGCCCGACGCGGTACTGCTCGTCGTCACCAATCCGGTCGACATCATGACGCACCTCGCGGCGCAGTTCGCCGCCGAGTTCGGCGTACCGCACACACGTGTGTTCGGGTCGGGCACGACCCTGGACACCGCAAGATTTCGCGCGCTCCTGGGACGGCACTTCCAGGTGGATCCGCAGCACGTGCACGCCTACGTGATCGGCGAACACGGCGACTCGGAAGTGCTGGTCTGGTCGCAAGCCACGATCGCTGGGTTGAGTCTCGACGAGTTTGTCACGGTTCACGGCACGCCGCTCACGGCAGGCGAGCGGCAGGACATCGACAGCAACGTCCGCCACGCCGCGTATCAGATCATCGCCGGCAAAGGCGCGACCTACTACGGGATCGGCAGCGCAGTCGCGCGCATCGTCGACGTGCTGCTGCACGACCAGCGCGCCATCCTGACGATCTGTTCGCGCATCACCGGGGTACCGGACTGCGACGGCGTGACGCTGGCGCTGCCACACCTCGTCGACGGCGAGGGGGTGCACGCAACGATTCCGCTGGCTCTCGATGCGGGGGAACGCGAGGGGCTGAGTCGAAGCGCGAAGGTGCTGCGCGAGGCGATGGCGTCGCTGAATCTGTCATGAGTTGGCGTGCGACACGCGGTCGCTCAGAAATGAGGACACGCATCATGGAAGGGAACTGTCATGGCTAGGATCGCGATTCACGGTTTCGGTCGCATCGGTCGGTCGTTGATGCGAGTGGCACTCAAGGACAGCTTGTTCGTTCCCGTGTCGATCTCCGACATCAAGGATGTTCCGACGTTGGCGGCGCTGTTCGAAGTCGATTCCAACTACGGCCGCTGGCCTGAGGAGGTCACGGCGAAAGACTGCTTCGTCATTGGTGGTCGCGAGATCCCGTACTTCGACTCGATGAAGGCGCTGCCGAACTGGAAGGCCCTCGGTGTCGATCTGGTGATCGACTGCACAGGGCGGGCGTCCACGCGCCCCGGCGCCCAGGCGCATCTCGATGCCGGCGCCAAGCGCGTACTGATCAGCGCGCCGAGCAAGAAGCGCGACGACTGCGATGCTGTACTGCTGCCGGGCATCAACCTCGACACGTTCGACCCCGAGCAACACAAGATCGTCAGTCTGGCGAGTTGTACGACCAACGCGCTGGCGCCGGTGGTCAAGGTCGTGATCGAGAACTTCGGCATCAGATACGGCCTGTTCTCGACCATCCATGCCTACACCAATACGCAAGCGCTGACCGACCAGCCGATGAAGGACCGGCGCGACTCGTGGGCCGCGACCGAGAACATCATCCCCTCTTCATCAGGTGCGGCACGCGCGCTCGCCTTCATCTGGAAGGACCTCAAGATCTCGGGCAAGGCCTACCGCGTCCCGACGCGCACCGGGAGCATTGCAGAGCTGAACCTCCTCACCGAGCGTCCCGTGACGGTCGAGCAGGTCAACGATGCGTTCCGCAAGGCGGCCCGCGTTCCACCGTTGAAGGGCGTGATGTCCGTGCTGGAAGACGAATGGGCATCATCACGCATTGTCGGCGATCCGCATTCGTCGATCGTCGATCTGCCGCTGACGGCGATCCAGGGCGATTTGCTCTCCGTCGCTGCCTGGTACGACAACGAGATGGGCTACTCGACTCGCCTGGCCGAAACGGCAGCGCGTATCGCGGTCTGATCAATCTGAAAGACGTCGCGCTTGGTTCTATCGACCGACCAACTTCAGGGTGGTTTCTTAGGTTGTCGACCTCCGCATCATCTCCCGCGGCGAGAGGCACCCTCGACAGCCTCTGAGAGAATCGTGATGGGACTACCACGCGGGACGGGGCAAGTCCCGCGCGTCGTTCTAGGGAGAGTGGCAATGATTACATTCCCCGAGATCACCCGAGAGCGCTTCGACGCGGTTCTGTTCGACCTGGACGGCGTGCTGACGGCGACTGCCACGGTCCATGCAGCCGCGTGGAAGCAGATGTTCGACATGTTCCTGCAGGGCTGGGCCGAAGCGCACGGACGAGACTTCATCCCCTTCGACCGCGGTGAAGACTACCGGCGATACGTCGACGGCAAGCCGCGCTTCGATGGGGTCCGAAGTTTTCTGGTATCGCGGGGAATCGATCTACCGCACGGAGCGCCGACCGATCCGCTAACCGCTGAAACCGTATGCGGACTCGGCAATCACAAGAATGCGTTGGTCAACGAGATCATGGCGAGGGAAGGAGTCGAGGCTTATCCGGGGTCGGTCAGAGTGGTGGACTTTCTACGACAGCGGGGATACAAGACGGCGGTGGTCTCTTCCAGCGAGAACTGTGCGGCTGTTCTTGCGGCGGCAGGGATCGAGTCGCGCTTCGACGTTCGTGTTGACGGTCAGACCGCTTCAGATCTCGGCCTGCGCGGGAAGCCGGAGCCGGACATGTTCCTGGCCGCGGCCCGACAGCTCGAGGTCGAGCCCCGACGCGCCATCGTCGTCGAGGACGCCATTGCCGGTGTGCGAGCCGGGAAGAAGGGCGGCTTCGGACTGGTGATTGGAGTCGCGCGAAATGGCAACCACGACGAGTTGAGAAGCGAAGGAGCCAGCCTCGTGGTCGCAGACCTCGAGGAGTTGCTGCCGCGACACTCCTGAGGGATTGACAGTCATGCTCCGGCGCGACATCCAGACCTTCCCGACCTTTATCTATCCGCACGACCCCTGGCGGCTAGTGGAGAAGAGATACAACCATCGCCGGATGCCGCAGATGGAGACGCTGTTTGCGCTGTCCAACGGCTACCTCGGCATCCGCGGTACGTTCGACGAGGGGACACCTGTTTTTCAGAAAGGCACGCTGGTCAACGGGTTCCATGAGACCTGGCCGATCGTCTACCCCGAGGCCGCACACGGGTACGCGAGTACCGGACAGACCATCGTCAACGCACCGGACGGCACACTGATTCGGCTCTACGTGGACAACGAACCGTTCGATCTCGCTCGCGCCACGCTGGTCGAGTACGAGCGCGCTCTCGACATGCGGACCGGGCTCCTCGAACGCGACGTGACCTGGGAAACGGGCTCGGGCAAACGGATTCGAGTTCGCTCCCGCCGGCTCGTTTCGTTCGAGCACAGGCACATCGCCGCCGTGTCGTACGAGGTCACGCTGCTCAACGCCGCGGCGCCCATCGTCATTTCGTCGGAGCTCTCGTACGAAGAAGAGACACGCCCGCTCGAGGGTGACCCGCGAGGAAGCCGAAACTTTGCGGGGCGAGTCCTGCTGCCGCAGGGTTCGCAGGCTTCTGGCGGGATGGCGATTCTGATGGCGATGACGCGGACCAGCACAATGACGCTGGCCTGCGGCGTGGACCATCAGATCGAGACAGCCGGCTCGTACGATCTGAAGAACGAGTCGTCCGATGAGCGCGGCCGGGTGGTCATCTCCGTCAATGCCATCGCCGGGCACACGGTTCGTCTGACAAAGATCCTGACGTACCACACCTCATCGCGCGACCCCGTCGAGGAGCTCGCGGGGCGCGCCAAGAGAGCCCTCGAGCGAGCATGCCGCCTGAAATTCGCGGGGCTTGCCGCCGGGCAGCAGGTGTGCCTAGGCAAGTTCTGGAATAGGGCCGACGTCGAAGTGCGAGGCGATGTCGAACTCCAACAGGTCATGCGCTTCAACCTGTTCCACATTCACCAGTCCAGCGCACGCGCGGATGGAATGGGCATCCCAGCCAAAGGCCTGACCGGTCACGGGTACGAGGGCCACTACTTCTGGGACACTGAAATCTATGTTCTGCCTTTCGTGATTTACACCAGCCCCGACGCCGCGCGGAACCTGCTGCGGTTCCGGTATCGCATGCTGGATGCCGCTCGCAGGCGCGCACGCGAGGTCAACCAACAGGGAGCCCTTTTCCCCTGGCGGACCATCAACGGCGAGGAAGCCTCGGCCAACTACGCGGCCGGGACGGCCCAATACCATATCAACGCGGACATCGCCTATGCCCTGATGAAATACGTCGACGTGACGGGCGACACGGAGTTCCTGTATCGAGAGGGCGCGGAAATACTTATCGAGACCGCGCGGATGTGGCGAAGCCTGGGATTCTACTCGAGCACCAACGATCGGTTCTGCATCAACGGCGTTACGGGTCCGGACGAGTACAACACCGTCGTCAACAACAACGCCTTCACTAACCTGATGGCGAGAGCCAACCTCTGGGCGGCCGCAAGGACGCTCGAGGAGATCCGCGCGAGCAACCCCGAGCGGTTCGACGAGTTGGCACACCTCACCTCCCTGAACGAATCCGAGATCACCGAATGGCAGACCGCCGCCGACCGGATGTACGTCCCGTACGACGAGACCTCGGGGATCCATCTCCAGGACGACGATTTCCTGAGCAGAAAGCCGTGGGACTTCGCGAACACCCCTCCAGAGAAGTACCCGCTGCTGCTGCACTTCCATCCGCTCGTCATCTACCGCCACAACGTCGTGAAGCAGGCCGACATCGTCCTGGCGATGTTGCTGCTGGGCGACGAATTCTCCCTCGAACAGAAACGCCGGAACTTTGACTATTACGATCCGTTGACCACCGGCGACTCATCGCTGTCGGTGTCGATCCAAAGCATCTTGGCCATGGAGCTCGGTTACCGGGAGAAGGCGATCGATTACCTGAGGTACGCGTTATGGATGGACCTGGCGGATGTCCACGCCAACGTCGAGCAGGGCTGCCACATTGCGTCAATGGGTGGGACGTGGATGGCTGCCATCTACGGCGTCGCCGGCATGCGCGACTACAAAGGCCGCATCACGTTCCATCCTCGCCTTGGGCGCCGAGTCCACGGCCTTCGCTTCCATCTCACCATCCACGGACAGCTCTTGACGGTGGACATCGAGGGACCGAAGGGTCAGGTGACTTACCTCCTTCGCGAGGGGGCCGGGCTCACCATCGGTCATCTGGACGAGGAAGTGACGCTCGAGCCCGGCCAACCGGTTTCACGACCCTTTTCGCCTCAAGAGGGTTCCTGATTCACCCGCCCCCCGCCCGCTGCTCTACTCGTGTTTCGTCCGCGTAGTGTGCAGTTGTCTGTCGGCCTTGTCGCTGGCTCGCGCGGTGAATGCCGGCGCCAGCAGCACCGCCCGAATCAGTCTCTGCGCCCGCATCAGCACCTCTTCGTGCTAAAGCCAACCGCCGCCAAATCCCGCCCGCCGCAGTCCGGTGATGATCGCCGGGCAGCGGCCCATGATGTTCCAGAGCAGTCCGGTCCGGTAATTCTCGATCATCAGCACGACAGGACCTTGATCGATTCCGAAGTGATACGGTGTGATCCACCAACCGGTCGGGCTATCCGGGATGGCAAACGTCTGATTGAACGACGGCTTGAACCCATACTTCCCGGTCATGCCCAAGTCCATTCGAGCAAAGTTCCGCAGGGTCGGGATGACGATTTCCGGAGCAAACGGGAGCGATGCGACGACGACCCACGGTGCGACAGTCCCGTCGTCTGGACCGAATGGGGCGCCTCGAGCGATGTAGTCGAAGAACTCGCGTGGGACGCCATCGACTACACGTTTGCCCCAACCGGGTCCGTCACATGCTGTGAAGCCCCAACAGTGTTCGCCGTAGCCGACGAAATTCCCGGGATTGCGGATCGCGTATTCCTGTTGCACAAACGCCGCCTGCCGGCTGTTCTCGAAGTAGTCGCTGCCGTGCGTCCGCATGAAGTCGTCGCGAATGCCGCGAAAGTCGATCCACATATGCGAGAGTTGATGAGTGAAGAGCGGCCCCGAGTAAAGCAACTCACGACCGTAGATGCTCTTCCACTGGTACGTCGCACAATAGGCGCGATAACTCTCGGGCGGCAGCGGATGCGTCGGCGAGCCGAGTCCGAGGATATACAGCAGCAAGCCTTCGTCATAACCTTGCCAGCGGTGTTGGATGAACCCACTCTCCGGACGCCAGCCATGCGTGAGGGTTGCTCCGCCATCACGGGCCCAATTCCAATCGGCCCGGCGGTAGAGCGCATCGGCCAACTGTCTGATTTCGATCTCCCCGGGGGTATCGCGGTCGAAATACGCGCCGACGGTCAAGGCCCCGGCGAACAGGAATGCCGAGTCGATAGTGGAAAGCTCGCACTTCCAAACGCGGCGACCGGTTTCGACGTCCAGGAAATGGTAGAAGAAGCCTTTGTAACCGGTAGCGTCCGGCTCGGGACCCTGCGGGCATGCGAGCAAGTATCGCAGGCGTTTCAGGGTGATTTTGGCGGCGAAGTCTCGGAAGAGGACGCCGCGCTCGACGACGACCGGAATCGCCGCCAGCGCCATGCCGACGGCGGCGATACTGACCGGAGCGTTCGGTTCGGTCTTGTCTCGGACCAGTCCATTGTCCGGGTTCGTTTCGTGTAGATAGTAAAGAACCGTGGACAACTGCAACAGACCCAGCTCTCTCTCGCTGGGCAGCCGATCGAAATCGTTGTCGGTGCTGGAAGTGTCGGCCACGAGTAGTTGGTCTCGGTCAGCCCAACTGCACGCGGACGTGGTGGGTCTTCCCGTCGTCGCTGAGCGGCAGTGTATGGCTCGGCACCCGCTGCCCGTCAAGCTCGATTGATTCCACGCCGCGACCCGTGCGAGCCGAGTTGTCTACAAGAATCTGGTATGTCGCCGACTGATGGCGATAGGTCAATTCGAATCCGGGCCAGCTCCGCGGGATGCATGGCGCGATCCGAAGAGTGCGGCCCCGCAATTGGAATCCCAGTATCGTTTCAATCGCGACGCGGTAGAGCCAACTCGCAGAACCGGTGTACCACGTCCAGCCGCCACGCCCCGTGTGCGGCGGGGCGCCATACACGTCGGCGCACACCACGTACGGCTCGACCTTGTAAAGCTGCACCTCCTCGGGCGTCGTGGCATGGTAGACCGGGTTGATGAGATTCCAAAGTTCCAGGGCGCGGTCGCCGCGACCCTGAAGCGCCATCGCCAAGGCAACCCAAGTGGCGGCGTGGGTGTATTGGCCACCGTTCTCGCGGATGCCCGGCACGTATCCTTTGATGTAGCCCGGCTGAAGCGCGCCTTTGTCGAATGGCGGGTCGAACAGTTGGATCAATTTGTCGCCGCTACGCACCAGACGTTGTTGAACCGCGTCCATCGCCAACCGCGTACGCGCCGCGTCTGCTGCACCGGAAATGACTGCCCACGCTTGCGGAATCGCGTCGATTTGGCACTCGTCGTTTTGGGCCGATCCCAAGGGAGTGCCGTCGTCAAAATATGCCCTGCGGTACCACGCGCCATCCCAGGCGCTCGCCTCCAGAGCAACACGCAACTCCTCGGCTCGCTCGCGGCACCAATGAGCATCATCGGCTTGGCTGCATCGCTCAGCCAATTCTGCAAACGCTTTCAACACGCTTACGAAGAACCACCCGTTCCAGACGCTCTCGCCCTTTCCATGGGAGCCCACCATATTCATGCCGTCGTTCCAATCGCCGGTGCCCATGAGAGGCAATCGGTGAGGACCCAGTCGATAGCCGTGCTTCAGCGCGCGCACGCAGTGCGCGTAGACGGTGGCAGTCTGCTCACTCAGTGCAGGCAGGTTGAAGTCTTCTTCCTGCTCCTCGCGGAGCACCGGCGACGCGATGAACGGCACGACCTCCTCTAAGAGCTCGGTGTCGCCGGTTGTCACAACATAGTGATGAACTACGAACGGAAGGAAATAAAGATCGTCGGTGATTCGCGTGCGTACCCCGATCCCGGAGGGCGGGTGCCACCAGTGCTGGACATCGCCCTCTTCGAATTGCCGTGCCGCCGAACGCAAGATCTGCGCTCGCGCTTCTGCCGGAAGGCTATAGACCAAGGCCATCACGTCCTGCAATTGGTCTCGAAAGCCGTACGCTCCGCCGGATTGGTAAAACGCAGAGCGGGCCCAAATGCGGCACGTCAGGACCTGAGGAACCAGCCAGCGGTTGAGCATCAGGTCGATGCCAGGGTCTGGAGTAGTCACTTGCAATGCGTTCAGCGTGCGGTCCCACTGCCTTTGCACTGCGGTCAGGGCTGCCTCCGCTCGATGCGATTGCGTATAGTCGCGAATGAGCCGATGAACCTCGGGCAAACTGTCCGCCTGACCCAGCGCGAAAACCACTTCTTTGGTCTCACCAGGAGCCAGCGTCAGTTCGGTCGTCACAGCGGCGCAGGGATCGAGGGCGGGGCCCGCCTTGCCGGACAAGCTCACGCGCTTCAGGGCGGCTGGCGTCGCAATCGAGCCGTGCTCACCGAGAAATTCCGTACGATCTGCGGTGACTGATTGCGTCGACGACCCGGCGGCCGCGAACGCAATCTTCCCGGCGAAGGCGCCGGCCCAGGCATTCCGCGCGAGTATCGCGGAGCTCTCCGGATCGCGCTCGCATACGACCTGCAGCGAAGCGTCTTCACGCACCGTTCCAAGAACCCATTCAGCGTAATACGTCGCCGACAAGCGCCGGAGCCGGTCGCCGTCATTTCGCACCGTCAACCACACCAATTTGATCGGATCGTCGGTCGGTACAAAAACCAACAGGTCTTGGTTGAGATCACGACTGACATGCGTGTAGCGAGTGTAGCCTTGGCCGTGATGGACCGTCACCGTTGCGCGGGGTCCCAGGGGCAAGGGCGTGGGAGTCCAGAAGTCACCGGTTTCATCGTCGCGCAAATAGATCACTTCGCCTGAGGGGTCTGAAACCGGATCATTCGACCAGGGAGTGAGGCGATTCATTTGACTGTTGCCCGCCCAGCTGTAGCCAAGGCCACCCTCCGTCACCAAACATCCGAACAGCGGATTGGCGAGCACATTCGTCCAAGGGGCCGGCGGCAACATGGGTCTGACCTGAGACGTGCCATCGATGACGATCACGTATTCGCGGCCATCACGGGTGAAACCTCCGAGGCCGTTCCAGAAACTCAATCCCTCTGGCGGCCGGCTGGCCTCGGCGACAGGGGTGGTCGCGTCCGCCGCTGGAGTGAGTGGCTGCGGAAGAGGCGGCCGCGTTGGCGTGCTGGAACGATCGATCTGCTCGGTCAGCGAGCCGCGACCACCGCCGAGGACAGCCCGGGCGGCGGCCGCGAGGAGAACCGTAATATCGGTCGGCACCCTGTCCGCGGTCAAAAAGAACACACCGCCCGACTTGCCGAGTATTTCGCCGGCAATTCCGGTTTGTAGTTCCCTCTGCAACCGGTCGGAAAATTCGCTCGCGCGTTGGTCCAGAATCACCAGATCCACTTTCAACCCCCGGTGCCGGGTATAGATGCGCCACCGGACGAGTTGACCAACGATCGCCTCATCTTCTACCTGAGCGACTCGGATCAGTACGATTGGCAGGTCCCCCGAAATGGAGTACGGCCATAGGCTCGGCTGCCCCAGCCGGTTGACTGACGCCGCGTCGACGTCGCGAAGACCGGAGTTCGTGAAAACCACGGACGCCGCCAACCGATTGAATAGAACGATCTCGCCCGGTGTGAGCTCGAGCTCTCGTAGTGCGCTCGGGCTGTGGGCTCTTGCTGTTGCAAACGCCTGGTCGATCGCTTCGATTGTGCTGTATCGCTCGGCTATCCCGATGGCGGCCTCACGCGTATCAGCCGCTCCTGTCACAAATGCGATGCGAGCCGTCATTCCCCCTTCGAGGCCAACGCGACGGCGCAAGCTGAAGATCGGATCGAGCACCGGACCGGTAGTCCGCGACAAGCGAGACCCCGCGTCCAGAGCGGCGGGCCTCGCCGGCGTGCGGCCACGTCCGAGAAATCTCATTCGGTCTGTCTCGTACTCAATCTCTTCACTGGCCGACGCGCTCGCCCCTGAGGTGTGAACCGCGAAAACTGGTTGCTCGCTCGCGCCGCGGGGCCGGCGTCGGGCCAGGAGTGCACCGCAGCGGGGAACGAATTCCGTCTCAAGAAACAGTTTTCCGAAAGCAGGGTGGGCTTGATCGGCCCGCCGGTCCATCAGACAGACCTCGGCATAGCTCGTCAGCTCGAATTCGCGGTGGCGATGGCCGTGATTGATCAGTGTTACCACGCGTAGCTCCGCATCCGCATCCGGCACGACACAAACGACACAGCGGGTCTCGATGTCGCCATCCCGTCGACGAAACTCGGCGTGGTCGGCGTGAAACTTGAACTCAGAGTTATCGGCGGCCTTCGGCAGGGGCTGGTTGCCAACCGACCACGTGTTGTCGCTGAGATCACGGACGTAACAGAATTGGCCCCAACAGTCGCGCGTGGCATCTTCGCGCCAGCGGGTGACATCCATCTCGCGCCACGTGCTGTACCCAGCGCAGGCGCTCGTGATCATGACGCCGTACGAGCCGTTGGAAAGCAGCGCGATCGCAGGTTGCGATGTCATTGTCTTGGTCCTCGACGCTCGAATCACGTGGGAGCTGAGCCCAAGTCACGAGCGCACGTTGTCAGCGGCCGACGAGCTGTCCGGGATTACGAGCACCGGGGCAGCCACCTGCTACCGCCGGTTTCATCGGTTGGCCGGCTGGCCGTTCGCCACGCGCCGATTGTAGAGGCTGATGCTTTGAAGCTCACTTGGACGGATTGGCGGACCGCTTGCTCACGAACTCTCGGGGGCAGCGGCCGTCGTGCCTGGCCGCGCGCTGGGCCTCGGCTTGGTATGCGGAGCTCTCGCGAACGCAGCGGCCATTTCGGTATCGTGTTCGCCACGGGCGGCAATTACAAGTCGATTACCGAATCGGCTACCTTTGGCGGTCTTGCGGCAAGCGCCTCAGTCGACCTGAGCGTGCATTAGTTCATGGGTGGGGTGCGCTACAGCAGCCGCGCAAACCCGACGGTGGTTCCGTTCGGGCAGTTCCTGTTTGGCGCGATCAATGGTTCGGCGAAGGTCACAGCATCAGGCAGCGTCGTCGGCTCCCCAGGGGTTTCCATCTGCGCCGAGGCGAGCGGCACGGACTCGCGCTGCAGGCGGGCGGCGGAGTGGAGTTGTAGTCTCCGCGCTCTCTGAGCTTCACTGGCCGCCCCTATGCGCCCTGCGCTCAGAACCGCACAACCGGCCCGATGCTTAGCTGGAACTGCTGCACGAGTTCGCCATTGAGGATCACGAGACAGCCGCCGAACTGGATCGTGCCGCACGCGAACCCGTCGACTGACGGTTCGACCACGATAGGCAACCACTCCGCTTCGGCACGAAAGGCGAGCCTGGAGCCCAGGAACTGTTTCAGGCCGGCGCCGAAGCCGAATGAGAAGCGGGTGAACCCTTCCTGCGCCGCGCCGAGGTGCGTGACGCCGAGGCTGCCGGTCAGAAACGATCGAAGTCCTTTCACTTCGGGAATGACGAACTCCCGGGTGAAGTCCGCGTGAAACTGGTTCAGCGCGACGTCTCCGACGGACGCCCCGAGGAAAGCCAACGGAGCATCGAACCGCAACGTCGACGTCGACTGCGTCCAGCGGAACTCGACGAGGGAGAAGTCGTCGAAACGAACGCCAGCGGAGAACCCGTAACTCGTCGCATCTTTTAACGTCGCTTCAATCTGCGCGGCGCCGTCCGGCTGAATGTCGAAAGTTCCGCCCAGCCGTGCCCCGATGAACGGCGTCAGCTCGAACGACTGGATCTCGACATACTGAGCGCGAGCGGGCGCGGCGCCAGCCAGGATCGCTACCAGCGTCAGACAGACGACCGTGCCTCTCGAGGAAACTCGATGGAGGTGCTCGAGCGGGATGCGCATGAGGCTACGTTACACCCCGAGACACTCCGAGTCACGATGCGAGAGGCATCGCCGGTGCGCACGGCGGCACGTCCTGTCCTGATATCTGCACATCGCCCCGTCTCTGGTTGACCGGTGCGCAGACACGGCCTATCCTCCTGCCGGGAGAGGTTCCTCATGAAAGCCCGAATCGTCGTTGCGACCATCCTGATGCTCGTCCCGTGCTTGGTACTGCCAGGGCAGGCGCAGACGCGAGGCGTGAGCATCGACCAGCTGGTGGCGCCGATCGCTCTGTATCCGGATGCTCTGATCGCCCAGATCCTGCTGAGCGCCGCGGACCCTGCGCAAGTCGAGGAATTCGATCGGTGGCTGGCGGCGAACAACAAGGCGCTGAGCGGCTCGACGCTCCAGGACGCAGCTGTCAAGGCGGGCTTCGAGGCCAGCTTCGTCGCGCTCGCCCTCTTCCCACAGGTCGTCAGACAGATGGCGTCGGACTTGAACTGGACGAAGTTGCTCGGTGGCACCTTCGCCGTCAACCAGGATCTGATCTTCGACAGCATCCAGAAGTTGCGGCGCCAGGCGCAGTCCGTGGGGACGTTGAAGTCGACCCCGCAGCAGGAGGTGACGACACAGACGACCTCGTCTGGTGAACAGGTGATCATCATCGAGCCGGCCAATCCGCAGGTCGTCTACGTGCCGCAGTACAACCCGCAGGTTGTCTACACGCAGGCGCCGAGCACCACCACAATCGTCATCCAGGAAGACGACGACGATTGGGAAGAGGCGGTCGCGGCTGGCGTCATCGGCTTCACGGCCGGGGTCGCGATCAGCTCCTTCTACAACCCGTATTATTACGGCCCGTACGGATGGTACGGCGGGGCCTACATGTACAACGACGGATGGGACGACTACTTGGATCACCGCGAGGATGCGCGCGAAGACTGGATGGACCACCGCGAAGACATCGCGGAAGACCGCGGCGACAGAGCAGGCGATCGCCAGGACAACCGCTCCGATCGCGCACAAAACGCCCAGGAGAACCGGACTGATCGCCAGGAAAACCGGACCGACCGCGGGCAGAACGCCCAGCAGCAGCGGACCGAACGCCAGCAGAGCCGATCCGACACTCGCGCTTCGGGGCAGACACAGCGCAGCCAGTCAACTACGGCGACGCAGAGTGCACAGGGGCAGCGGACCACTCGTTCGGGCAGCGCCGAGGCACGTGGATACAGCAGCAGCACCAGGACTCAAGGCGTGCAGCAGCGCAGCGGCAGCTCGGACGCGTACTCAGGTTATTCGCGCGGTTCATCGCAGCGGTCGTCGAGCGCCCGGGGACAGCGAAGCCGTTCCAGCAGCGCGCGCAGCGGGGGCCGGCGCCGGTAAGAGTACGAACATGTCCACTCACGTCATGAACCGATCCTTCGTCGGTCACAGTCTGGCGCTCGTGGGAGTGTTGGCGCTAATCGCCGTTTCGGCGTGCGCGCGGACAGAGACGACCCCCTATCGTACGTTCGCCACCCCCGAGGAGGCAGTGGATGCGCTTGCTGCTGCCACGAAGGCCGGCGAACTCGACGCATTGATCGCGATCTTTGGACCCGCTGGTCGAGAGCTGGCGGGATCGTCGGATCCGGCGACAGCCCGTATGAACCGCCAGGTCTTCCTGGCCGCCTCACGCGAGCGCAAGCAGTTGATCGAGGACACCCCGACTCGCCGGACGCTGGTAATCGGCAACGAGGAGTGGCCGTTTCCGGTGCCGATCGTAAAAGAAGGCGACCGCTGGCGGTTCGACACGGAAGCCGGCAGGGAAGAAGTGATCTCCCGGCGCATCGGGCGCAACGAGATGTCGGCCATCGACAGCAGCCGCGCCTACGTCGCCGCTCAACTGCGTTACGCGGAACAGGGCCACGACGGCAAGCCTGCCGGCCTCTATGCGATGACGTTCAACAGCGATCCTGGCAAGCAAAACGGCCTGTATTGGCCGGCCGCGCGGCGTCAGAAGCTGAGTCCGCTCGGCGATCTGGTCGCGCAGGCCGCCCAGGAGGGCACGACGCTCGCCGGCCCGACACCACCCACGCCGCTTCGTGGCTACTACTTCAAGATCCTGAAGGAGCAAGGCGCCGCCGCGCCGGGCGGGGCAAAGAACTACGTGGTGAAGAACGCCATGTCCGGAGGGTTTGCGCTGGTCGCCTGGCCGGCGGAGTACGATGTGACCGGCGTGATGACGTTCATCGTCGGTCCAGACGGCGTGGTTCGCGAGCAGGATCTGGGGCCGAAGACAGACACCGTAGCGCCGGCGATCACCGTTTTCAACCCCGACGATTCGTGGGCGCCGGTCGAGTAGGTCGCATGATGTGCGGCCGCGAGGCCTGATGGACCGACGCGTGCGCTGCTAGCCAGCTCCGAAGGGAAATCTTGTACCGATTGAATCAAGTTTTCTAGGCGGCAAGGGCGGCCTCCTGGTGGATGCGCTCGATGGCGGCATCGAGTTGTTGAAATGCAGCGTGGAGGGCTCGTGG
>Ga0247825_10001306_pt1 | contig 16289 bp, 12 predicted proteins | sample 13C_Vanillin_Day_FD_194413 | JGI IMG/M metagenome (GOLD analysis project Ga0247825, IMG submission 194413) | Soil microbial communities from agricultural site in Penn Yan, New York, United States - 13C_Vanillin_Day48 | ecosystem: Environmental > Terrestrial > Soil > Agricultural land | place... | reverse complement strand
GCCCTTCAGGAGCGCACGGCGGCCGTTCTCGGCCAGGAGGCGGCGATCTTCCTCCCGACCGCGACGATGGCGAACCAGATCGCGCTCAAGCTGCACACGCGGCCCGGCGACGTGCTCGTCGCCGACCGGTTCGCGCACGTCGTCATCTACGAGTACGGAGGCGCCGCGGCCCACGCGGGCCTGATGATCGAGGCGCTCGACGCGAGCGAGGGACGCTTCACGGTCGAGCAGCTCGAGGCGGTGACCATCCCGAGCACCAAGTCCGCCGACCAGCGGGCGACCGTTCTCGCGATCGAGAACACGCACAACTCCTCTGGCGGGCGCTGCTGGCCGGTCGACGAGCTCGAGGCGATCACCGAGGCTGCGCGGGAGCGCGGCCTCCGGACGCACCTCGACGGGGCACGCGTGATGAACGCGGCGGTCGCGACCGGTGTTCCCGCAGCGCGGATCGCCGGCCTCTTCGACACGGTGACGCTCTGCCTCTCGAAGGGGCTCGGCTGTCCGCTGGGAGCGCTTCTCGCAGGCCCCGCGGAGGCGATCGAGCGTGCATGGCGCGAGAAGCACCTCTTCGGCGGCGCGATGCGGCAGGCGGGGATCGTGGCCGCAGCCGGGGTGTACGCGCTCGACCACCACGTGGACCGGCTCCTCGAGGACCACGCGCGCGCGCGGCGGCTCGCCCACGGGTGGCGCGAGGCGGGGCTTCCGGTCGACCTCGAGCAGGTGCAGACGAACTTCGTGCAGCTCGACGTTGGGGCGCTCGGGCTCGGGCGCGATGAGGCGCTCGCCGCGCTCCGCGAGGTGGGCGTGGGGCTCTCCTCGACGATCCACCCGACGGTGATCCGCGCGGTGACGCACCTCGACCTCGGCGACGACGACATCGACCGCGCCATCGAGCTCGCACCGCGAGCGCTCGGGGCCGGTGTCGCTGCCTGAGGGACCGACGCTGTGCCCCGTCCACGGGACGATGTGACCGAGCTGCGTGAAACCCTCGATCGGATCCTCGCGACCGCGCAGGCGGAGCAGCGGATCCCGTCCGTGAGCGCGGCGGTGTTTCGCGACGGCGAGGTGGTGTGGCGCTCGGCGCTCGGGTCGGCCGACGTCGGGCGGCGCGAGGACGCGACGACCGAGCACGCCTATCGCATCGGATCGATCACGAAGACGTTCACTGCCGTTTGCATCCTCCAGTTGCGCGACGCAATGGTCCTCGACCTCGACGACCCGTTGCGTACGCACATCCCCGAGGCGCCGGTCGGCCTCACGATCCGCGACGGGCTTGCGCACCTGAGCGGGCTCCAGCGCGAGCCGCCGGGCGAGATCTGGGAGTCGCTGACCCCGCCGTCCCGGGAGGAGCTGCTCGGGGGCCTCGAGGAAGCCGAGCGCGTGCTCAGGCCAGGAGAGTCATGGCACTACTCAAACCTCGCCTACGGCCTGCTCGGCGAGGTCGTCATGCGCCGTAGCGAGGACGGGTACGAGAAGACCCTCCGATCGAGGGTGCTCGAGCCGCTGGGGCTCGGCCGGACCGGATTCGACCCTCCGGGCCCGCGCGCGACCGGGTACTACGTCGACCCGTACTCGGACCGCATCACCGTCGAGCCCGACCCGGCCGGGGAGGGGCCGACCGCGGCCATCGGCTGGCTCTGGTCGACGGTCGACGACCTCGCCCGCTTCGGCGACTTCATCGCCACGGGGCGCGACGGCGTGCTCCTCCGGGAGACCGTCGACGAGATGGCGCGCGTGCGAACGATGGTCGACGAGGCGCGGTGGTCACTCGGCTGGGGCCTCGGCCTCGGCCTCTATCGCCGCGGCGAGCGCGTGTACGTCGGGCACGGCGGCGCGATGCCCGGATTCCTCGCAGCGCTCTGCGTCCACCGGCCCGAACGGACCGGCGCGGCTGTTCTCGTGAACACGAGCGCGGGCGCCGCCCCCGACACGCTGGCGCTCGACCTCAGCGAGGCCGCGCTCGACGCGCTCCCTCGCGCGCCCGAGCTCTGGCGCCCGGACGACGGCGTCCCCGAGGACGTCGTGCCGCTGCTCGGCCGCTGGTGGTCGGAAGGGTCCGAGCTCGCGTTGACCTGGCGGCGCGAGCGGCTCCGGCTCGAGGCGTTCGCGTATCCGGAGGGCCGGAACGTGTCGTGGCTCGCCCGCGAGGCCACCGACCGTTGGAGGATCGTCGAAGGCCGTGAGCGCGGAGAGCTGCTCCGCGTCGTGCGCGACGGCGAAGGCGCCGTCGTCAAGCTCTACGTCGCGACCTATCCGCTGACGAGGGCGCCGGCCACGTTCGGCGAGAGCGCCTCGTCGTGACTCTCGCGGTCGCCGGCCGCGTAGAACGCGACAGCGACGAGGGCGTAGGCGACGAGGAGGACGACCCCGCGCGCCTTGGAGGCGCGACCGCCCCACAACGTGACGGTCGTCACGACGAGCCCGAAGGTGAGAGCGGCGATCTCGACCTGGCGGAACCCGAGCGCCAGCGGGTCGATGAGCCACGAAAGGACCACGACCGCGGGGATCAGGAACACGGCGACCTGCGCCGCCGACGCGAGCGCGATCTCGGCGGCGAGCTTCACCTTGCCGCGGTACGCGACGACGACCGCGCCGCCGTGCTCGGCCGCGTTCCCGACGATCGCGACGATCACCGCCGCGACGAAGAACTCGCTCAGGCCGACCTCCTCGGAGAACACCTCGAGCGAGCCGACGAGGATCTCGGCGACGAGGGCGGTCACCACGGTCGCGGCCGCCAGCACGCCGAGCGCCCCGCGCAGGCTCCAGCCCGTGATCTCCTCGTCGCTCGCGACGTGCATCTGCCGGTGCCGGCGCAGCGAGTAGAACGTCGCGACGACGTACACGAGGAGCAGCGCGATCGAGACGGGGACGGAGAGATCGACGATCAGGTCGCGGTCCGGGTCGCCCTCCCACGAGGGGATCGCGGGAATCAGGAAGAGCAGGATCGCGAGCGCGATCGCGCCGAACGACATGAAGCTCGACCAGCGGTCGATCTCGCCGCGCGGGCCCGCGAGGAGCGAGAAGCCGAGCACGAGCAGGAGGTTCCCGACCACCGAGCCTGTGAGCGATCCGCGGACGACCTCGGTCAGCCCCTCGTGCACCGCGATGAGCGCGATGATCAGCTCGGGGGCGTTCCCGAAGGTCGCGTTGAGGAAGCCGCCGATCCCGGGCCCCGTGTGCTCGGCGGCGTGCTCCGTCGCCTCGCCGATCAGCCAGGCGAGGGGGATGAGGGCGGTCGCGGCGAGGACGAACTCGACCGTCTCGTCGAGGTCTGCGAGGTAGTGCAGTGCGATCGTGAGCGGCCCGATGAGAAGACCGGCGAAGAGGATGCGGCGGACCACGAGCGACAACCCTACCCGTGCCCGTGGCGGTACCAACACTTGTCCGTCCACCCCCGAGCGTGCGCGCGCTTACCCGTTTCGACCTGCGACGTCAAGACTTGCGCGACCGCGGTCTGGGTTGCCACCATCCGGTTATGAGTGACGTCGCGCCCGTCACGACGGCCCCCGCGGAGATCCCTCTGCGGCCACAGGACGAGGTCGAGTGCCGGCGTTGCGAGGTGCACTGTGACCGGGTGGTGTACCCCGCCGCCTGCGTCGCGCGCGGCTGCCCGTTCGTCTACGCGTACGAGGCGTGGGGGCATACGTACATGGGCTGCATGCAGAAGGTGTTCGACGTCGAGATCGACCTCGACGTGCTCGGCGAGCTCGAGGCGCGGCGAGACGGGTTCGGTGCCGTGAAGGCGCGCCGCTCGCCGCTGCCGATGTGCCACTCGGAGATCTCGCCGTGCTACGAGCACCGCGCCGACGAGGTCGGCTGCCGGAACCCGGAGTTCTTCGAGCTGCCGCTCGCGAGCCCGAGCTTCCGCGTGTTCGCGCAGCTATCGGACTAGTCCCGCAAGGCCGATTCCGCAGGAGCGGAACCGGCCGCGGGATCCCCGCCTGCGGCGGGCACATCCCTGAAGGCGTCGCCTTCGGTGCCGCAAACTGCAGCGATCGCTCGCGGAAAGCCTCGCTCGCTCAGGCCCGCCGCTTCGGGCGGCGGCGGCCCTTCGCGTACAGCGCGCGCATCAGCCGAAGCTCCTCGGCGTAGCCCTTCTCGCCCGCGGTCTCGAGGATCGCCGGCAGTCCCTGGAACGCGGGGTGGGCGAGGAACGTCGCCATGCCCGCGCCGATCTGCCCGGCCTCGAGCGTCGCGTGGCGGTCGCGGTTGGACCCGAGGGCGGCGTCGGCGTCGTTCACGTGGAGGCAGCGCAGCCGGTCGAGGCCGATCGACCTGTCGAGCCCGTCGAGCGCGGCGCCGAGCGCCGCGCGGTCGGTCACGTCGATGCCCGACACCCACCAGTGGCACGAGTCGAGGCAGATGCCGAGCCTCGGGTGACCGTCGAGGGCGCCGAAGATCGCGGCGAGCTCGTCGACCGAGCGTCCCATCGTGCCGCCTGCGCCGGCCGAGTTCTCGAGCACCAGCCAGAGCCGGTCGTCCGTGAGCTCCAGGAGCTCGCGAAGCGGCGGGACGGCCCGCTTCAGGCCCTTGGCGATGCCCGCGCCGAGGTGCGAGCCGAGGTGGAAGACGACGCCCTCGGCACCGATCGCGGCTGCGGTGTCGAGAGAGGCGCGCATCGCCGCGACCGACCTCCTGTGGATCTCGCGGTCGGGCGCGGCGAGATTGACGAGGTAGAGGGCGTGACAGACGACTGACTGGATCCCGACCTCGTCGCGGCGAGCGCGGAACCGCTCGATCTCGTCCTCGGCGTGCGCGGTCGGCCGCCACATCCGCGGGCTCTGCGTGAACACCTGCACGGCCTCGCAGCCGAGCTCGTCGGCGCGGTCGATCGCCTTCGAGATCCCGCCTGCCGACGAGACGTGTGCGCCGAACAGCATGGGTGGACGCTACAGCGGGTCGTCCGTCTCGACGATCGCCTCGCAGGCGGTCGGACGTGCGCGACTACCCTCAACTCCCGTGTCGACGCCGCGTCGCGAACGCCTCGGCGCGCTCCGGGAGCGCGACTTCCGCCTGCTCTTCGGGGCGACGACGATCACCACTGCCGGCGACCGGATCGCCGGCATCGCGCTCACCTTCGCGGTGCTCGACATGGCCTCGGCGACCGCGCTCGGCGTCGTCTTCGCGGTTCGGCAGGGTGTCCAGGCGCTCGTCGTGGTCGGCGGCGGCGTCCTCTCCGACCGCCTGCCTCGCAACCTCGTGCTCGTCGGGGCCTCGCTCGTCCAGGGGGTCGCCCAGGCCGCGACCGCCGCTTGCGTCCTCTGGGGCGTCGGAGGGATCGAGGCCATCGTCGTCCTCCAGGCGGTCTACGGCCTCGGCCTCGGGCTCGTGATCCCGGCGGAGGTCGGGTTGGTGCCCCAGACCGTCCGCCCGGAGCGGCTCCAGCAGGCGAACGCGCTGCAGGGGATGACCCGCAACCTCGTGGGCGTCCTCGGCCCCGCGATCGGCGGTGTCGTCGTGGTCCTGGGCAGCCCCGGGACGGCGCTTGCGCTCGACGCCGTGAGCTTCTTCGTCTGCGCCGACATCCTCCGTCGCATGCGCGTGCCGCCGCGCGAGGACACCGACTCGCCCGGCTTCTTCGCCGAGCTCCGGGAGGGCTGGCAGGAGTTCTCGTCGCGCACCTGGCTCTGGGCGTCGGTGCTCTTCTTCGGGATCGGCAATCTCACCTTCGCGGGATGGAACGTGCTCGGGCCGGCGATCGCGGCGGATCGCCTCGGCGGCGCCGGCGCGTGGGCCACGATCCTCACCGCCGGCGGCATCGGCGCCGTCGTAGGCGGCGTCCTGGCGATCCGGTTCCGGCCCGACCGGCCGATGGTTGCGTGCGTCCTCGCCGCGATGCTGATCTCGCTCCAGGCGCTGTCGCTCGCCCTCGGCGCGCCCACGTGGCTGATCGCGGTCGCCGCCTTCTTCGGCGGCCTCGGGATCGCCGTGCACCTGACGCTGTGGTTCACGGTCTTCCAGCAGCAGGTACCCGAGCGGGCACAGTCGCGTGTGGCGTCGTACGACACGCTCGGCTCCTTTGTCCTCGTTCCGGTCGGAACGGCGCTGGTCGCGCCTCTCGCCGCCTCGATCGGCGTCACCGAGACCCTCTGGATCTGCCTCGTCGTCATGTGGGGGTCGTGGCTCGCGATCCTCGCCCTACCCTCGGTCTGGGCGATCCGCCGGGCCTCCCCGGCAACGGCCGCGACGGCGGCCTGACTACGATCACGCGCGATGAGCGTTCGCGTCCGCATGGCTCCGTCCCCGACGGGGCTCCTCCACATCGGCGGCGTCCACACGTTCCTGTTCAACTGGATCTTTGCCCGTGGCCAGGGCGGCGAATGCCTGCTCCGCATCGAGAACACCGACACGAGCCGCGAGGTCGCGGAGGCCGTCGACCAGATACAGCGGTCGCTGGGCTGGCTCGGGATCGACTGGGACGGCCCGGTCACCTTCCAGCTCGACGCGATGGACCGGTGCCGTGAGCTCGGGGCACGGCTGGTCGAGGAGGGGAAGGCGTACGAGGACGAGGGCGCGATCCGCTTCCGCATGCCCGAGGAAGGGGTTACGGCGTGGGACGACGCGATTCGGCGCCGCATCGAGTTCCCCAACGAGCAGCTCGAGGATCTCGTTCTCGTCCGGTCCGACGGGCGACCGACGTACAACTTCGCCTCGCCCGTGGAGGACATGGACGACCGCATCAGCCATGTGATCCGCGGGGACGACCACATCTCGAACACGCCAAAGCAGATCCAGGTCCTGCGCGCGCTCGGGCACGAGCCTCCGGTCTACGCGCACGTCGCCAACATCCTCGGGACCGACGGGAAGAAGCTCTCGAAGCGCCACGGCGCCGTGTCGGTCGACGAGTTCCGCTCCGCCGGCTACCTGCCGGAGGCGATCGTCAACTTCCTCGCTCTGATCGGATGGGCGCCAGACGGCGAGACGACGATCATGTCCCGCGACGAGATCGTCGAGCGCTTCACGCTCGAGTCGGTGAGCGTCAGCCCGGGGACGTTCGACTACGCGAAGCTCGACTGGATGAACGGCATGTACCTGCGCGCGCTGTCGCCGACGGAGTACGCGGACCGTCTCGTCCTGTGGGTTGGTGATCACGGGCTCGAATGGCCGGCCGAACGGGTGCACGAGGCAGCGGCGATCGTGCAGGAGAAGATCGGGCGCCTCGACGAGTTTCCGGGCTTCGCGGGGTTCCTGTTCCACGACGTCGAGCCGGATTCCGCCCTCCTCGACGCGCGCATCCTCGGTGCGGCCCAGGACGCGCTCGAGACGGTCGAGCCGTGGACGGCAGCCGAGATCGAGGCGGCGCTCAAGCAGCTGTGCGAGGACATCGGCGAGAAGCCGCGCACCGTGTACGGCCCGATCCGCGTCGCGGTGACGGGCTCGAAGGTCTCACCGGGACTCTACGAGAGCCTCGAGCTGCTCGGCCGCGACCGCGCGCTCGAGCGAATCCGGCACGGAGCCGGGGCAAGCCAATGAGAGGGGTCGAAGCGTGAGCGGAACCGAGCAGGTCTACGCGGTCGACGCGTTCGAGCGGCGGCTGGACGCCTTCCTCCAGGAACGATCGGAGGAGGCGCGGGCGGTGCGTGTGGGGGAGAAGGAGACGTCCGAGCAGGCGGCGATCGTCGCGCGCTACGCCGACCTGTTCACCCGGGAGCAGCTCCAAGCGTTGCAGGAGGTGGAGTCGGGCGCGCCTGCGGACGACCGTGAGTCCGTCGCCCGGCTCCGCCTGACCTGTCAGGAGGGCATCGTCACGCGCGAGCTCGCGGAGCGGGAGGACGAGCTCGAGAACGCGCTCCTCGGGTCACGGGTGCCGTGGGACGGGGAGGAGCTTCCGCTTCGCTCGGCCCAGGCCCGCCTCGCGGTCGAGCCCGACTACGGCCGCCGCGACGCGCTCGGCCGCGCGACGCTCGCCGTCTCCGCGGGGTTCAACGACGAGCGGCGCGCACTCCTCGGGGACCGGAACGAGCTCGAGACAGACGTCACGGGCGTTGCCGATCCCGTCGCCCGCAACGAGGACGAGAAAGGGGTTCGGCTTCGGCCCATCCTGGACGCCGTCGACACCGCCCGGGTCGAGAGCACGCCGGCGTTCGTCCCGGCGCGCGACCACTGGTTCGGCCGCCTCCTCGGGGACGAGCGCGAGGAGACCCCCAGCAACGCGCACTCGGCCTGGATCCGTCGCCTCTCGCCGCTCGAGTCGACCTACACGAAGGAGCGGAGCGTGGAGGTGTGCCTCGCCACGCTCCGCGGCATGGGGTTCGACCTCGATGCGGAGCGCGGCATCCGCCCGGACCTCGAGGACCGCCCGCAGAAGTCGCCGCGCGCCTGCGTGATCGCTGCCGACCCGCCGCGCGTCGTCCACCTCATAACGCGCGCGCAGGGCGGGATCCACGACTACGAGGCGTTCCTCCACGAGGCAGGGCATGCGCTCCACTACGCCGGCTGCGACCCGGCGCTGCCCCTCTCGTTCCGGCGGCTCTCGCGCGACCATGCGCTCACCGAGATCTACTCGTTCCTCCTCGACTCGATCTCGCTCGAGCCCGGCTGGCACGCCGAGCACTTCGGCCTCGCCGACGCGGTGGCGCGGGAGAACGCCGACGGGGCCCGGTTTTCGAACACGCTGCTCTTCCGTCGCTACTCGGCAAAGCTCGGCTTCGAGCTGGACTTCTGGTCGCGCTTCCCGTCCGACGGCGGGACGCCCGACGGGTACGAGGTGCGGCTCACGGCCGCGACGGGGCTCCGGTACCCCGCCGTGAACCATCTGGCCGACATGGACGCAGGCTTCTACTCGGCCGACTACCTGCGTGCCTGGATCCGGTCCGCGCAGCTCCGCTCGCACCTCCGGCGCGAGGTCGCGATGGACTGGTGGCGCCACGAGGCGACGGGGGAGCTTCTGCGGGGGCTCTTCCGCGAGGGGACGCGGCCGACGACGGAAGAGGTCGCCGAGCGGATCGGCTTCGACCCGCTCGACGTCTCGCCGCTCGTCGCGGAGCTGTCCTAGTCGAGCGTCGCGTGCTTCACGAGCCGCTCTCGGCTCACCCTGGCGCGGCGTCGAAGACGACACGACCGGCGACAAGGGTCGCCGGATCCGCGTCGATCTCGAGGTCGGGGCGCGAGAACGCGAGTGCGTCGAGGCGGGCAACCACCGTCCCATCGGCCGTGAGCCGCGGCTCGTAGAGCCGCTGCGTCGCGTCCAGCAGGATCGCGCCGCGCACACCTGGCCGCATTCGCTTGACGGCGTGGTCGGGAAGCCAGAAGCCGTACGCATCCGGCGCAGCTGTCACGAGCGGCTCGTCGCCGCCCAGCAGTCGCTCTTCGAGCCCGACGGCAACCTTGGGGAACATGTCGAAGTCGCGGCTGCCCGGGATCGGCTCCAGCAGGCTCACCGCGGCCACGGCCGCCAGAGCGGCGACGCCGGCTGGACGGAAACGGCGAGGCAAAGCCCCCACGGCAAGCCCGGCGACGAGCGCCGCCGCAGGCAGGAGGAGTGCGAAGTACCGGCCGAGCGTCGGGTTCTTGACCAGGTACACGGCACCGAGGAGGAGGACGGCGGCGAGCACCACGAGCGCTGCGGAGCTCCGTGTACGGTCGGAAAGGAGGACCAGAAGAGCGACGGCAGCGAGGAGAAGGAGCGGCCGGTCGTCCATCCAGAGGGTCGACGGTCCCGGATGATCGAGCACGACGATCGCGACGAGCGGGAGCGACGCGAGACCGCCGTAGCGAAGCAGGTCCGGCGGGGCGCGCATCACGAGCGCCAGCGCGATCAGCGCTACCGGCACGAGGGAGACGAGCCTCCAGTCGGGGATCGGGACAGGGGTGCGAAGCACCGCGAACAGGAGGGTCGCCGTCAGGAGCGCTGCGGGCGCCGCTCGTCGGAGCACGGCCCGGTTTCCCTCGTTTCGCAAGGCGAGGACGCCGGCGGCGAGGGCGAGCAGCAGGATCTCCGGGCGGGTGGCGATCGCCAGCCCCATGAGGACGCCCCCGAGCCGTGCTCGCCGATGGACGAGGGCGAGCGCCGAGCTGAGCGCCAGCGCAACCGCGAGAGGATCCGGTCCCGAGAAGCCGGCCCAGAACGCGACGCTCGGGCTCGCGAGGGCGAGCGCGCCCGCGGCCAGCCCGGCCACGGTCGATCCGCTCAGGGCGCGGACGAGGAGCGCGACCGCGGTCACGACCCACGCCCCGGCAACCACCGTGACGAGCGTTGCGGCGTCGACCAGCGGCACTCCCACGGCGTGGACGATCGCGACGACGAGCGGGAACAGGGGCTTCACGGCTGCGTCCGCATTGGGAACGAACGTGTCGCCTCCCGGGCCGAGCACCGTCGTCGGCTGGAGGTGCTCGACGATGCCGCGGGCCATGAGCAGGTACTGGTAGCCGTCCGGATAGAGCAGCGACGCATGGTGCTGGAGCGACCGCACCACGACAGCCACCGGAAAGAGCGTCAGCGCGAGGACGGCACCGAGTGGCGGCCGGCGCGTCATGCGGCGCTCCGACGCAGTCGCAGGCGCTCGACGACGAACCCGACCGTCTCTGCGGATCGGTACAGGTGCACGCGGTCGCGGGTCAGCAGGTAGAGACAGAGGCGCACGGGTGCAGCGGCCACGAGCCGGAGGCCGCCGAGCGCGCGTGAGTCCGCGGCGCGGGCGCGCGTCACACCTGCCCACCAGAGCCGACGCCAGTAGTACTGCGACCTGCATCGCTCGCGATGCACCGTGTGGTCGACGATGGCTCGAGGCTCGAGCCAGATCCTCCATCCCGCATCCCGAAGCGACGCCACGAGCGCGAACTCCTCGCCGGAGAGGAGCGACGTGCCGTGCCGTCCGAGGTTCTCCGGGAAGGGATCCTCGCGCAGGACCGAAGCGCGAAATGCGATGTTCGCTCCGAACGGCCACTCCGCGCTCGAACGGGCCAGTCGGCCGGTGTCGCCGAATCGCGTGATGCCTGCGAACTGCAGGAGCCGATCGGAGAGCCACGGTGGTGGTGGTGCGTCGTCCTCGAACGCGGCCAGGCATGCGCCGCCGACGCAGCCGATCCCCGGATCGTGCGCGAACGGAGCGACGATCTCCTTGCTCCAGTCACGCCTGGGAGCGGCGTCATCGTCGACGAACGCGACGATCGAGCCCGACACGCGGGCGACGCCACGGTTCCTGGCCCGGGAGAGGCCCGCGTCGGCTTCGTAGACGTAGACCAGGCCGGGAATGTCCGAGGCGTAGCGCTCGACGAGGTCACGGCACGGTGGCTCGGACGCCGAGTCGACGACGATCACCTCAGGACGCTCGTCGAGCGCTGCGAGCGAGTCGAGACAGCGTTCCAGGTCCGCGGGGCGGTTGTGGGTGCAGACGACCACGCTCAGGGAAGGCGCGGTATCACCCATCGAGGACCTCGCGGAAGAGATCGGCGTGCGCAGCCGCCGACGACCGCCAGGTCAGCTGTGCGCCGCGGGCGGCGGCGATCGCCTCGAGCTCCGCGCGCACCTCGTCAGCGGTCAGATCCGCGAGGGCCGCCCGGATCGAGTGCACCTCGCCGGTGCAGTACGTCGCTGCGCCGGCCGCGACCTCGGGGATCGAGCCGGTCGGCGTGGCGATCACCGCACGACCTGCGCCGAAGGCGTCCAGCAGCGGACCGTTGGTCTCGCCGACGGAACCGGAGCGGAGGCAGAGCACGCAATCGGCCGCGACGATCGCCCGCCCGTAGTCCAGGTCGTCGGGATCGGCGAGAACGATCGCGCCGTGCCGTTCTGCCTGGCGCGCGAGGTGCCGATCCGCAACACGACCCGCGAACGCGATGCGCCAGTCGGGCAGCCCCTCGACCGCGGCGAGCGCTTCGGTGAGGAGCTTGATCCTGCGAACCTCGCCCGGGACGAGGGCGACGAGGCAGTCGTCGGGCCATCCGAGTGCCCGTCGGGCTTCGGCCCGCTCGCACACGGGGGGGCGCGGAGCGGGATGAGGCAGCACCTCGAGCCGCCGCGGCTGTCCCGCGTGGCGACGAAGCATGTCGGCCGCCCAGGCGGAGTGGACGACGACGGCGGCAGCCAGCAGCGTGACCTGCGGGTAGGCGAGGACGCGATATACGGGCAGGAGCGCGCGCGTCCGTGGCACGACGTCGTGGACCGTGACCAGGAACGGCGCCGCCGGCCTGCGCGACTGAAGGAGCAGCGAGCGGGAGGAGTTCGCGAGATGGACGTGCGCGGGGCGCGTCGGGTCACGTCGCTCGACCAGGCGGTAGTCGACGCCCTCTTCTGCGAGCGCCGCAGCGAGCGACCGTGCGTAACGCGCCACTCCGACCGAACGAGGGTCGAGCACGCCGACGACGTCGAGCGCTGCGCCGACACCAGCCCGGGGCAACGTGGCGAGCTGGCTCATCGGCGCGCACCGCCGGGCGCGAACAGCTTCTCGCGCTCGAACCGGTAGACGGCGAAGTCGGGCGAGTCGTAGACGAGCGTGCCGATGCGGTTGTTCTCGTAGAAGTAGTTCCCGAGCGCCTTGCGCTGCGCCGGCGTCTGAAGACGCGCCGTCTGCCAGATGAAGTCGTCGAGCCGGGGCGGCTCCAGCGTGGTCTGCTTGGCGATCACGACGTAGCGGACGCCGCGGCGCCACATCTCCTGTGCGGCCGCCCACCAGCCCGACCCGCCGGCGTAGAAGCGCCGAAGCAGGGCGTAGCCCTCTTGCGCCTGCGCGAGCTCGCGTCGCGAGCTGACATGTCCCTTGTCGACCGTGAGGACTCGGCGGCCGGAGGTCGCCGGGATGAAGTAGGCGGTTGCCGGGTCGGTTGCCACGAGGCCGGGGCCGCGGGGGATGTGCGAGCCGACGGTCCAGGCGGGCTGAAGCTCCTGGGCGAAGTAGCTGACCTGCGGCGGTGCCTCGAGCAGGGTGCCGACCTTGACGCCGAGCGCGACGACCACGGTCGCCGTGACGATCGCGATGGTGCGGGCTTCGCGCGCGCGGCCCGTGACGACAGCGGCCACACCGACGGCCAGGGGGACCTGGCAGAGAAGGAGAAACCGGTACCAGACGGGCAACGGGAGGCCGATCGCGCCAAGCGCCCCGATGCCGAAGCAGCCCGCGAACCACACCGCCGGAGCCGCCTGGCCGTTTCTCGCGAGCCGCGCGAGCCCCGAGATCCCGGCGAGGCCCGTCGCCATGAGCAGCGGCCACCGCCAGCGGTCGTCGACCCAGTAGATCGCGAGCCGCGCGGACTCACCCGGCGGGAACCGAATCAGCAGCAGCTCCCAGATCGAGAGCAACGCGGTCACGGCCGCGCCGGCGACGGCGAGCCGGAACGCCGCCTCGGTCGATGCGAGTCGCTCGCCGAGCGCCTTCACGGCACGGGCGAGTCGCCGCTCGAAGACGAGTGGCGCGAGAGCGAACGACACGAGCGGGGCGAGCACACAGAGGGCGATGAAAACGGCGCCGCGCAGCCCGGTCTCGGCGAGCGCCCGGTCGAGTGAGTACGCGGGCCACAGGGAGCCGACGAGGAAGCCCACCACCAGGGCGATCGGGGGCCGCATGGCAGCGCGGTCGCGCGACGCAGCAAGCCGGCACGCCTCGGCGGTCGCGACGACGGCCAGGAGCACGCCCGTGAACGGGTGCACGAGCATCGTCGCGAGCGCGAGCGCACAGGCCGCGGCGAGCGATGCGCGCGAACGACGCTCGAGGGCCAGCAACGCGAGGAGCAGCGTCCCGATGGACAGCGTCTGCGGAAAGAAGCCTGCGTAGAGCGCGCCGTGGAGCGTGAGGTCGGAGGCCCAGATCACGTGGGCTGGGCCGAAGAGGACGAGGAGGACCGGGAGCGCCACCCAGGCGGCCGTCGATCCTGCGCGACGGCGTGCGTAGAGGAACACGCACGCGAGCGCGAAGCCGAAGACGCCGATCCCGACGAGCGCGAGAAAGCGCCCGGCTGCGACGGCCGAGCCCGTGTCGACGCCCGCGCCCTGGGCCAGAAAGGCGAGGGCCTGCATGTACGGCGTTGCATGCTGGGTGCCGGCACCGCCTTCGAGGAAGGGGCTCTGCGGCGCGAACGGCCTCTCCGCCATGCCCGACAGCAAGGCGATGAACGTCGGCGTGTCAGACGTGACGCGCAACGGGTAGTCCACTGCCCGCGCCCACACGGCGAACGCGAAGAGGCCGACGAGCAATGTCGCCACGCCGACGCGGACGACGCGCGCAGCATGGGGAGCGACGAGCTCCACGAGGCTGTTCCGGGCGATGGTCGTGCGAACGAGCTCGAGCTCCGCCCGGACGTCCTCGAGCCGGGTGGCGATTGCCCGCGCCCGCTCGTCCGCTGCGTCGAGCGCAGCGAGGAGCTCCGCCTCGGGCGTAGCGCGCGACCCGGCGCCGTCGTCGCGCGTGCGACCGCCTGTCGTCCAGGAATCCTGGACAACACGCAAGAGGGGAAGCGGAGAGGCCGCGTCTCCGTGCGTTTCAGCGGTGCCGTCGGGCATCGGCACCTTGCTTATCGGCATGTGTGCGCGGCTCGTTGACCGCGCACCGGCGCCTAGGAGACCGCGGTCGACGCGTCGATCGCCGGTGCCCGATCCCGGACCGGCAAGACGAGTCCGGGGAGCGCGCTCCGCGTGACGTGAACCAGGAACGCGAGCCCGACGGCCTCGCAGATCAGCGTCGCGAGCGCCGCACCCGAGGCGCCGGCGACCGGCACCAGCACCACGATGCAGATGAGGTTGACCAACAGCGAGACGACGACCTGCACGCCGAGCAAGCGAACGCGGCCGATGCTGAGAAGCGCCGTCCCGATCACACCGCTCGCCGCGATGAGCGGAATGCCGATGCACAGCAGGACGAACGGCGCTCCTGCCTCGCCGTACGGTGCCCCGAGCAACGCCGGGAGCACCTCGGGCACGACGGTGGCGCTCGCGCAGGCGAGGAGGCCTGCAAGTGCCGTCGTCCAGATCAGCGTCCGGCGGGTGCACTCGATGACGCCCGTCCGCTCGCGCTCGACGGCGAGTCGCGGCAGGAGCGCCGTCGTGATCGCGTTCGGCAGCATCAGCAACCCGAAGGCGACGCCCGAGGCGACGCCGAACACCGCCGTCGCCTCGGCGTCCGACAGCGCGGCCAGGGCGATCGTGCCGGAGCGGTAGTACGCGATGGTCGCGAGCGCCAGGAGACCGATCGGAGCCGCTCGCCGAAGGACCTCGAACGGCTGGTCGGCGCGCCCGAGTGTCGCGATGGTGCGCAGGCGGACGACGAGCGGCAGCACTGTCACGACCCCCACCGCAACCAGCGCGAACAGAAGCGCGTTCGCGTCGGGTGCGACGACCGCCGTCGCGCCGGCCGCGACGACCGTCAGGGAGCCGGCCGCCAGGCGCTGCAGCGCCTCGGGCCGAATGTCCTGACACGAGCGGTAGCAGCCGAGGACGGTCAGCGTGACTGCGCCCGTGACGCCGAGGGCGGCGATTGCGAGCGCCGTCCAGGGACGATCGACGATCGATCCCACGATCGGAGCAGCGACGAGCACGACGACGAAGACCGGCAGCCGGGCCTGGAGCGACCCCACGAGAAGACGGCCACGCTCGGTGCGCGAGCGCGCTCCGTCGCGCGTGACGAGAGTGCCGGCACCGATGTCGAGCCCCGTCGAGAGGACGCCGGCGACGGCGAGCGCGGTCGCGAGCACGGCGAACTCCGGCACCGTCAGCGTTCGCGCGGCGACGAGGACCACGACGAGCGTGCTCAGCTTCATTGCGCTGTCGCCCGCGAACGCCAGCGCCGAGTTGGCGCGAAGACCTCTCCTTGTCACGAGAGGGCCGCCACCGCGCGATCGACCAGCTCGCCGTAGCGACGGAAGGAGACCCCATCCGTCCCGGCGCGGGCTCCGGCGGCGAGCGAGACGCGTTCGCGTGCCATGCGCTCGATCGCGGCGGCCACGTCTGTCGCGGCCGGTTCGCACAGGATCCCGTCGACGCCGTCGTCGACCGCCGCCGGCAGCCCGCCGACCCGCGTGGCGATGACGGGGCGCCCGTAGGCGAACGACAGCTGGACGACGCCTGATTGGCTCGCGGAGCGGTACGGGAGGAGCGATGCGTCCGCGGCGGCGAAGAGGAGCGCGGCCTCGTCGTTCGGGATGAAGCGGTTGCGGATCTCGACCCGGTCCGTGAGACCGTGGCTCCGCACGAGCTCCTCGAGCTCGTCCCCGCCGTTCCAGGCCCTGCCCGCGATGACGAGGCGGACGTCGAGCCCGGGATCCACGCGGGCGAGCGCCTCGAGGGCGATGTCGACGCCCTTGTAGGGGCGGATCGCCCCGAATGTCAGGAGCAGGAGGTCGGGCTCGACGTCCGCCTCGTC
>Ga0247825_10001305_pt1 | contig 16290 bp, 20 predicted proteins | sample 13C_Vanillin_Day_FD_194413 | JGI IMG/M metagenome (GOLD analysis project Ga0247825, IMG submission 194413) | Soil microbial communities from agricultural site in Penn Yan, New York, United States - 13C_Vanillin_Day48 | ecosystem: Environmental > Terrestrial > Soil > Agricultural land | place... | reverse complement strand
CTCGCGCTCGGCGCACCCCTGTCCGTGATGCGAGGGGCGTCGCGGGGTGTCTCGTCCCGTCCGCCCGCGCTCCTCGCGGTCACGTCGCTTTACGGGCTGGCCATCTGGCTATGGCATTTTCCGCCCGCGTACACGCGGGTGCTGCTCGACGGCACGATACACACCCTGGCCTACGCTGCGCTGATCGCGGTCAGCCTCGCATTCTGGTCGGGGATCGTGCGCAGCGGCCTGGCGGGCGACCTGCGCTGCCTGCCGGCGCTGTTCGTCACGCTTTTGCACACGGGACTGCTCGGCGCGCTCCTGACGTTCTCAGGCAGGACATGGTACCCCGTGCTGGCGCCGGGCGCGCAGGCGTGGGGACTCGTGCCGCTGGCCGATCAGCAGCTCGCCGGACTCATCATGTGGGCGCCCATGGCCGCCGTCTATCTCGGTGCCGCGCTGTGGATCGTGGCAGCGCGCCTGCAACCGTCGGTCGTTGGTCGTTAGCGGGACGCTACAGCACGACCGGCTGCCGGTGGCCGGTGTCTGACGCACGCTGGACAGCATCGAGCGTCCGGTGCCGGCGCACGGCGTGCTCGAAGTCCGGGCCGGCCGGCTTCCCGCTGCGTATCGCCCTGGCGAAATTGACCCACATCTGGCCGACGTCGTAGGCGCGTCCCACTTTCCGAACCTCGTCCGGCACCCACTTGAGCCGGTCGGGCACGGGCAGATCCTTCATCTCCTTGTCGTCCTTCCGCCCGCCCCTGATCTTCCGGTTCGCTTCCTCCCCGGCTTCCCCGCCGCCGATCATCATCAGCGTACCGTCCCTGCCGTAGATCTCGAACCGGAAGCCGCTCTTGTGATAGGGCTGCACGCCGACGTTCGCGCACACGACCGCGCCGTTGACGAGACGCCCGTGGATCAGGATGTTGTCGGGCGCGGTCGTGTCCACGGTGCGCTTCGTGTCGGTCTCGAACCATTGCCGCACCTGCGTGGCGACGACGGAGGACACTTCCGCTAGCTCGCCGACGACCATGCACATGGCATCGAATACGTGCCCGAAGGTGATCGTGAAAGGATTTGCGCCCAGGCTCGCGTCGCGCTGCCAGGTGCGATCCGAGGTGCGGGTCAGCACGCCGCTGTTCATCAGCGTCATGTTGACCGCCAGCATCTCGCCGACATACCCCTCCCGGACAAGCTCGCTCATGTAGAGGTAGGCCGGCGAGGCGCGCCGCTGCAGCCCGACCATGGTATGCAGCTTTCTCTCGCGGGCGATGGCGGCCAGCTCCTCGGCTTCCCGGGTGTTCGCGCCCAGCGGCCACTCGCAGTAGACGTGCTTGCCTGCCTCCAATGCGGCCTTCGTCAGCGCGTAGTGCGCGGGCACGCGCACGGCGACGAGCGCCGCCTCGACCTGGGGATCTTTTCCGAGCGCCCCGACGTCGCTGTACGCGTGCTTCACGCCGTACTTGGCGGCCGCCGCCTGGGCCGTGTCCGCGTGCGCCGTGCAAACCGCGTAGAGCTCGGTTTCCGGCAGCCCCTGCAGCGCCGGGACATGCGCCCAAGGTCCCCAGCGTCCGCCCGCCCCGATCAGACCCACGCGCAAGCGATCCGGTGATGCCATCAGAACCTCCCTCAAAAGCGATTGGAGCGGGCAGTCTACAGGAGTGATACGCCGATCGCCTCCGCCTTTCGCCTTCGCCTTTCAAGGTAAACTTCCCGCTTCAGAATTCAGGAGAATTCCGTTGGCAACCGAACTTGCGTCACGCCCGGTCACGGTCGCGGACCTGGGCGCTGCAATCGAGCTGTGCTACACCAACGGCTGGACTGACGGGCTTCCCGTCGTGCCGGCAACGGCGGAGCGCATCAAGGCCATGCTGGAGGCGGGCGGCGTGGAGCCCGGCCGGCAGGTGGCCTTCATCGAGAACCGCCAGGTTTCGATCACCGCCGAGAAAGTCGCGATCAACGCGGTCATGGCCGGCTGCAAGGCGGAATACATGCCCGTCGTGCTCGCCGCCGTCGAAGCGCTCGCCGACCCCCTCTACGGCTACCACGGGCCGGCGACCAGCACCGGCGGCTCGGCCGTCTTCATGGTGGTGAACGGCCCGATCGCCCGCGCGCTCGACATCAACAGCGGCAACAACCTGTTCGGGCCGGGCTGGCGCGCCAACGCGACGATCGGCCGCGCGGTACGGCTCGTCATGCGCAACGTCATCGGCACGCTTCCCGGCGAGCTCGACCAGAGCAGCCTCGGTCATGCCGGCAAGTACACCTACTGCATCGCCGAGAACGAGGTGGACAGCCCGTGGCCGGCGTTCCACACCACGCGCGGCTTCCGTGCCGATCAGAACGCGGTCACCCTGTTCGCGGCGTACGCGCCGCACCAGTACTCGAACCGCCTCAGCGCCACGCCCGAGGGCGTGCTCGACACCGCGTGCGCCCATATGCGAATCTCGGCAGGGGCCGGACGCCAGCCGCAGTACGCGATGGTGTTCGCGGGCGAGCACCAGGCGATCTTCAGGAAGGCGGGCTGGAGCCGCGAGCAGGTCCAGCGCTACGCCTTCGAGCATTCGCAGGCGACCGTCGCCGAGCTGAAACGCGCCAACGTGCTGCCCGGTCCGGTCGAGCCCGCTGACGAGAAGAAGCCGTTCCCCGTCGTCGAGACACCGCAGGACCTGCTCGTCCTCGCCGCCGGCGGGCAGGCGGGGGTGCAGTCCTGCTTCATCCCGGGATGGGGCGGCAAGGCGGGATCGCAGAGCGTCACGAAACCCATACGGGTTCCGTGACTTCCCATCACCAACGCAAGGAGACTGGCATGAGCTTGCAGATATATGACCCGACCACCGGCGCATCCGGCCGCAACGTGAAGTTCGCGGCGCGGCCGAAGTCGCTTGCCGGGCTGCGCATCGGCCTGGTGGACAACACCAAGCACAACTCCGATCAGCTCCTGCTGCGCATCGCCGCGCTGCTCGAATCCAGGCACGGCGCGAAGGCGCATCTCATTCGCAAGAAGAAGAGCGCGGGCGCGGCGCCGCACGCCGAGATCATCGAGGAATACAAGGCGAATTGCGACGTGATCGTCGCGGGGGTCGGCGACTGAGGGTCCTGCTCGTCGGGCAGTGTGCTCGACAGTATCGTGTTCGAACAGCACGGCGTGCCGTCGGCTTCGATCGTCACGGAAGTGTTCAAGGTCACCGGCAAGGCGATGGCCCGCACGTGGGGACTGCCGGACTTCAAGTTCATCGCGATGCCCCATCCCATCGCGAATCTCACGCCGGCGCAGCTCGATGCGCGCGCGGAAGCGATTCTGCCGGAAGTGGTGAAGCTCCTGCTGGAAGGACAGGCGCCCTGACGCTTCAAGCGTCAGTCGTGAGCGGGATCCGCGGAGCGGGTCACGATCCGCCTTCCGCTATCACTGAGGCAGGGTGGAGACGAAGTCCGCCAGCAAGGCATTGAACCGCTCGGGCTCGTCGACGAAGAGGGCGTGGCCGGACTGCCCGAACACTTCGATGCGCGTCGCGGGGCGGTTGCGCTTGAGCGATTGCGCCTGTCCCGCGAGTCCCTCGCTCACGACGTACAGCAGCGGCTTGCGGAAGCCGCGCGCGATCCCGCGCCAGTGCTCGCGCGGCGTCCCGCGCGGGAAGAGCGACAGGCTCGCCTCCAGCGGCATGCGCAGCGCCGCTTCGGTCAGATCAGCCAGTTCGGATTCGGTGCGCGGGTAACGGAACAGCCCCCGCACGAATTCCGAGAGCGTGGCACGGCGATCGCGCTTGAGCCCGTCGATGAATCCCCCGCTCGCCGGTGGCGGCGGGTCTTCACCCACGGAACTGTCCACGAGCACCAGCCCGCGCAGCGCGGCTTCGCCGTGGCGATGCACGTATTCCAGCGCTTCGAGCGCCCCAAGCGACCAGCCGACCAGCACGGCGCCCGGATAGCGCCCGAGAAACTCGCGGATATCTTCCGCGCGGCGGGCGGTCGTGTATCCGCCCGGCGCCACGTCGGAAGCGCCCTGCCCGCGCGGATCGAGCGCGGCGACGCAATGCTGCTCGCCGAGCGCCGCCAGCTGCCGCTGCCAGATCGTCGCCGGCATCGACCATCCGGGAACGAACGCGATCACGGGCTTGCTTTCCGCGCCCGGCGGGCACGACTCGAGATAGTGCAGGCGCACGCCGTCGGAGGTGACCAGGTGCCGGCCCTGCATCGGAGCGTTCATGAGTGGTTGGGCGCTCGCCTGTGCGGCCGCCAGCGCGCAGGCAAGCAACCAGATCGAAGCGCCGCGGAAGGCGCTAGCGGCTCTTCGGTCCGTACGCGGCCCGCCTCTCGCCGGACGGGGCGCGCACCGCAAGGAGGTTGGAGCGGTTCGAGCCGTGGTCCGACTGGTACCCGAACAGGAACGGCAGCGCCTTCGGCCTGCGCTCCGTGTAGGCGGCGGCGAGTGCGGACTGGAACGCCCACTCGAACGGCTGAATCGGGACCTGGTAGTTGCCGTACAGCTTCGCCTGCCAGCCCTGCTTGACCAGCAGCGAGTACGGCAACCCGGTATCGTCCTGCACCAGGAAAACGGTCGCCTCCAGCAGGACGTCGCGGATCTGGCTGAATTCCCGGTTGTGGAGCAGATACGACGCCGATTTGATCAGCGTCACCGTGGGGGCGAGCCCGCGCAGGTGCTCGAGGAACTCCGGATAGTTCTTCAACCCGGTGTTGCTCGCATCCAGGGAGTAGTAGAGCAGGCGCTGCGGCTGCGTCGAGCCGGGACCGCGAAAATCGATCATCACGCCTTTCAGCTCGAAGTTGGCGCGATACGCTCCGCCGCGAGCCTCTTCCCGGCGCGGCGCGTTGCGTGCGCCGGGAAGCTCCACCGGCGTTACCTTCACGATCCGCGCGTCGGACAAAGCCATGGAAGCGAGCAGCACCGGCACGACGCCGCGCAGCGGATCTTCCTGGAAGTCGCTGCGCATGGTCCGCGTCACGAAGTAGTTGCGCACGAAGATATTGATCATGAAGCTGCGCAAGCCGCGCAGATAGTGCGAAAACTCCCGCCCGCTCATAGCCTGGAGATCGGGGACTTCGCCGATCGGCTCCAGTCCGAAAAAGACGTAGGTGGTGCTGCCGGGGAACAGCGCGTAGGCGTTGATGAAGTCGGGACCGCTGAACGGATACAGCAGCGTGGGGCTGACGGCGGCGTCCGCAGCGATTTCCTCGCGGCGCCACTTGGCCAGCGCCGTCAATTGCCGGTCGCGCACCTGCGACCACGAAGCCTGCAACGCCTGGCTGTGCTCCTTCCAGGACGCGCGGCGCGCCAGCTCCGCGTAGCCGGAATCGGAGGGCGGCATTCCCGCCGTCAGCCGGGCGACCGCGTCGAGTTTCGGGTCGAATGGTGCCGCGGGCACCCGGCCCTGCTGGGCCATCGCGACGCCGGAAGCAATCACGCCCGCGACCAGCAGAGCGCACGTGAAGCCGGTCAACCGGCGCCGGCCGCGGGAAAACGCCTCGAACGGATTCAGCATGCCGGCATTATCCCATGCCGGTGTTCTATTGAGTGATGCGCGAGCGCGGATGCGTGAGTCGCCCAACGCGACCGGCTTCCTTCCGTCCTTGACTCCCGTCGCGCGTCCCTCGCCTCATTGCCCCTTGATTCCGGCGTGCTTGATCACGCGGGCCCACTGCTCGTGCTCGGCGCGAATGACCTTCGCGAACTCGACCGGGCTGCTGCCCACGCCTTCCGAGCCGTCGGCGACGAGGCGCTTCGCCATGTCGGCCGAGCGCACGGCTTTCGCCGTCTCGGCTGCAACCTTGCTGATCACCGCCTTCGGCGTGGCCTTGGGCGCGATCAGGCCGTAGAAATTCACCACCGCCACCTTGACGCCGGTCTCCATCAGCGTGGGCGTGTCCGGCAAAGCGGGCGCGCGCTTCGGTGGCGTCACGGCGAGCACGCGCAGGCGTCCGCTCTTGATGTGCGGTTGAGAGGAGATGATGGTCGCGAACGAAAGATTGATCCGTCCCCCGACGAGGTCGGCGTAGGCGGCGCCCATGCCCTTGTACGGGATGTGGATCATCTTCGTGCCGGTCTCGATCTGGAACAGCTCCGTGCTCATGTGAATCGGGCTGCCGATGCCCGATGAGCTGTAGTTGAGCTTGCCCGGATTCGCGCGCGCGTATTTCACCAGCTCCTGCACGGACTTCGCGGGGATCGACGGATGCACCACCAGCGCGTAGCCCTGCGCGGTGACCTGCGAGACCGGCGCGAAATCCCGAACGACATCGAACTTGGAGCCGTAGAGCAGCGGGTAGATCACCGTGGTCGCGCTGAGCATCATCAGGGTATGGCCGTCCGGCGCTGCGTCGGCCAGGATGCCGATCGAGACGAGGCTGCCCGCGCCGGGACGATTGTCCACGACCACGCTCTGATGAAACGCATCGCTGAGACTGAGCCCGAGGCTGCGGGATACGGCATCCATGCCGCCTCCGGCCGCGAGCGGGACGAGGATCCGCACGGGTCGATTGGGGTAGGCCTGGGCAGCAAGGGCATTCGGCGCAAGCGCGGCGGACAGCAGCGCCAGCGTCGTCAGGCAGGCAATTCTCGTCATGACTCCTCCTCTTCCGAAGCTCGAGCAGCTTCTTGAGGCAGAAGCATGAGGGATGACCGCCTCGCAAGGCAAGGTGCCGCGGCACCCGGCCGGCGCCTGTAAACATTGCAGCGCGCCTGCTCAAAAAAGAGGCGGCACGAGACCTCATTCCGCGCTATAATGGCGTCGATCAGCAAGCCCGGCCCCCACCGGGCTTTTTTCATTCCTACCGGAGCCCCCCGATGCCTTTACCCTCCCCAACGCCCTCCAGCCGGTCGTCGGTCGACTGGACCAAGGAACGAATCGCCCTGCTCGGCACCGTCGAGGTCAAGCAGCTGCGCGCGAACGCCGAGCGTCTCAACGACCCGGAAATCGTGGGCCGCTGCAACGAAGTGCTTGGCGAGCGGCCGCGCAGCGGCGTCTCCAAGCCGAAGCCGCCGACGGCGCCCCGCGCCCGGAAACGGAAGGCCGCGGCGCCCGCCGGCGAAACCGCATGAGCATCCCCGTCAAGACGCGGAAATGCTTCACCATCGGGAAGTACGAAGTCATCGCCGAGCCGATCCCGTACGCCATGCACATGCTTCGGTATAACGTCTTTCTCGACAAGAAGCGCATCGGCGCCACCGTCAGCATGCCGTCGGAATCGGATTGCCTCTTCCTCGAGAAGCCGCCCGTCGTCCCCGCGCTGAAAATCTTCTACCTGACGAGCCGGCCAGGCCGGCCGAAGAAAGGCGCCGCACCGGCGGCGGTCACGCTGGAACGCGAGCAGCCCGGGTTCAAGGAGCCGCTGCCAAGCGACGTGTCCCTGGACGGCATGGGCAAACACGAAGAACGATAGATCCCCGCCGCCAGTACGTGAAAAAGCCGGGCCTGAGGCCCGGCTTTTTTTGATGCTGCAGCCGGCTTAGGCGGCCTGGATGTTGCTCGCCTGCGTCTTGCCCTTGTTGCCGGCGGTGATCTCGAAGGAGACCTTCTGGCCTTCCTTCAGCGACTTGAATCCCGGCATGTTGATGGCCGAGAAATGCGCGAAGAGATCTTCGCCGCCGCCGTCAGGAGTGATGAAGCCGAAACCCTTCGCGTCGTTGAACCACTTGACTGTACCTGTTGCCATGATGACTGTTCCTCTTGAATTAGGGCTGAGCCCGGAATCGTGTTCGATCTCAAAGCCCAGAAGAACGGTCCTAACGGCTAAATCGACTATCCCTGCAGTACTCGAAACTAGACCACGAGCGCGCACAATATAGGGATAACCCTCCCGGGTCAAGCTAAATCGTCGCGCGGGCCTGGAGCTAGAAGTTCCCCTTCGCCTTCGCCGCCGCGCGCCGGAACAGCTCATTGCGCGCCTCAACCTCCGGGTCGCGCCGGGCCGCGCGCGACCCGCACACCGGGCACTGAGGCGGAATCACCTGGATTTCGTGGCGGTGGCCGCACTCGAGGCAGTCGAAGTAAGACGGTTCGTCGCGTCGATTCATCATTTCAGTATGAGCCCTCAGGACAGCGGCCGTTCCGCCTCGTAGGCCGAACGGCGGGAAAGTTCTGCGCGCTAGCGCCGGCGCATGTAGGCCGGGCGCGCCATCGGGGGAGGCGGAGCGCTCGGGTCCTTGTGGCGGAAATTGATGCGGCCTTTCGACAGGTCGTAAGGCGAAATTTCCACGGTCACACGATCGCCGGCCAGCACCCGGATGCGCCGCTGACGCATCTTGCCGCAAGTGTACGCCGTGATCGAAATGCCGTTTTCGAGCGTCACCCGGAACACCGTGTTGGGCAGCACTTCATCGACGACGCCCGTGAGCTCGATCAACTCTTCCTTGGCCATGCCATCTCCCCTGCGCGTGACAGCGGCACGAGCCGCGTCTCGCGATTGACTGATTCTGTGGATTGCCATTGGTCCCGGCCCGGGATGGGCGAGACATCAATGAGTAAAGCACAACACTGACGCCGGAAGGCTGAAGCTGGCCCGGCAACCGATGAGAAGCGCGATTATACAGCAAAGAGCGCGCCGCCGAAGGCCGCGCGCGGTGAAATTATGACAGCACGGGCGGCCGCAGACGCCTATACTGGGATGGCAGCGACGCACATGAAGATCACGATCAACTGTCCGCAACCTTCAGCCGGCCGCGTCCTCGTCGGGCCCGCCAAGGTCCGGGCCGGATATTGCCGCATCGTCTCAGAGCGCGGCGGATCGGGACGCATCGAGCGCTTCGATCCGGCGTCGGGCGCGTGGTCCGCCGCGCCCGATCACGTCACGTTCAATGAAGTCTGGGCCGCGCCGAACATTCCGCCGGTGGCGTGGAGCCACATCGTGGAAAAGCTCGGGAAGCATCGTTAGCCCGACTCCGCCTCGCTGACCTCTAAAGGTCCAGCCCCAGCGCCATCCGTGCGGCGAGCTCGCGCTGCGGGCCGTCCTGCAGCGGGTGGTAGCGCGCCGCCTGCACGTCTCTAAACAGCCGCTCGAGCTGGTTGCCCCGGTAGAACGCCGAGCCGCCGGCTACCTCCATCGCCCGCTCCACCGTGGCGATCGCCGACCGGGCCACGATGCCGCGCCCGATGAATACTCGGTTGGTCGTGGCCGCCCCCGGCGCATTGCCTTCGGCCGCCGCGATCATGTCTGCAATCGCCAGCCGCGCGTTTGCCAGCTCGTTTTCCATGGCGCCGACCCCCTGCAGCAGCGTGCCGTCCACGCGGCGCCGCGACGCGTGGGCCAGCGCGAGGTCGCGCGCAGTCTCTGCCACGCCGGTGTAGACGCTGTAGATCAGCGGAATCGCGAGCATCGAAATGATGTGAAAGAGCGGATGCTGATCGCCGCGCAGCGGCTGCGAGCGGAGCGCGCGACGATCGCCCGTATCGCCGGTGACCTGGGCTACGACTCGGAAGCGGCCTTCAACCGCGCCTCCAAGCGCGAGCTAGGCGCGACGCCCGCTGCCTGGCGGCGGGCGAGTCGACGGCACGGCCTCCTCGTTAGCCGCTCGATCTACCCGAGTATTCTCCAGCCGCCGTCACCGGTCGGACACGCCATGGCGCGGTTCGAATTCTTTCGGCGCCCGGACGTCACTGTAAGATCGAATTCGCGGCAGTGCATGCCGTTGTGCTCGAATCCCTGCACCGGCGTGAGGAGGTAGCGGGCGCCGCCATCCGCGCTCTGCCAGCTCACCCGGCGGCGGTCGCCGACCAGCTCGAGCGCATGCCCCATGCAGGCGCGGTCGGCCTGGTCCATGTCGCGGCCCACGTTAGCGCCGATGATCGCGCCCGCGACGGTACCGACCACGATCGCGACCTGCCGGCCGCTCCCGCGTCCCACCTGCGAGCCGATGGCGCCGCCGGCGACGCCGCCGATCACCGCGCCGACCGCTTCGCGATTGCAGCGGCCGTTCAGCACCCCGTAGTCCTTCTCCCATTTCTTGCCGGTATAGCCGGTGTAGTACGGATCGTTCTTCTTGCGCCAGCCGTGCGCCGGAGCCCACGGCGGGGGATCGCCGTAAGCGGCTTGCGGAACGAGCAGCCCGATCGCGGCGCCCGCACACGCAAGCGTCATGAAAGATTTTGCGAGGGATTGGAGTCTGTGCATTTTTCCTCCTGTGATGGCAATGCCGGTGGCATCAGGCCATTTGGACACCGTTCGGGACGCAAGGTTCTCGCAAACTTGATCGGCTGGCTGCGGCCGTGGACGGTGCTTGAGTTTTCGTGAGTCGCTCCGCGATTCGATAGTTGCAAGTTACGTCACGCAAAGGGTGGCTACTCGAGCGCGCGCAGCGCGCCCGTCGTTACGCGCAGCCGCGCGACCAGCTCGCGGGTCATCGCCTGGTAGATCTTCAGCCCGAGCCGCGGGTGCTGCTGCACCAGCCCGGCAAAATGGCGCGCGCTCAGCGAATAGAGCACCACGCGCTCGCCCTTGGCGAACGCATCGGCCGACCGCCGCTGGCCTTCGAGCAGCGACATCTCCCCGAAAAAGACGCCGGGCGTGAAAGTCGCGAGGCGCCGCGCCCGCGCCGTCTCGCCGCCGAGCTGAACCTTGATGCTGACCGCGCCGCGCGCGATGACGAACAGGCGGTCGCCCTCGTCTCCTTCGTTGAATACCACATCGCCGTGACCGAGCTCGTGCCGCTCGAGCACGCCGGCGATCGTCGCCATCTCTTCCTCGCTCAGCCCGCTGAACAGCGGCAGCTCGCGCGGAGCGATCTCCGGGGCATCCTCGAACCTCTCCCGCTCGAGCAGCCGGTCCTCGGCCCACTCGAGCGCCCGGTCGAGATCGGGAAACCAGAGCTCGGGGCGAATGACGGCAGCGATGCCGAGCGCCCGCAGGTAGCGGCCGCGCGGCTCGTCCTCGCGCACCTCGCTCAGCGCTACCGTCATCCGCCGACGCGCGGCCAGGTGGCCGATGACCTCCAGCACGCGCGCGCCCGTCGCATCGATCTGGTTCACCCTGCGGAAATCAAGAATCAGGAAGCGAGCGCTCTCCGGCACCGACTCCACCTGGGCCTGCAGGCGGTCCGCGGTGCCGAAAAACAGCTCGCCCTGCAGCTCGAGGATGCGGATCTGCTTCGCCAGCGGGCGCAGCACGGCTCGGGCATCGGGACTGCGGACCTTGAGTGAAGAGCGCACGCTTCCGTCGAGCGTGCGCGCGACCGGAGAACCGCTCAGCTTCACCAGCAGCAGCACGATGGCCGCGGCAAGGCCCAGCGCGAACGCCATGATCATATTGAGCAGCAGCAGGGACAGCGCGACCGCGGCGACGATGGCGAGGTTCAAGATGAGTTCCCCGCGATGTCCCTCCTCGCGCAGACGGCGCGCCAGGTCCCGCGTCCATCGGTCAACGAGGGTGAACCCGATGTAGATCATCAGGCCCGCCAGGGCCGCGACGGGCACGGCCGCAACCAGCGGCCCGAGCACGGCCATGGCCGCCAGCACAAAGACGGCGTGCGAAAGCGTGGATAGCGGCGAGCGGCCGCCGCCAAGATAATTGGCAATCCGCGTATGCGCGCTCGCCACGGTGGGAATCGCGCCGAACGCCGCGCCCAGCGCGTTGGCCGCGCCCTGCCCCGTGAGCACGCGGCGGCTGTCGTGCTGCCCGTGCGTCACGGCGTCGCCGATGACCGAGGCCAGCAGCCCGTCCAGCGAAGCCACCGCCGCCAGCAGCAGCGCATGGGGCAGCAATACCCGCAGCCAGAGTCCCATGTCCTCGTTCCAGGCAAAGTCGAACATGTGGCTCATCTCGTGGGGCTGGAAGTCGAAAGGCGGAAGGGGCCCGACCACGGGGCCTACCGGCACGAAGAGCAGTAACGCGGCTCCGTAATGCAGCGTGACGCCCACGATCAGCCCGCACAGCATCGGCGAAATGCGGCGCGTGACGCGAGGCGTGACAAACACGGTGGTGACCACCGCGACGGTCACGAGGATGCTCGCGGGCTGGATCGCACCCAGATCGCTCAGCACTTCGGCCAGCGAGCGGCCGGCTTCCATGCCCAGCGCCGGGCCGACCTGCGAAACCAGGATGATCAGCGCGATGCCGTTCATGAATCCGGCAATGACCGGGTAAGGCACGAACTTGATCGCACGCCCGACGCCGGTCAGCCCGAAGATGATCTGAAGCACGCCGGCCAGGAACAGCACCATGAAAGCGAGCGTCAGCACCTGCGGGATGGCGGGCCCTTGCGCCGTCTGCAGAAGCGGGTGCTCGACCAGCACGGCGATCAGTGCGGCGAAGACCACGGTGGTCGAGGCGCGCGCGGTGAGGATCTGGCAGCGAGCCGCGGGCACCGCCGCCGCAACCAGATTGCCTGCGACCGAAGCAACGAGCCCGGCGACGACGCCCGCGCTCGCATACTCCGGGCCCAGCGCCGCGAAGGCGAGCAGTCCAAGGCTCATCGCCTGCGGGATGGCGATCAGTGCGGCGGCGAATCCGCCCGCCAGGTCACCGGAAATGCTACGAAACGACGGGTGCCACGGCGCTGAGGCCGCCGCCCGAGCCTCTTCGATTGCCACGCGACTCCCCTAACCGGACATGCTCGTGAAGCGATGCTGACTGACTGGCGCACAAGTATAGGCGATCACGACGCGCGTGCGTTCATTTCGTAACGGTCGCGAGCAGCTGCGGATCGCCGGGACGCCATCGGGCGCGGCGGAAATGCGGGTCGCGGCTGCATTACAATGCGTGACGCGGCCGGGAACAGCGGCCGCGTTTCATTCAACTCAGCGGAACTCACTCGTGAAAAGCCCGGGCTTCATGGTGGTGGGATTGTGCGGGGCAATGATCGCGGGCGGCGCTGGAACGGCATCCGCCCAGGCGTATCCGGCCAAGCCGGTTCGGATCCTGGTCACCGGCGTGGGCAGCGGCGGCGACTTTGCCGCGAGAGTCATCGCGCAGGGCGTCTCGCCCTCGCTCGGGCAGCAGATCATCGTGGACAACCGCGGCAGCGGGAATGCACCGGCCGAAGCTTTGCATCGCGCGGCGCCCGACGGCTACACGCTGTGCCTGTCGGCCGCGCCGCTATGGATCACGCCTTTCCTGCGGAAAACCCCGTACGACCCGGTACGCGACTTTGCGCCGGTCACGCTGGCCATCACCTCGCCCAACATCCTGGTGATCCATCCGTCCCTGCCGGCAAAGTCGACGAAAGAGCTGATCGCGCTGATCCGGTCGCGCCCGGGGCAGTTGAACTACGCGACCTCGGGCATCGGCGGGTCGGGATTTCTCGCCGCGGAGCTTTTCAAGTCCATGGTGGGCGCCGACATGGTGCGCGTGAACTACAAGAGCGGCGGCCTGGCGCTGACCGATCTCATCGCCGGTCAGGTGCAGCTCATGTTCGCCAATGCCGGAGCGGTCGCCACGCACATGAAGACCGGAAGGCTGAAGGCACTGGCGGTGACCAGCGCGAAACCCACTGCCCTGCTCCCGGGGCTGCCGACCGTCGCCGCCGGCGGGCTGCCGGGCTACGAGCTGGTATCGGTGCAGGGCATCTTCGCGCCGGCGAAAACACCCGCGGCGGTCATTCAGCGCCTCAACCAGGAAATCGTGCCGTTCCTGCAGAAACCCGAGACCCGGGAGATCTTCTTCAAGGCCGGCGTCGAAACCATCGGCAGCACGCCGGAAGAGCTGGCGGCCACCGTGAAGTCCGAGATGGACCGGCTGGGGAAGGTGATCAAGGCGGCGGGGATCGTGTTTGACTACTAACGGCGTGATGACTGATCACGGATGACTGGTCGGGGCTCCGCATCGCGAAAACCCGTCTTGTAACCGTCTTTGGCCATCAGTCATCAGTCATAAAGGCTCGGCGGCGAGAAGATCAGTGAATTCGTTCACCGGCATGCGCAAGAACCGCTCGTGATCCAGGCATAAGGCAACGATGTCCCCCTGGCGGCGCGGAAAGCGGCGTGCCACGCGCTGCTCGAATTTCTTCACGAGGATCGGCAGCCCCTCCGCCCGCCGGCTGGAGTGGCCCACGGGATAAATCGCCTCGGCGAGCCCGGTGGTGCTGCCGTCCCGGAAGCGGACCTCGACCGAGTTGGAATTGGCGCGCACCGACCGGTCGAAGTACATCTCGGTGTAGCGCGGATTCTCGGTCACCGTCATGAGCCCCCTCAGCCGGTCGATGCGCGGGTCGGCCGCAACCTCGTCCTCGTAATCCTTCGCGGTCAGCCGCCCGTGCAGCAGCGCGACTGCGATCGCATACTGCAGGCAATGATCGCGGTCGGCCGAATTCCGCAGCGGGCCGGTCTTCACGATCTTCTCCATGGTGATGCGATGGGTCGCGACCTGGATGGCCGCGATGTCGTCGATGCGGCCGCGCACTTTCGGATGGAGCTCGAGCGCGCACTCGATCGAGGATTGCGCGTGGATCACCACGGGAACCAGCAGCTTGAAGAAGACATTCTCCATCACGGCGGTTCCGAGCGGCGTCGCGCGTGGCGGCGCCTCGCCGTTCAGGAATGTCGTGGAGAAGCCCCACCTGGGATGGCTGTATGCCTGCGGGTAACCGGGCTCGCCTTTCATCGCCATGAGCGCGAGCCGCACGGCCTGGCTCGTCGCATCGGCCGCCGCCCAGCCCTTTCTCGGACCCGTGTTGGAGCCGTAGCGATGCACGCACAAGCTGGCATCGAAAAACGCGAGCGAGACCGCGTTCTCGATCTGCTCGCGGGTGGCGCCCAGCAGCTTCGCCGCGACCGCGGCGCAGGCCAGCTTCGCCAGGAAGGGATGGTCGACGCCGTGGTCGGTGATCGGCAGCTCGCCGCCCAGCACGCCCTGGATCTCGTGCGCCTGGATCATGCTGCCGAGCACGTCTGCCATCGTGAGCGGCGGCTTGCTCGACGCGGTCCGCGTGCGGCTCACGTAGTCCGCCGTTGCCAGGATCGCGCCCACGTCGTCCGAGGGATGCGTGGTGGTCGGCGACGTGACCCAGGTGTCGCTGAAATCGAGCCAGCGCACCATGCAGCCGATGTTGAAGGCGGCCGTCGGCGGATCGAGCTGGAACGGTGTGCCGGGAACACGCGCGCCGTGGGGAACCGAAATCCCGGGGACGACCGGCCCCAGCAGCTTGACGCAGTCGCGATGATCCAGCGCTTCCAGTGCGCAGGCGAGGCTGTCCATCAGACAGTGGCGCGCCATGTTCCACGCAGCATCGCTCCGGATGGCGTAGTCCTTCACATAACCGGCGATCTCGACGATGATCGGGTCCGTCGGAATGGAAACCGTGGGCGCAGACAAGACGAAGCTCCTCTTTTAATCGCGGATGGCGGATGGCGAACGGCACAACCGGCTCTCCCGATTATGCCCGATTGTCCCAGCCGCCCCGGTGCGCTAGGCGAACGTCGCAACGATCCCAATGGCGCCGCCGACGGCGACCAGGTCTTCCAGCAACGCGACTGGGAAGTCCGGCACGTTGAGCGCTCGCACGAGCCGCTGCCGGGCGTGATATCCGGCGAAGGCGCCCGCAATGCCGCCCACCGCGCCGAGCGCCATGCCGGTGATGAGACCCTGCCCGCTCGCGGCGGCAATGCACGCGCCCGTTCCGCCGCCAGTCAGGATGCGTGCAACCAGGCCGGGCGTCGACGTGCGGTTCGGAATCCTGGTGGACTTGTCGGCAACCAGCTCCGCGAGCGCCGCCACCGTCAAGAGGGCCACGACGGGCGTCGCGCCCATCAGCCCCAGAAATCCCTGCAGCTTCAGGAATCCGAGGTGCGCGGCCCACGAGACGGCGGCCGGCGGGGTCAGCGAACGCAGTCCCGCAAGAAATCCGATCAGGAAAGGCAGAAGCAGCGACACAACCCCGTATGAGTCCCTTCCGCCGTTCGCCTTCTGCCTTCCGGCTTCGGCCTAGGCCCCGTCGGCCGCGCCCGGGTTCCACTGCCCCTTGCGCATGCGGGTGATCGTCACGTTGGTGAACAGGCCGGCCTTCTGAAACGGGTCGCGGTCCACGAAAGCTTTGGCCTCGTCGCGGCTGTCGACGTTGACGATCAGGAGGCTACCGGTCGCTTCCGTGCCGTCATCGCTCAAGGTCGCGCCGGAAAGGACGAGTATGCCCTTCTGGCTCTTGAGATAGTCGAGATGCGCCTGCAGGCCCTGCTCGCGCCTGGCCGCGAAGTCAGGAGCCGCTTTTCTTGAGATCGCCCACAGCATGCGTCGTTAGTCGTTAGTCGTTAGTCGTTAGTCGTTAGTCGTTAGTCGTTAGTCGTTAGTCGTTAGTCGTTAGTCGTTCCGATTTGCCAAGCGTCAGCAGCCGGCGACGCATTTCCCTTTTCCGTCGAACTCCATGGT
>Ga0247825_10001304_pt1 | contig 16295 bp, 13 predicted proteins | sample 13C_Vanillin_Day_FD_194413 | JGI IMG/M metagenome (GOLD analysis project Ga0247825, IMG submission 194413) | Soil microbial communities from agricultural site in Penn Yan, New York, United States - 13C_Vanillin_Day48 | ecosystem: Environmental > Terrestrial > Soil > Agricultural land | place... | reverse complement strand
CGACGCGACCGTTGCGGCCGAGCGCGCCGTCACGCGGGCTCATCTCGATCGCCTCTGGCGCGAGCACCTGGCGTTCTGCGCCGACCTTCGCGAGGGGATTCATCTGGTACGGCTGGGCGGGCACGATCCGTTGCAGCGGTTCATTTACGAGGCGCGGGCCGCGTTTGCGCGTCTCGACGAGGCGCTCGACGCTGCGGTGCTGGCATCGTTGCGGCAGGTCGAGATGGGGAAGGACGGCCTGACAGTCCGTGGCCTCGATCTCAAGGGCCCATCGGCCACCTGGACGTATCTGGTCAACGACGATCCGTTCCGCGATCAGGTATCCCTGTCGCTGCTCGGCACCGGCGCGCGAGGCGTGGCGATCTACGCCGCCGTCGTGATGCCGGCGCTGTTCCTGGTGTGGACCGTGGTCGAGAGATTCGCAAGGAGGGGGAGGAGAGGTGGGACGGGTGGGACGGTGCCGCCGAGTTCGACGGTACCGTAAGCAGCGGGGCAGAATTGTGATCGCCACGCCGTCCGCGCGCGGTCCGGGGTGCGAAATCCGCGGCAGTTCGGTCCGCTTTCCTGCGGTCCGTCTCAGGCACGGCGCTTGATGACCGAGGGAGACAGCCGATCATGCTGAACGCATCTTTCTCGAAACTGCTCAACACCCGCACCACATGGGCGCTTGGCATTGCCGCCCTGGCGCTGGCCGGCGTCGCCTCCGGACAGGCCCGCCGCCCGGACGCCACGCTCGACGAGCTGGTGGTGGAAGTACAGGCGCTGCGCGCGGAGATGAACCAGGCGGCCGCCGCCAGCATTCGCGCCCAGCTGCTGGTCGGCCGGCTGCAGATCGAGGATCAGCGGATTTCCGCGGTCGTTCGCGACCTCGAAGCCGTGCAGGCGGAGCTTGCGGCCAACGCGCAGGCGCGCACCGACGCCGCCGCACGGATGAAGACGCTGGAAGACGGGCTGACCAGCGCCGGCGCCGCGACGCGCGACGAGGTCGAGCACCAGTTGACCGCGGCCAAAGCCGCGGCCCTGCAGGCCGACCGCCGCCAGCAGGCGCTCAAGCGCCGCGAGAGCGGCCTGGCCAAGGAACTGGAAGAAGACCAGGCGCGCTGGCGGGAAATCAACGCACGGCTCGAGAACTTCGAGCAGGCGATTCCCGCCCAGTAGGCGCCCCCACCCCGTACAGCAGGCGGGCCGCGGCTGGTTGGTGATTAACTCGCCTTCTGCGCCGCGGCGACCGCCTTTTCCAGTTCCGCCGCCGGACCCACGCCGCCGTGGCCGCCGGCGTGGGTCGTCACCTTCAGCTTCAACGCCCGCACCGCCTGCAGCAGTGCCACGGCGTCCGGACCCGCCGGCGCGCCCGTACCCGGAAAGAACAGATCGCTCTGGAAGAGCACGCCGCCCTTCGTGACGAACGCCAGCACCTTGGGCTCGACGTGAGGGATGCCGGTGACGGCATGGAGCTCCAGCGACTGCCCGCCGTCGCTGATCACCTTCGTGCCCTCGAAGAACTCGATGCCGCCGGCCTTGCCGGCTTTCCTGGCCAGCTCCAGCGCGTCGGGCGGGTTGGTGTGCGACGTCTCGATCACCGGCCGCATTACCGGCTGGTAGGCCGTGGGCGCCAGGATGGTGGCGCCCAGCGCGGCCAGCCCGCGCGCGCCGCCGGTGTGGTCGTAATGGAAGTGCGAGACCGCGGCGTAGCGGACGGGCTTGTTGGGGAACTGCTCGGCGAGCAGGCGCCCCAGTGTGGCGCTCTGTGCCGCGGTGTAGGCGGCTTCGACGACGGCCAGATACGAGGGGAACTCCACCACCAGGCTGTTGTGCGAGTAGGCGCGCGCGAAGAACACGCCGTCCGAGACCTTGACGAGCGCCACCGGCGAGTAGTCGCCGGCGGCAGTGGCCTTGTCCACTTCGGGGTTGGCCGCTTCGGGAATCGCGAACACGGCGAGCGCCGCCGCGTCGTTGACCGATCCTCCCGTGAACTGCACCTCCGAGTACGGCTGACCGCCTTTGACGATCGTGACCTTGTGCGGCAGCTTCACGCCCGCAAGGTCGCGATAGTCCGCGAGCGTGTACACGGAGGGCTGGTCGCCGAGCATCGTCTCGGTGTCGGTGGCCTCGAACCCGTCGAGCAGCTTCGTCTGGGTGTCAAAGTACAGGCCGATGGTTTCACCGGACGCGAGCTTCGTGGTGGCGAAGGCGTGGGGGGAGCCGGCGAAGTCGCGGGTCTGGGGCGCGCCGGCCGCTGCGGTGTCGGCCGCCGCCAGGAGGATCGTGATCACGTTGCGCTTCAGGAGGAATTCCGGCGAGTTCTGCGTGCCCCAGCTGAAGAGCCCCGAGGGCGAGGTCACCGCGAGCGGCCGGCCGGCGACGTTCTCGAGGCCCACGGCCTTGCCGTCTTTCCTGGTCAGGATCTCCTGCCGGTGCTGGGTGAACTCACCGAGCTTGATCTCGTAGTCGAGCACCGCGCGGCCGTTGACGAGATCGAGGGTCTCGGTGACCTTCGACAGCGCGGCCGGCGTCTCCGCGTCGGTGGCGCGGACCATCTGGCCGAGCCGCAGCCGCGCGCCGGCACCGTCACGCATCACTACCGTCTGCACATTGCGCAGGCGCTCGAGGCCGCCCATCGCGGCGGCCGCTTCGGTGGCCAGGCTTCGCGCCGTCGGACCCGATGCACACGAGGCCAGGCAGAGTCCGCCACTCACGACCATCAGGCCAACCGTCGCCGCCCGCCACCGTTCCCTCATCTGGTTCCTCCTGCTGCGCTCGTGCACGATGGGTCCCTCGCAGGGCGGGTACTGTAGCAGCGCACACTCGTCTCGACACTAGGCGCCGCCCGTGCCACCTCGGCCAGTGTTTGTCAGACTAAGGACCACCTCAACCGAGTGTCGCCGCCTCAACCAGCCGAGGCACGCGGGTTCTTTCCTGGACATTCTGGCGGCCCGTGACGAGCCCATCCCGGTGTGTCGCTTGCATGCTCGCCGCGCGGATCCGGGCCGCGGGGGACGCGAGGCCTGGATGGAGGGTCTGCAATGCGATTGATTGCCGGAGCCTTCGTCGTGTTCCTTGCCCTGACGGTCGGCGCTGCCGCGGCGCCGATTACCTACACCGCCGCCGTGCTCTCTGGTGCGGCTGAGGACCCTCCAAACGGATCGCTGGGCTCCGGCACCGCGACCGTCACGATCGACACCGTCGCGCACACACTCGACGTGTCGGCCGATTTCGCGAATCTCACCGGCGTGACGACCGCCTCGCACATTCATTGCTGCACGGCGGTGGCGGGCGCAGGGCTCGCCGGGGTGGCGACCGAGACACCGACGTTCAGCCTGTTCCCTCTGGGCGTGCTATCGGGCTCGTTCTCGGAGAGCTACGACCTGACGGACCCGGCGTCGTTCAATGCGCCGTTCGTCACCGCCAACGGTGGCACGGCCGCGGGCGCGGAGGCGGCATTGGCCGCCGGCCTGGCTGGAGGAATGGCCTACCTGAACATCCACACCGAATTTGCCCGAGGCGGGGAGATTCGAGGTTTCCTCGAGCCCCCGGCGGTTCCAGAACCGGTGTCGCTCAGCCTCCTTGGACTCGGTCTGGCAGGGCTCGCCGCCCGCCGGCGCCGCGTCTAGAAGCGGCGCCAGTGGACGCGAGCGCGGCGATCCCGCATCAGCCGCGCTCGCGTCGTTCTCGCCGATCCACCAGCACTGCACCGGTGGACATCGGTTGCACGCTGCGCCGGTAGACACCCAGATAGCCAGTGGCCGGCACTTGTGTCGCGGTTACGCGCGGCTGACGCGTGGCCAGCACTGCGGCCGGCACCTCGAGGTCCAGCTGCGCTGCGTTCACATCCACGCGAATCACGTCGCCGTTCTGCACCAGCGCCAGCGGTCCGCCGGCCGCGGCCTCGGGCGACACCTCCGCCACCGTCAGACCCTTGTTGCACAGACCCGAGAGCTGACCGTCGGTGACGAACGCCACGTCGTTCTCGAGGCCCTGGGCGTAGATGCCGAAGACGACCCGCGACGCCGATCCCGCCATGCCGGGCCCACCGACAGGGCCGCAGCCGCGCAGGACGAGCACGTGACCCGGGCGCAGTTCGTTCCGCTGGAGGGCGGCTAGCGCGTCGGGCACCGTGTCGAACACGAGCGCGGGCCCGGTGAGCCGGAGCGGCTGTCCCTCCGGCCGCAGTCCCGGGCGCGCGATGGCGCTCTCGGGCGCCAGCGAGCCCTGGAGCACCACGATCGAGGCCGCGGCGGAATACGGGCGATCGAGCGGGCGAATTACCTCGCGATCGCGGACCGTGGCGTCCGCCAGCTCGTCGCCGAGCGTCCGGCCGGTGACCGTGCGCGCCGACAGATCCAGGAGCGGCGTCAGCGCATGCAGCAGCCCGTGGGCGCCGCCCGCCGCTTCGAACGCGTCGATTGTGTGGGGCCCGTTCGGCGCAACCGCGCTCAGCACCGGCACGCGCGCGCCCAGCTCGTTGACCAGCGCGAACACATCGAGGTCGAGCCCGGCCTCCACGGCCGTGGCCTGCAGGTGCTTCACGCAGTTGATCGATCCGCTCACGGCCAGCACCGACGCGATGGCGTTGCGGAACGCAGCCGGCGTCATCACGTCACGCGGCTTCAGGTCTTCCCACACCATCTCGACGATGCGGCGGGCCGACCGGCGCGCCAGGTCGAACATCGCCGGGCTGTTGGCGAGCACCGGCGCCGCGCCCGGCAGCGTCATACCGAGCGCCTCGCAGGCGATGTGCATCGAATTGGCGGTGCCCATGCCGGCGCACACGCCGGGGCCGGTGATGGCGTGATCGCACATGCCGGCCAGCGTCTCCTGCGAGAGCGTGCCGAACATCGCCCGCACCGAGCCGATGAACACCTCCTCGATGTCCACGTGCTGGCCGTTGTAGTGGCCCGACGGCTGGTAGCCGCAGATCACCAGAATCGTCGGGACGTTGAAGCGGCCGGCAGCCATCAGATGCGCGGGCGGCGTCTTGTCGCACGACGACAGGCAGATCATGCCGTCGAGCTGCGCGCCCTCCACTGCGATCTCCATGTCGTTGACGACGAGGTCGCGGCTCGCCAGCATGTAGGCGCCCTGCGCGCCGGCGCTGATGATGAAGTCGCTCGGCGCGGCGGTGCGGATCTCGAACGGCAGGCCGCCGGCCTCGCGCACGGCCTCCTTCACCACGGTCGCGATGCCATCCAGATGGCTGAAACAGATCGCCAGCTCCGACGAGCTGTTGACCACCGCGATCTTCGGCTTGAGCATGTCAGCGTCGGACAGCCCGAGCGCTTTCCACTGCGCGCGACGCACCGCCTCGCGCGGCGACCCCGGTTCGAAGTTGCTGCGCAGCGGCCTGCGTGTATCGGCGCCCATGGCGCTGATGGTAACCCCGGGCCGCGAACGCGCCCGACGCTATTCAGCCCGAAGCCACCCGAGGCCTGAAGCCCGAAGCCCGAAGCCGACAAGAATCAGCGATAAGCTATCGCCGTGTCCACGCCCGCCCCCGTCGCCAGGCCCGCGGTCGCCCATGGTGGCGAAGGGATTCTGGGCAAGCCCTGGTACTGGTGCTACGTCCTGCTGGCGCTGACGATCTGCTACATCGTCAACGTGATGGATCGGTCGCAGATCCTCGCGGCGTCGCTCCAGGCGATCAAGCAGGAGTTTGGCGCCACCGACTTCCAGCTCGGCATGCTGAGCGGCATTCCCTTCGCGCTCTTCTATTCGTTCCTCGGCATTCCCATCGCCGCGCTGGCCGACCGGTGGAGCCGCATGAAGGTGCTGTCGCTCGCCGTCGCTACGTGGAGCGCCACGACCGCGCTCTGCGGCATGGCCGTGAACTTCCCGATGCTCTTTGCCGCGCGCGTCGGCACCGCCATCGGCGAGGCCGGCGGCAGCCCGCCGTCGCACTCGCTCATCTCCGACTACTTCCCGCGCAGCTGGCGCGGCACCGCATTCTCCTTCTACGCGCTGGCCGTGCCCGTCGGCACCGCGCTTGGCGCCTTCATGGGCGGTTGGGGCAACGAGAACCTGGGCTGGCGCAACACTTTCATCCTGGTCGGCCTGCCCGGGATTCTGCTGGCGCTCCTCGTGCGGTTCACGGTGCGCGAGCCGCCGCGCGGCATGGCCGACGGCCTGGCGGCCCAGGCGGCCGCCAAGATGCGCGCCCCCGGCCTGGCCGAGGTGCTGTCGTATCTCTGGGCGCGCCGATCGTTCCGGCACCTGAGCCTCGCCGCGGCGCTGCACTCGGTGGTGTGGTACTCGAGCGGCGCGTTCAACAACGCCTTCCTGCAGCGGTCGCACCAGCTCAGCTCCTATGAAGCCGGCGTCTGGATCTCGATTCTGTCGCTCATTGCCGGCATCGGCACCTTCCTCGGCGGCTTCGCCTGCGACCGGCTCAGCACCCGCTTCAACGACCGCCGCTGGTATCTGTGGGTACCGGGAGTCGCGACGCTGCTGTGCGTGCCGTTCCAGTTCCTGGCCTATCTGTCGCCGTCGCTGTCCACCACGCTGCCCTCGTTCGTGGGGCTGATGTTCATGGCCGCGGTGTTCTTCGGCCCGTCGTTCGCCATGACGCAGGCGCTGGCGACGGTGCGCATGCGCTCGGTGGCCACGTCGCTCCTGCTCTTCATCCAGACGCTCATCGGCAACGGCCTGGGCCCGGCGGCCACGGGGTATATCAGTGACGCCCTGGTGCCATCGCTGCAACGCGACTCCTTGCGCTACGCTTTGGTAATCATCGGCGTGGTCAACATCTGGGCGGCCCTGCACTACGCATGGGGCGCACGGACGTTGCGCGCGGATCTGCAGGCCACCGAAGCGCTCGCGGCGCGTTGAGCGCTCGAGTTGGAGTCGGCTCAAGGCTCACGCCAGTACGCTTGATGGAGAAGGCTCTTGCCTGAGCCCTGAGCCAGAAGAGTGCTTTGACAGAAATGCTCACGCTCACCGACGACGAGAAGGCCATGCTCGACGGCCGGCACGGCAAGGCCCGCCAGAAGGCGATGGATCTGCTGGTGCGCTACGCCGAGGCGCTCGGTGCCGAGCGGTTCGTCGACACGCGCAACGTCGCCGGCGTACCCGGGTCGGCCAATGCCTTCCTCCAGCAGTACTACAAGGACAAGGGCGGCCCCGGCGGGGACGCCATCTTCTCCTATTTCGATCTGGACGCCGACGAGCTGGTGGAGGCGCCGAACGCCGTCGTGCACACGTGTCACCTGCAGGGCGGCGCCGATCCGCTGCACTGGGAGACGCTCGGCGTGGGCGAAGAGATCGTGCGCGGCCACGAGGCGCGCGAGGCCTTTGCCGTGAGCAAGGGCGTCCGGATCCTGAAGACCTGTACGCCGTACCTCGCCGGCAACCTGCCCGCCTTCGGCGAGCACTGCGCCTGGATGGAGTCGTCGGCCGTGATCTACGCCAATTCGGTGCTCGGTGCGCGGACCAACACCGAGGGGCGCGAGAGCACGAGCGCGGCGATGCTGACCGGGAAGATTCCCGACTGGGGCCTGCACCGCGACGAGCCGCGCCGCGGCACCCACCGCGTGAACGTGCGCGTGCCGGTCGAGTCGGTGATCGACTGGGGCATGCTCGGTTACCACACGGGCGAAGTGGTGCAGGAGCGCATTCCGGTACTGGCCGGCATCACCGCGGCTCCGGACGTCGTGCGCCTCAAGCACTTCGGCGCCGCGGCATCGTCGTCGGGCGGCGTCGAGATGTACCACATCGCCGGCGTCACGCCGGAGGCGCCGGATGTCGAGACGGCGTTCGGCGGCAACGTACCGCACGAGGTCTTCGAGTACGGGGCCGCCGAACGGCGGCGTGTCTACGACGCGCTCAACGCGAACGCCAGCGACCCGGCCGTGGACTTCGTGATGCTGGGCTGTCCGCATGCGGCGCTGGAGCAATTGCGCGAAGCCGCGACGCTGCTCGACGGCCGCCGGATCAGCGGCAACACGCGGCTCTGGATCTTCACGTCGCGCGCGGTGCGCGACGAGGCCGACCGCGCCGGCTATACCGCCGCGATCGTTTCGGCCGGTGGGGTAGTGATGACCGACACCTGCTCGGCGTTCGCGCAGGCGATGCCGCCGGGGACCAGGGTAGCGGCGCTCGATTCGGCGAAGCAGGCGCACTACCTCCCGGCCATTCTCGGCGTCCAGGCGTGGTTCGGCACGACTCGCGATTGCATCGAGGCTGCGGTCACGGGCCGCTGGAACGGCGAGGCCCCGGCGTGATCGTGCTGCAGGGCCGCACGGTCGTGGGCGGTCGGGCCGAAGGCGAGGCGCTGGTCACCCGGATGACCGTGCCGGGTTGGGGCGGGGTCAACCCCGTCAAGGGCGTTATCACCGAAACGCGCCACGACCTCCGCGGCGTGAGCTTTGCCGGCAAGGTGCTGGTGTTCCGCGGCGCGAAGGGATCTTCAGGCTGGTCGGCGATGTATCACACGGCACGACTGGCCGGCACGGCGCCGGCCGCGCTGGTCTTCAACGAGATGACCACCAAGGTGGCGCTGGGCGCGGTGGTGATGCGGGTGCCGAGTGTCACCGGCCTCGACCGCGATCCGCTGACGGTGATCGAGACGGGCGACTGGGTCGTCGTGGACGCGGATAGCGGAACGGTGGAAGTGCGGAAGAAGGCTCAAGGCTCAGGGCTCAAGGCTCAGGGCGTGGAGGGCTGAAAGGCTCATGCAAACAACATTGCTCGCAGTGGTCATTGTCGCGACAGCCAGTCCAGCCGTCGCGCAGACGCCCGCAGAGATCCGTGACGCGGTCGTAAAGGCGCTGGCGCCGGTGCAGCAGGCGCAGGAGCCGTGGTACACGGCCAACAAGCAGGTGTGCGCGTCGTGCCATCACCAGTACCAGCCGTCGCTCGCGTTTCGCGCGGCCCGCGAGCGTGGCGTACCGGTGAACGAGGCGATCGCCCGGGCGGATGCCGCCAAGGCGTTCACCTTTGCCGATATCGACAAGGCGATCCAGTACCAGTACGTGATCGAGCCGTCCGTGGACGACGCCTACCGCATGATGGCAGCCCACGCCGCCGGCGTCCCGCCGAATCTGGGCGCAGCCGTCTACGCGCGGCTGCTCATCTCGCGGCAGAACGCGGACGGCACGTGGGACGGCTTCCATCAGCGGCCGCCCTCGTCCTACAGCCGCTTCACGATGGCCACCCTCGGGCTGCGCGCCGTGCAGTTCTATCGTCACGCGTCGCAGAAAGCGGCCGCCGACGCCGCGGTGGCCCGCGCGCGCGGCTACCTCGAGAAGAACACGGCGCCCGATACCGAAGGCCGCACCTATCAGCTGCTCGGCCTGAAGTGGGCGGGCGCCGATACCGGGCGGCTGCGCCGGCTCGGACGCGAGCTCGTGGCGACGCAGCAGGCCGACGGCGGCTGGGAGTCGCGGGCCGGACGGGGCAGCGACGTGTACTCGACCGGACAGGCGCTCGTAGCGCTGCACGACGGCGCCGGGCTGGCCGTCACCGATGCGGCCTATCGCAAGGGAGTGGCGTACCTGCTGAAGACGCAGGCCGCCGACGGCACCTGGCACGTGACGACGCGGCTGCGGCCGCCGGCCCCGCTCAGCCCGCCGTACTTCAACGCTGGCTATCCCTACGAACACGATCAGTTCCTGTCGATGAGCGGCGCGAGCTGGGCGATCATGGCGCTCTCGTACGCCCTTGGACCGGCCCGGCCGGTGAGCCTCGAGCCGGTGCCGGGGGCGCTCGCGTCCGGCGTCGAGCCCTGGGTCGAGACCGTAGTGTTCGGCTCAGTGGCCGACCTGCGCCGCCTGCTCGACGGCGGCCTCAGCCCGAACGCCGCCACCGCGGCCGGCGGTACGACGGTACTGATGGCAGCGGCGCCAGACGTCGAGAAAATGCGCCTGTTGCTCGATCGCGGTGCCGACGTGAACGCCCGCGCAAAGAGCCGGTTCTCGGCGCTCATGGTCGCGGCGCAGTATCAGGAGGGCGACGCGGCCATCAACCTGCTGCTCGATCACGGCGCGACGGTGGCGCCACCCGAGGGCGCGCCGCCGATCTTCAATGCCAACCCGTTCTCGCTGGCCGCGTACGCCGGCAATTCGCGCTCGCTGAAGCGGCTGAAGGACGCCGGCGGCAAGATCGACGACGCCTTCATCGCCATCGGCACGTCGCGGACCACGCCGATGCTCGGCGCGTTCAAGTTCGGCGACGTCGAGGTCATCAAGACGCTGCTCGATTTGGGCGCGCCCGTCGATTTCGCCGACGGCAACCAGATCACGATGCTCAGCCGGTGCGTCCTCAACCACGAGCTCGAACTGGCGAAGATGCTGATCGCGCGCGGCGCCAACGTGAACGCCACCGACAAGCTCGGGATGACGCCGCTGCTGTGGGCCGCGTCGAGCGACTTCGGCGACACCGCGATGGCGGAGCTGCTGCTCAAGTCCGGCGCGAGGGCCGATGCGAAGAATCGCGACGGACGCACGGCGCTGGAGCTGGCGCGCGCCTACAAGCACAACTACCTCGTGCCCGTCCTGGAGCGGGCGGCTGGGACCAACTAGACGCCCGCCAGATCTGTGATCGGTCGCCCAAGGATGTCGTCGACATCCGGAGGTCGGCGCGCGATTCCGAAGGTTGTCTCTCGGCACGGATGTTGAGGCTCGGACGAACCGAGTCTCGACACCATGCCGACGACACCCAGTCCGGCATATCGAAAGCTCGACGTCCCGCCCAAGGCGTCCCCGGTCGCCGTTCGGATCCGCTATCGTGAGCTGGCCCAGCTGCACCATCCCGACAAGAGGCCGAATGGATCGGCGGAGCAGGTGACGGCCGCCGAGCGCATGCGCGAGATCAACGCCGCGTATGACCTCATCGAAGATGCCCCGCTGCAACACCGGGAGATACCGGTCGAGCCAACCCATGAGCCTCCCGCGCCCCGAGCGAACTGGCTTACGCGACTCGAGATAGACCCGGTCAAGTTCCTATACGGCGCCTCGGCGGGCGGAGCTCTGGCGTACTGGCTGGGTCTTCGCGAACGGGGGCAGGACACGTTGTATTCCTTGCTTGTGGCAGTCGCGATGGGGATCGTGTTTACGAGGACGTCCTGGATCTCGAACCGGCTGCTCGAGGAGATCGTCGGATTCCTGCCGCGACGATGACGCGCGCGGCACAGGGCTCTCGAGCGCCCCGTGTTCGGGCGGTCTAGTCGCGCCTGTCGAGATTGTCGCTGAGTCGCGTCTGCAGCGCGGCCAGATCGACTGCGTGCACCGGTCGGGATCCGGCGAGGTCGAGCGCATGTGCCGCCGCCGCCCCCATCGCGATGCACGGGCCGATCACGCGGATGGCCGAGAGCGCGTGCAGATCGGCGTCCACGCAGCGGCCGGCGGCCACCACGTTCTCCGCCTCCTTCGGCACCATGCACCCGAGCGGGATGTAATAGACGTGGTCGGGCGCGAACTTCTCCCAGTGGACGAGCGCCGGCGCGTCGTGCAGCTCCACCCACCACGCGCAGCGCGCCACCGCATCGGCGGGGCGCGTCGCCGTCTGGATCTCATCCAGCGTCACCTGATGCCGGCCGACGATCCAGCGTGTCTGGCGTATGCCAGGCATGCCATAAGCGCGAATTTGCGCATGGGCGAAGATCGCCGGGAACTCGGCGCGCAGGAAGGCGAGGACCCGGTCGGCCTGCGCGCGGCCGTCGATCACCATCTGGCCGGTCGCCATCGGGTCGAGCGGCGTCTCGAAGTGGGTGACGTTGGCCAGCATCAGGTTCTTGCCGGGGAAGTGCATCAGAAAGCCGTCGTGGCGTACCAGGCCGTAGGCGCCGCCCTTCTCGGCCAGCCGCGCGTGAACGTCGGCCATGATCATTTTGGCGGCCGCGTCGGGGTCGTAGTGCTCGATGACGAAGTTGAGCGAGCCGAAGACCGGTGCATCGGGTTCGCGCACCTCGAAGCCGGCCTCGTAGCTAAGAGTGGCGTCGCCGGAGGCGTCGGCGTACCCCTGCGCGGCGATTCGCACCGGCCCGAACCGGGTCGCGAGCTCGATGTGCCTGATGCGGCCGTCCTCCACCATCACATCCGTGAGCACGGCCCCGACGATCGAGCGCACGCCGGCCTCCTGGATCTTGCGCTCGACCCAACGTCCCAGCCGCACCTCGTCGTAGAGGAACGTGATGGTGCCGGTCATCGATTGGCGGCGGTGCATCGAGCCTTCAGCCGTCAGGTCGGCGATGAGATCGTCGGCGATGCCGTGCGTGATCTGATACGGCTTCGCGCCGTGCGTGTAGAGCCCGATGATGGTGCCGATAATCGAGCCGACCGCCTGTCCGCCGAGCGCGGGCGCGGCATCGACGATGACGACCCGGCGGCCGAGCCGCGCCGCTTCGAGTGCCGCCGAGACGCCGGACATGCCCGCTCCGACGACGCAGATGTCCGCTTCGACGGTGGGAACCGATCGCCGCGCCGGGCGGCGGAGCGTGCGAAGCATGCCCCCGAATTATGGGTCAGGTGGGTCGGGTAGGTCAGGTGGGCCGGGTAGGTGAGTACGCTTGTCTTGATTCACGCTGGTCCAAGTCTGAGCTCTCGTCACGAGTGTCTTTCCCTACCTGACCTACCTGACCCACCCGACCTACCTGACCCTGATGGGCCAGCTATACTGAACAGTCTTGGGAGGTTGGATGTCGGATCGGGATCGCTGGGTGGCGACACTCGTCTTCGTGGGCGCGGCGATGGCGGGGCTGACGGTTGCCGGCGCCGCGCAGCAGGCCGCCGGGCGCGGTCAAGCCCCGCGCACCGCGCAGACGGCGCCACCGCCGATCAACTGGCCAGCGCCGCCGCTGCCCGACGGCCCGATTGCGCTCGAGACCGCCGAGGAGCGCAACGTCCGCATCGTCGTGACCAAGGGCCTCTCGCACCCGTGGGGCATGGCATTCCTGCCCGACGGCGCCATCCTCATCACCGAACGGGCCGGCAAGCTGCGCATCGTGCGCAACGGCGTGCTCGACCCCACGCCCGTCGCGGGCCTGCCGGCGATCGCGGCGCAGGGGCTGGCCGGCCTGCTGGATATCGCGCTGCACCCGCAGTTTGCGGCCAACCGCTACGTGTATCTGACCTATCACAAGCCGGTGCCGCTGCCGCCGGGCGAGCCGGCGCCGCCCACCCGCGGCGGCGGACCGCCCGCCACCACCACGCGCCGCACGGTCCTCGCGCGCGCGGTGTGGAACGGCTCGGCGCTCACCGACCTCAAGGAGATCTTCGTCAACGACGCGATCACCGAAGCGTCGCGCATTGTCTTCGGCGGTGACGGCCTGCTCTACATGAGCATGGGCAACTCCACCGAGGGCGAAAACGCGCCCGCACAGAACCCCGCAAACTACGGCGGCAAGTCGATTCGCCTGCGTGACGACGGCACCGTGCCCTCCGACAACCCGTTCGTCAACCGGGCCGGCTACAAGCCCGAGATCTACACGCTCGGCCATCGCAACCAGCTCGGTCTGGCGGTGCACCCGGTCACCGGTGAGGTGTGGGCGGCCGAGCAGGGCCCGAACGGCGGCGACGAGATCAACATCCTGAAGCCGGGGCGCAATTACGGCTGGCCGGTGGTGAGCTACGGGCGCAGCTACGGCGGACCGCGTGTGTCGGAGGTGCCGTGGCAAGCCGTCTTCGAACAGCCCGTGACGGTGTGGGTGCCCTCGATTGCGGTCTCGGGGCTGAGCTTCTATACCGGCGACAAGTTCCCGCGCTGGAAGAACAACCTGTTCGTCGGCGGGCTCCGCCAGGGCGAGGTGCCGCGCACGGGGCAGCTCCAGCGCATCGTGTTCAACGACAAGTGGGAAGAGATCCGGCGCGAGGCGTTGCTGCGCGAGTTCCACCAGCGCATCCGCGACGTGCGCCAGGGCCCCGACGGGTTCCTCTACGTGCTCACCGAGGAGAACGAGGCCGCCCTGCTTCGGTTCGAGCCCGGTCCCGCGCCGGCGAAATGAGCGCGACGCCGTCGACGATGCTCGAACTCGGCACGGCGCTGCCGCCGTTCCGGCTGCCGCGGCTCGGCGGCGGCGAGGTGTCGTCGGACGACTTCGCCGACGCGCCGGCCCTGCTGGTGATGTTCATCTGCCCGCATTGTCCGTTCATGCGCCACATCCGGAGGGAGCTGGGACGCTTTTCGTCCGACTACACCGCTCGCGGCCTGGCCATCGTCGGCATCAACGCGAACGATGACGACGCGTATCCGGACGACGGCTGGGACGGGATGCAGGACGAGGCCCTGGACGGCGGCTACGTGTTCCCGTACCTGAAGGACGAGTCCCAGGCGGTGGCCAAGGCCTACACGGCCGCGTGCACGCCCGACCTGTTCCTGTTCGACCGGCCGCGGCGGCTGGTCTATCGCGGGCAGTTCGACGGCAGCCGTCCGCGCAACAGCGTGCCGGTTACCGGCGCCGACCTGCGTGCCGCGTGCGACGCGGTGCTCGCCGGGCAGACACCGTCGCCCGAGCAGCGGGCCAGCATCGGCTGCAACATCAAATGGAAGCCCGGCAATGAACCTGACTACTGGCGCAGGTAGGCAGGTGAGCGGGTAAGCAGGTAAGAACATCCTTCCCCACGAGTGAACCTTCATCCATGAAACTCGCTGAACGCATGTCCCGGATCGGGACGGAGTCTGCATTCGAAGTCCTCGCCCGCGCGCGCGCGCTCGAAGCGCAGGGCAAGAGCATCATCCACCTCGAGATCGGCCAGCCCGATTTCCCGACCCCGCTGCACATCAAGGAGGCGGGGAAGCGCGCCATCGACGAGGGCTGGACCGGCTACGGCCCGACCGGCGGCTTTCCGGAGTTCCGTGACGCGATCGCCGAGTACGTCTCGCGCACGCGCGGCATCGCCGTGGCGGGCTCGAACGTGTGCGTCGTGCCCGGTGGCAAGCCGATCATGTACTTCCTGATGACGGCGATCCTGGAGCCGGGCGACGAGGTCATCTATCCCAACCCGGGGTTTCCGATCTACGAGTCGCTGGTCGATTTCCTGGGCGCGGTGCGCGTGCCGATGCCGCTCGTCGAGGAGCGCGGCTTCTCGTTCGACCTCGACACGTTCGAGAAGAGCCTGTCGCCGAAGACGAAGCTGGTGATCCTGAACTCGCCCGGCAACCCCACCGGCGGCGTCATTCCGAAGGCCGACCTGAAGCGCATCGCCGACCTGGTGCGCGGGCGCGACCTCATCGTGATGAGCGACGAGATCTACTCGCGCATCTATTACGAGGAGGCGCCGGAGTCGATCACGCAGTTCGAGGGGATGCTCGAGAAGACGGTCATCCTCGACGGCTTTTCGAAGACCTACTCGATGACCGGGTGGCGCCTCGGCTACGGCGTGTTCCCGCAGTGGCTCTCACACGCGATCGAGCGGCTGATGGTCAACTCCAACTCGTGCACCGCGAGCTTTACCCAGCGGGCCGGCCTGGCCGCCCTGCAGGGGCCGCAGGAGTGCGTGGACGCGATGGTCACCGAGTTCCGCCGCCGCCGTGACGCGATCGTCGCCGGGCTGAACGCGATTCCGGGGTTCCGGTGCTCCACGCCGGCGGGGGCGTTCTACGCGTTCCCGAACGTCAGCGGCACCGGCATGTCGAGCAAGGCGCTCGAGGACCTGCTGATGACCGAGGCCGGCGTATCGTGCCTGAGCGGCACCGCCTTCGGCGAGCGCGGCGACGGCTACCTGCGCTTCAGCTACGCCAACTCGCTGGAGAACATCGAAGAAGCCCTGGCTCGCATCCAGCGCGTATCGTCACGCTGGGCGAAGTAGCGGTCGTGGGGGCCGGCTTCAGCCAGCCCGGGCCGCCTGAAGGCGGCCCCTACGACTACTGACAGAGCGCCTTCAGCGCTTGACGAGCGCGAGCAACTCGTCGATCTCCTTGGGCAGTCCCGGCGTCAGGATCTCCGCGCCGGTCGGCGTCACCAGGATCGTGTCCTCGATGCGGACGTGAAGCTGCTGCTCGGGCAGGTCGATGATCGGCTCGATCGCCATCACCATGCCGGCCTCGAACGGCGCGTTCCAGTCGCCGACGTCGTGCACCGACAGCCCGACGTAGTGGCCCACATACGCCCACGTCGGATCGAACCCGCGACGCTTGTAGATGTCCTGGGCGATCTTCGCGACCGTGTCGCGGGTGACGCCAGGCTTGATCGCCGCGATGATCGCCTTCTGGGCCTCGAGCACGCACTCGTAGGCCTTGCGCTGCGCCTCGGTGAAGGCGCCCGACACCGGCCAGGTGCGCGTGATGTCGGTGGTGAGCTGATCGAGCGAGCCGGCGTAGTCCATCACCACCAGCTCGCCGGCCTTCATCTGCCGGGCGCTGTCCTGGTA
>Ga0247825_10001303_pt1 | contig 16301 bp, 11 predicted proteins | sample 13C_Vanillin_Day_FD_194413 | JGI IMG/M metagenome (GOLD analysis project Ga0247825, IMG submission 194413) | Soil microbial communities from agricultural site in Penn Yan, New York, United States - 13C_Vanillin_Day48 | ecosystem: Environmental > Terrestrial > Soil > Agricultural land | place... | reverse complement strand
GGCAACGGCCACCAGGCGATCCCCGAGGCCCGTGAGGTATCTGGTGATGCGGGGTTCGTCGATGATCGGATACCGCTTGCGGACCTCCGCGGCGGCTTCCTTCCCGAGCTTGACGTCGTCCTGCGGTGTGTACCGGTTCTTCGGCGCCTTCACCGGCGTCTGCGCGCTCATGGCGCTCACCAGCCCGAACACCACCGCGAGAACCGCGGCGTGCATTGACGGTGTCCTGATCCTCATGGCTGCCTCCGTCTCGTCGCGAAAACCGGGTGCAGGAGATGATGCCAGATTTTCGACTCGCGCCGCTCGCGTCTCGTTCGATGTGATAATCCGCAGCGTCACGGCATCCGTTCGCGCTCGACATTCGACTCGGAGACGGTATGGCGATGAACAAGCGGCTCGGCATCATCCGGGCGAGACATGACACCACGGTTCCAGTCATCGGCGATGCCGCGTGCATCAGCATGGTCATGACCGGGACTCACGCGCTCCTGAAATACTGGATCAACACCTCCCGCGGCCATCTCGACTTCCTCGATTCCCCGATGTTCCCGTGGGTCGACATGACCGTCGGCGCGAACACCAGCCGCGCCGCCCAGGCCACGGCCGCCATCGCGGCCCTGCGCGCCAGATTCCCGGGCCATGATCCGCTTGCCGGGCTCGACGGGCTCGTCGTGCTCTCGCATCCCGGAACCAGGACGATGGCGAATCCGCGGGCTGGGGAGCCCGGACAACCCGCCACGGTCACGGTGGGCTTCGACGGCGGTGCAACGGGCGTCGCCGGGTTTGGCGTCGCCGTCCTTCCGACGATGCCGAGCAATCACACGTTCATGTGCCACGAGATCGGTCACGTGCTGGGCTTCAGCCACAGCTTCGGCCTCGACAACAACGGCACCGACTGGAACCCCGGCGACGCCGACATCATCGTGGGACCCGAGTACGGATCACCGTACGACCTGATGTCGTCGGCCTCGTTCGGCAGCCGCTGGCTCGGCACGGGACCGTTCTATTCGGCCGCTCCGACCTTCGTTGGGCCAACCGTCGCCGGCTGGCCGAATCCCAGCGCGTTCTCGATGGGACCGCATCTCTCGCGGGCGAACCTTCACCTGCACATGCCCGCGGCGCTGGCCGGCCGCGTCATCGAGCGACCATTCCCCGTGCCAGGCGCGTCGCTCACTGCGCGTCTCGTGCCGGCGTCGGCTTCCAGCGGCACGTGCCTTCTCATCCTGCATCCACCCAATGAACCGGCGAATGGCGCGGGCCGTGTCTACATCGAATACCGGGTCGCCCGCGGTTGGGACGCGGGCATGGATCCGCTCGGACCGAGCCTGTCGCGTGAAGGCGTGGTCGTGCACTCAATCGTGGATCAGCCGAACGCCGGGCCGCGCGTCTGGTATCGCGGCTCGATCCCGACCGTCTCTCCGGACTCCGACGTCGCCGTCGCGATGACGCCGCTCGTCGTTCGCAGGGAAGACATCGACGCCGATGGCGAGTGGGTCGACCTGTCGGTGACCGCCGGTGCCGCGCGCCGGGTCGAGATCGTGCGTGGCAATCATTCCGACGACATGGTTGGCGTGGTTGGCGAGTTGCAGCAGACCACGACGCCATGCGGTGACCCAGTCCGGAAAGGCACCTTTGCCACGTCGACCTTCCAGCAGTTCGGCGTACGGACGGCGGGCTTCGGCGGCGCAGGCGATCCGGGTGGCACTCCAGCTCGAATCGACTGGACCGTCGGCGGCGTGCCCGTCACGGGCGCGAGTGGAACGGTCGACGTACCTGTGGGTGGCGTGGTCTTCACCGTCGAGTACACGATCGATTCCGCCGTGTTCGAGCTCGCACTCACGTCGCGCGGCGGTGAACGCTACGAAACCCCTGTGGCCGTCACCGTCACCGGCGACGGGACCACTGCAACGGCCAGCGCCACCTTCGTCACGCTGGGCTGGTTCGACGGGGTCCATCCGGAGGACGTCGGCGCCCTCGGCAGGTGCCTGGGAAAATTTTCGGACAAATACAAAGTGGTTGCCCCGGTGTTTCGGAAACCGACTCCGGATCCCGGTTGGACACTACTCGTTCGACGTGAGGTCGAGCAGGCGTGGTTCAGCAACGCCCTCCGGTTGATCAACGAGACACCGACGCTCGATGTCGCCGGGCGTGCCGCCCTCACGCAGATCGTCCGACTTCAGGTCGAGCCTGCTGCGGCGATGCTTGTCGCGCTGGCGGCCGGCGGGATCGATTTCAGCGTGCCGGAAGCGGACCTGACCGATTGGCTGAACAACCCGGAATTCACGCCATACCCTGCAATCGCCGAAGCGCTGTTGAAGCTCCTGGGCGGCAGCCGGCTGCGACGTCCCGTCTACTTGGACGTGATTGCGTTCAACTACGAGCACCCGGCCGGAAGGCCATCGCCGCGCAAGGTGGAAGACGTGAACCTCGCCGTGCTCGAGGCAGCGGTGCTGGAGGGTTCCAACGAGCGCTACGGCGAGGCCGTTTCCAGCTTCAGCGAGCTGCTGCTCATCGACACCGACGCCGCCAGATTGTCCAACGTGCGCCTGGACGCCGTGAATGAAGCCTGGAGGATGCGTCGAGTGGATCAGGCCGACCCCGATCCCGCATTCGCCGCACCAGGCGTGATCCGCGGCTGATCGGCCGGGCAGTGGCTTCCGTATACCGACCCTGTCGTTGCAAATGCTTCGTGTGACGGAGAAGACCCCATGAAACGTCTCATCGCGATCACCGTGGTCGTCGTCGCCGCGTCGGCCGGGCTGCCGCCAGCCGCCCACGCGCAGGCGGCCAGCCTGAAGAGCGAGCTGCTGAAGGACTGGACCGACCTGAAACCCGTCATGATGGCGATCGCCGCCGCGATGCCCGAGGACAAGTTCACGTACAAGAGCACGCCGGCGCAGCGCGACTACGGGCAGCAGATCATGCATGTCGCGACAGGCAACATGCTGTATCTGCGCTTTTTCGGAGGCAAGACCGTCGCGCCAACCTTCAACCCCAACGCCACCTCGAAGGCCGAGATCCTCCAGGCACTGTCGGCATCGTTCGATTTCGGAGACGCGCTGATCCGCGAACAGACCGATGACTCGATGCTGCAGACCGTGCAGACCAATCAGTTTCTCGGACGGTCGTCGAAGGCCAGGGTCATCTACTTCCTGATCGGGCACACGTGGGACATCTACGGCCAGATGGCCGTCTATCTTCGCCTGAACGGCATCGTCCCCCCGAGAAGCGACAGACCGTAACCCTGGTCTCGATCACCGCGCGATACCGGACTGCCAGTTGAGAATGACGTTCAAGGAACTGCTCTCGGCGCCCCGGCTGACGGTGTTGATCAGGAAGCGTTGGCCGTCCGACGTGACATCCCAGTACCAGTTGTTCAGCGTGGCACCGCCGCCGAACACGGCCGTCTGGAACAACGGTTTCGGCCGACTCTACCCGGAGGAATGCTGTGGACGCTGCCCGCAAAATCGCGAACGTGACGCCCGGGCGTTACCAGCCGATGCCTTCGAACCACGTCTCCGGCACCAGGACGCGCGTATTCTGCAGCGCGGTGTAGCCGCCGCCGTGGAACACGAGCGGAGGCGGCGCGACGCTTGGGCGGTGCGCCGCGATCACGCGGCCGATGACGATCCAGTGATCGCCCCCCTCGTGGGTCGCGTGCATCTCGCAGCCAAGTGAGGCCGCGGCTCCCTCGAGGCGCGGTCCACCCTCCCAGTCCAGCAGCGTGAACGACGGCGGCAGGTCCGACTTCCAGGCGCCGGCGAAATACGTCGAGAGGTCCTGCTGGCCGGCCGACAGGATATTGATCGAAAAGCCCGATGCAGCGTGAATCTGCTGGCCCAGGCGCGTTTGTTTTCCCACGCAGAACAGCACGAGCGGCGGATCGAGCGAGAGGGTGCTGAACGAGTTGGCTGTCATGGCACGAACGGCGCCGTCAGTCTGGACAGCGACCACGGTCACGCCGGTGGCAAACTGGCCGGCGGTGTGTCTCAGCGTGCGCCCGTCAATGCCCATGGTCGTTCTCGTCCGGCAACGTCAGTGCGTCATGGCGTAGAGCAGGACGTTGACGCCGAGAGCATAACCGTTCACCGAGAACTGATAGAAGTACGCCGGGTCCTCGGTTTCCCGCTCCCATGAGTTCGACACATCGGTGTTGTGGGTCATCACCGCGATGATGCGGCCGTGCGAGTCGCGCATCGCCCGGAAGTGCGCCACCGCGGACTCTTCGCCGCGCTCCGACGTCCGCCCGCCAGAGGCTCGCCAGAAGCCGATGCCCGAGACTTGCGGAATCGCCTGGACGTCGACGGCCATGTGGAAAATCGGATCGGTCAACGGCACGTCGTCCACGATGTACTGGTCGGGTGGCATCGCCCGCGCCAGTTCGCGAGACCAGTGCTCCCAGGCGGCCTCTCCCCAGAAGTCGTCCACCCACAGGAAGCCGCCCTTCTCGAGATACATCCGCAGATGCTCCGCCTCGCCAGGCGAGAGCCCAATCGTGCCCACGTCGGAGGCCATCAGGTAGGGACACCCGTAGAGCGCCGGATCGGTCAGCCTGACGAGCCATACGTGCGGAACCCGCGGCGCGAGCCAGCTGACCCGGGTCTTGGTCAGTTCCGAGAGCCGGAGCAACAGGTTGCGCTGGGCCCACGGATAGTCGGTGCGCCAGCCCGACCCGTTGGACTCGCGGCGGACGCTCGTGTAGAGCAGGTGGCACCCGGCGACGTCTCGATCGGGCCATTCCTCCGGCGGGAGTTCCGCCGGATCACCCTGTTCACCGCGCAGCGGCCCGACGCTGCGGAAGAAGTCCTGGAGTTGCGCATCCGCAGCCGCGGCCAGCGCGATCGACAGGATTGCGAGCAGGACGGCGGTGATCGGGAGGTGTTTCCTGAGGCTCATTGGTCCGGCAGGCCGCCGCGGACGCGGGGTCATCGCCGGCGATTATGCTCCGGATCGACTGGGTCGGCAGGACCAGCGTCCCACGCCCGGCTGGTGTCACGAACCGGGCTTGGGATTGGAAAGTGCTTTGAATGAGCTACGGAAAAGCTCGCTCAGAGGTGACGCGGTCGGACCCCTGAAGTCGACCTGCGCCGGGACGGCAACGCGGCCCGCGGCCGCTCGTCAGGACAACTGCGCGGCGATCAGATCGGCGGCCAGGCCGGCCCCGCCTTCAGATCGGACTGTCGCTCCGACGATCGCGGCGCGCCCCTGCACGGCTGGCGTCCGGAGCAGCGACGCGAGCGCGCGCGCGACGCGATCCGCCTTGTAGGCGCCGGGGAAGATCGTCCGGCTGATCCCGAGCCGCTCGACGCGGTACGCGTTGTCCGGCTGATCGTGCGCGTGCGGCACGACCAGCATCGGTTTTCCCGCTCGAAGCGCCTGCCCGGTTGTCCCGACGCCCCCCTGGTGAACGATGCACGACGCGCGCGGGAAGAGCCGGTCGTGCGGCGCGGACTCGACGAGCAGGAGGCGATGCGGATCAACGGTCGGTTGATTCTGCGCCTGCGGCCCGACGAGCATCACCGCCCGAAGACCCGACTGCTCCACCGCCTTCGCGCTCTCGACATAGAAGGAGCCGGGGTTCCAGACGGCCGACGATCCGAGCGTGAACACGACCGGCGCCGGACCCGCGTCGAGAAACGCCTCGAGCGCAGGACTCAGCGGCACCGCCTCGTTGTAGAAGGGAAAGCCGGTGATCTCGGTGCGCGGTGCCCAGTCCCGCTGCGGCTCGCCGAGCACGCGTGAGAACAACGCGAGGTTCAGGTACGGCGAGCGCTGTCCCTCGAACAGCGGATTGCCGATCGAGGGCAGGCGAAGCTCGTCCCGCAGCGCGTGCACCGGCGCAACCCACTCCTCCGTCATCTTCCGCCCGAACGCGAGGATCGGTCTCATCGTCCAGGCGCCGAGGCGGCGGAGGGCGATTGCCGCAGCCAGCGGCAGCATCACCGGTGCGTCGAGGCGCGAGTACATGGAGAGCGGCGCCAGGGCCGTCGACACCCACGGCAGGCCCATGTCGGATGCCACGATCGGACCCGCGAATGCCACCGGATGCGTGACGATCAGATCCGCCCCTGCGGCTGCCGCGCGCATCTGCTCGTGCGTCGCCCGCAACGCCGGCATGAGGACCTTGCGCACCAGGAACTCCGGTCCCTTCATCGGGTCCATCACGCCGGCAATGAGCGCGCGATCCGACGGATCGACTTCGGGACCGACGTCGGCGTGCTCGAGCCCGGCGGCCATCACCATCGAGCGATAGAACGCGGGCACGGCCAGGACCGCCGAGTGGCCACGCGCGTTCAGGGACCGGCCGAGCGCGATGTAGGGAAACAGGTCGCCGAGCGACCCCCAGCTGTTCAGAACAATCCGGGACGGCATCTGCGGAAACGGTTGCCCTCTATGTTCACACCGTTGAACGGGCTCCCCAAGCGTGTCGAGCGTGGCCACGTCAAGCGCAACCGAAACCGCATCTCGCCCGCGATCTAGCGAGCCGTACCAACACGGTTCCTCCGGCCTGACATGCCCACGCTCGCCACGCATGACGATCGCGCGAGCCGGGCATCGGCTGGCTGCCCGCAGGTGGGAGCCCGAAGGAGCCGTGTGTACTGCAACCCACCGGCGCCGCAGGCGCGTACGGGAGATGCGGCTCCGCAGCGTGCGGGCAGCCGGCCGTCTCGGTGCGTCGTGAATGGCCACGACTTGACGGCGCGTCCCCGGTGGCGCCAGGAGTCGACATCTCACGACGTCGCGGCGGTTTGACCGCGCCCGCCGTTCCGCGGAAGATGACCGCGTGCCGGCGTGGCTGCAGGCCCCGGAGCGGTTCCTCTTCGGACGCGACTTCTTCATCTCCTATTCCCGTCGCGATGCCGCGGCCTATGCCGCGAACCTCGCGAAGCAACTCGGCGAGGAGCACTCCTGCTACCTCGATCAGCTGGCGACGCCACGCGGCGTGCAACTGCCGGCGCCGATTCGCCGCGAGCTTCGCCGGGCGACGGTCCTCGCGCTGATCGGATCGCCCGGCGCGCTCCAGTCACCGTACGTGCGAACCGAGATCGAGCTGTTCGTCGCCTCGGGACGTCCGGTACTGCTGGTCGACGTAGCCGGCGGGCTGGAGGCTGCACCCTGGATGACCGAGCCGTGGTCGCACCTTCTCGGCGTCTACCGGCACCAGGAATCGGCCGACGCGCTGAGCCGGGCCGAACCGTCGCCGGCTGTCGTGGCGTACTTGCGCGATTCGTTCACGTTCACCCGGCAGGACCGCCGGCTGCGACTGGCCAGCGGTGGGGCGGCGATGCTCCTGGCGTCGGTCGTCACCGGCGCGAGCATCATTTCAGCCGTCACGCGGCGTCGGGCCGCGGAAGCGGCGCGGCGCGCCGAGCAGGCACGCGCCGAAGAAGCGATCGCCCGCGCGCACGCCGAGGAACAACGTCGAATCGCCGCGTCACGCCGCCTGGCGAACGACTCGGCGGTGCGCCTCGGAGCGCAGCCCGATCTCGGGCTGCTGCTGGCATCGCGGGCCTACCAGACCGCGCCCACCGTGGAAGCGCGCCAGGCGCTGCTGTCAGGGTTGACGCGATACCCCGGCCTCTCGCGCATCCTGCGCGACGCGTCGACGACGGAACTTCACGCACTCGCCAGAAGCGCCGACGGCCGCGTGGTCGCCACGGGAAACCGCCGGCACACGACCATCTGGGATGCCACAACGCTCGAGCCGCGACTGCACGTCGAGGAACCAGGCGAGAACCTGAGAGGTCTCGCGCTCTCACCCGATGGTTCACTGGTCGCGATTGCGCGGAGCCGACACGTCACGCTGGTGGACGGGCGGACCGGCCATGCGATCGGAACAGTTCCGGACTCGAACGATCAGCTGGCGTTCGTGGATCAATCGCGGCTGGTGATTGGGGGCGAGCGGGCCGTCACCGTCTGGGATGTGTCGACACCGTCGGAGCCGGCAGACACGCGGACGGTCCTGCTCGAGCAGAGCTTGCAGGCGCTGGTGACGCATCCGTCCGGATGGGTAATTGTCGCGGCATACGACCAGCTGCTCGGATTTGATACCAACAGCGATGACAGCGTGCCGGAGCGATTGACGGAGGAAGGCGGCCTCCTGCTCATGAACCTGGCGATCACATCGTCGCCGGACGTCGCGCTGCTCGCCGGCGTCAGCGCCGCGGGACGCTTGAACATCTGGGACCTCGCCACCGGCCATCGCGCCGTCAACCTCTCGGTGGCAGTCGACCTCGCCAGCGCGGTCGCGAACTCCGGCGGCGGGCGCGACATGTTCGTTGTCGCGCTCAGTCCTGATGGAACACGTGCGGCAATCGGCTCTGCGCGGGGACGTCTGACACTTGCCGACACAACAAGCCTGGCGTCCTACTCCCAGGCACTCGAGGCCGGTGCGCAGCAGCCGGGCAAACTCGATGCGGAGTTGGCACTCTTCGGCATGAATCCTTTCGGGTTTCAGAAGCTCACGTACGCGCCCGGTGTCGTGGCCATGACGTTTGCCGGTGAGTCGACCCGCCTGCTGATCGCTCAGCTGGACGGTGGCTTTTCGGTGTGGGATCCGGACGGCCGGTCGCCAATCGAAGCCGTCAGGCCGTGGCCGAACTACCGGATCCCGACCTCGGTGCACGGCGTCAGCAATAACGGCCGGCATGTCGCGTACGACGACGGGCAGCACGGGTTGTGGATGTGGGACATGCAGCACTCCGATCCCCCGCTGCCGCTGGAACCGCTGTTCGAGCGCGGGCCGATGGTTTGTACGGTGAGTGACGATGGTCAAGTGGTCGGCGGCGTGGAGTCCGCAGCGGGTGACGCGCAGTACCGAACGCTCGGACTGTGGGCGGCGGATGGACGGCTTCTCTCGCGGACGCTGATCGATCCGCAGCTCGCGCCGGGTGTCGAGACGCGAACGTATCCGCAGCAGCTGGTGTTCGGCGGCCCCAATGGGCGGCTGGCGGCTCTCGCGCTTGGTGACGGCACGGTCGTCATTTGGGACGTGTCGGCGCCCGCTCCACGGGTGATCGGCGCCAGCCGGTTCCGCACCGAGCGGATCGCGGTGAGCCCGATCCAGGTGCAGGCCGCGATCGTCGAGTACAAGGGCGCCGTTTCGGTGTGGGACCCGGTGGAGGATCGTCTCGAGCCGCTGCCGGGCGAGGCGACCGACGTCAAGGCGCTGGCCTACTCGGCCGACGGGAGCACGCTCGCCGCCGTCACGGTTTCGTCAGAGAGCGTCACGCTGCTGGTGTGGGATGTCGCGTCGCGACAGCAGCGGCCGGCCTGGACGTTGTTCGAGAACGCCGACCGCAGCTTCGTCCCAGGTTCTGCGGAGGTGACCGACCCGAATCACGTGGCGATCAGCCGGGACGGGCGGCTGCTGGCGTTATGCCGGGAACGCGCGCTGGATCTCTGGGATACGAACACACGCGCGTTCGTCATCTCGCTCACGCTGCCCAAGGACGCGGAATCGGTGACGTTCGACCGGGATAACGGTGTGCTCGTCGGTCACGCGGACGGGGTCTCGCGCATCGAGCTGGACCCGGCCCAGCTGATCGCCCTGACCCGCTACACCGCGTCGCGGGAGCTCACGCCCGCCGAAGCCCGCCGCTACCTCGACGCCTCGACATCCCTCTGACGCCGTTCGCCAGCGTTGCCGGATCTGCCTGACCGCGGACGCCCGGATGTGCTACGTACTGGGGATGCGCACCTCGCTCGTGTTGACCGTTATCGGTGACGACAAGCCCGGCATCGTCGAACAGCTCTCCGAGCGTGTCGTCGCCACCGGCGCGAACTGGGAGGAGAGCCGGATGGCGCGGCTCGCGGGCAAGTTCGCCGGCCTCCTCCGGGTGAGCGTCGAGGCCGGCCAGGCCGATGCCCTCGCCGCAACACTGCGCGAGCTGGATGCAGGTGGGCTGTCGGTCGTCGTCGCGCGCAGCGGAGAGAGCGGGGCGTCCGCGCACCGGACGGTGCAGCTGGAGCTCATCGGCCACGATCATCCGGGCATCGTCCGCGATATCTCGCGGGCGCTCGCCCAGCATGGCGTGAACATCGAGGAGCTCGAAACGGATGTCACCAGCGCGCCGATGTCCGGCGACAGCCTGTTCCAGGCGCGCGTCACGCTCGGCGTTCCGCCCACGGTGACAATCGACCAGCTGCGTGCGGTGCTCGAAGAGCTTGCAGGCGAACTGATGGTGGATCTGGCGTTGAACGAGGATGCGGCGTCGATCCACGACTGACGACTCGACATCCACGACCGATGGTCACGCCGTTCCTCGAGACGACGCAGCTGCCACCACTGCGCCTGCGCCGAGTTTGTCGTGACCGAGGTCGTTGCTGACGATCAGATCCAGCCTGCGCGCGGCGGATGGCCGCGGTGAGCAGGTCCTGAATCCGTGTCTTCGCCGCGATGTACTCCGGGACGCCGCACGAGAGCGGCGATGGTGACGCCAGCTGCCAGGGCGAATCGGTTGACTGCGTTAATCGAGCGTCGGCTTCTCCAACCTGTCGATCACCACGACATCCACCGGACCGCGAACGCTTTCGAGCTTCAGCCCGAGTTGCTCCTGCAGCGCGGCAGAGAGGCTGGGCGCGTCGGGGTCGATGGTCGGAGCCGCGGCGCCAGGCGGCTGGGCGGCAGGACCCAATGGCCCCATCGGGCCCGCCGTTCTGCCCTCGTAGGCGTACTTGAGGGAGAAATCATAGAGCCCGGTCAGTCCCGTCTTGTCGATGACAGGACGACCCACGAGGTCCGCCAGCGTCGGGACGATCTGCGCGATCGTGCGACCGGTCGCTGTCGCGCGGCCCGGGGGGACGGACATGAAGCCGCACGGCAGCGGGTCGTTGGGACCGGGCAGCGGCGGGAGCGGCGGAGGCGGTCCGCCACGGCCGGCGGCTGCGGTCGCCGCGATCCGCGCCTCGATCGTCGCCCGGCACGCGGCGGACGAGGGCTTCAGATCGGGACCCAGCCGGCCATCCGGACGCGCCATGACGAGATTGAATATCGGCAGCTCCCGGGTTTCGACGTGCGTCGTCAGCTGGAACCGGTCCTTCAGCAGGTTGGTGAGCAGCACCGAGATCGCGTTCGGCGGCAATCCCTCGGGAACCTTCGCCGCGATCGCGTACCGCTCGGTGTTGATCCAGCCTGGCGCCCCGACAATCTGATAGTCCGGCTTCTGCAAGGCCTGGCGGAGCACGACCCCGATCGGCAGATTGGACTCGAATCGACCAGGGAGCATCCTCATGAGGATCGCCCCGCTGCCATCGCCGGACGGCTTGACGGAGGCCACTTCGAAGCGGGTGTTCGGATCCACCGGCGGTCCCGGTGCCGACAGGAACTGCTGCGCCGCCGCGCCGATGGGGAGCATCGCGATCGCCAACACCGCCGCACCGTAGTTGCGCATACTCAGATTCCTCGTCAGGCACGCAGAAACACGCAGGAGGATCTCACGCGGAGACACGAAGAACGCAGAGAGTCAACGGGTTCCTGCGTCTTTGCGGCATTGCGCGAGACCAGCTCCAAACCTTGCCGTCTCTGTAGACGGCATTGAGGTCGCTCCGGTTGGCCTTGGTCTCTCTGATCACTGCGATAGACGCCGCCTGGAATCGTGAGACTTCGTCGTGTGCTCCAGGCCCTTCGTGGTGTGAGGAATGGGCTGACGCAGCGCCGATTTTCGCTATGATTCGTGCCTCCACGAAGGGACCGGCATGATCGGCACACGCCTCGGGCACTACGAAATCACGTCGCACCTCGGCTCCGGCGGCATGGGCGAGGTGTACCAGGCGGCTGATGTGAAGCTGGGGCGCAGCGTCGCCATCAAGGTGCTGCCGGAAGCCTTCAGCCATGACCGGGAACGCGTGGCGCGGCTGGAGCGCGAAGCCCGCGTGCTCGCGTCGCTGAATCATCCCAACGTCGCCGGCATCTACGGGTTCGACGAGCACGGCGGGCGCCACTTCCTCGTGATGGAGCTGGTGCCCGGCGAGACGCTCGAGCAGCGGATTCAGCGCGGCGCGATTCCGCTGCACGAAGCGCTGCCGCTGGCGAAGCAGATTGCCGAGGCCCTGGAAGAAGCCCACGACGCCGGCATCGTGCACCGGGACCTGAAGCCCGCCAACATCAAGATCACCGGCGACGACAAGGTGAAGGTGCTTGATTTCGGACTCGCCAAGTCCAGCCTGCTCGAGTCGTCCGACGTCTCGCTGTCGCACTCCCCCACGCTGGCCATGTCGGCGACGAGCGCCGGGGTGATTCTCGGCACGGCCGCCTACATGGCGCCGGAGCAGGCACGCGGGCGCGCAGTCGATCGACGCGCCGACATCTGGGCATTCGGCGTCGTCCTGTTCAGGATGCTGAGCGGTGGCCGCATCTTCGAGGGCGAAACGCTCACCGAGACGCTGGCCAAAGTCATCGAGCGCGAGCCGGAGTGGGACACGCTGCCCGCCACCACGCCGCCGTCGCTGCGCAAGCTGGTGCAGCGCTGCCTCGTCAAGAATCCGAAGAACCGGCTGCAAGCGATCGGCGATGCCCGGATCGTGCTGCAGGAACTCATCGACAAGCCCGCGGACGCGGCGCCGACCATCGCCGTTCCGGTCCGGTATCCGCTGTGGAAGAAGGTCCTGCCGTGGGCCGCGGCAGGCGCGGTCGTCGTCTATGGGATGCTGTCCAAACCGTCGGCGGTGCCACCGGATCGGCCGCTGCTGCAGTTCGACTATCCGCTGATCGGCAATCGATTCTTCGTGCACGGCGATCGTCCGGCCCTGGACGTGTCCGCTGATGGCCGTCGCGTCGCGTTCATCGGCACCGTGGAAGGCGGCAGCGGTCGCCGCATCTACGTCCGCAACCTCGAGGCCGCGACCGACACGGCGATTTCCGGAACGGACGGGGCTCAGAACGTCGTCTTCTCACCCGACGGCAATTCGCTCGGCTTTCAACTCGGCCAGCAGATCAAGAAGGTGGCGCTGGCCGGTGGGGCATCCCCGTCGGTGGTCGTCGAGGATCTGCGACTCTCCACCGGCGCCGCATGGGGCCCCCCGGGAATCACGTGGGGGCCGAACGGGACGATGGTGTATCCGAACAACCTGGGCTCCGGCCTGAGCGTGGTGCGCGATACCGGCGGCAAGCCCGAGGAATTCACCACGCTCGATCCGGCCGCCCACGAGGCCTCACATCGACTGCCCCACTTCCTTCCGGACGGCAGCGGCGTGCTGTTCACCGTCATCCGCTATTCGGTCGCGCCACCGGACTGGTCGCGTGCGCAGGTCTGGGTCAAGTCGCTGAAGACCGGCGAGCGCAAGCTGCTGATCGACAACGCACTCGACGCCCGGTACATCGGCGACAACGCCCTCGTCTTCGCGCGGAACGGGAAACTCTTCGCGGTTCGCTTCGATCCGTCGGCGCTGGCGGTCAGCGGTCCCGAGATCCAGGTCCTCGATGGCGTCATCCAATCCCTGTACGGCGTGGGTGCGATCAGCTGGAGCGGTGCGGCGCAGGCGAGCATCGCGGGGACGGGCGCGCTGTTCTATGCTCCGGGATCGTTCGAGCCGCCGAACCTGTCAGCGCTGGTGTGGTTCGACCGCAAGGGCGTCGCGATGCCGATCCAGGGCATGCGGGGCATGTACCGGTTCGGCGCGCGTGTGCTGCCCGACGGAGTCAGGATTGCGTCCAGCGAGGTGTACGACCGCAAGGACATCTGGATCTTCGACGGGACACGCGGCGTGGAGGACCGGGCGACCTTCGAGGGGCAGAACGCATTTCCGATCTGGGCCCCTGACGGGTCGCGTTTCGCGTTCCGGTCGGATCGTGCCGGCCCGCAGCAGATTTACGTCGGCGACCTGAACGACATCCGGAACGTGAAGCCGCTGACGGCCGGGCCCTTCGACGTCCCCAGCGCCTGGACGCCTGATGGAAAAGAGCTGGTTTTCACCCGTGGTGTATCAGCGCTGGGGGGCAACACCGACATCTACGCCGTCTCGATCGACACGCCCGACAAGGCGCGCCCGATCGTGGCGACGGCGGCCGACGAACGATTCCCGGAACTGTCGCCCGACGGGAAATGGCTCGCCTATGTGTCCGACGAGGCGGACACGTCGGCGCTGTACGTCCAGCCGTATCCCGGCCCTGGCCCGCGCGTGACCGTGTCGAACCGCGCGCAGGAACCTGCATGGTCGAAGAACAGCAGCGAGCTGTTCTATCGGGGACCTGCGGCGCCCGGACAGCCACCGGCGATGTTCGCGGTCCCCTTCGCGGTGACCAGCGGCGCCTTCGTGCCAGGGCAGCCGGTTGAACTGTTCCGCCAACCGGCTCTCGGTGGAGGCACGACGGTACGGGCCACCTACGATGTGTCGCGCGACGGTCGCTTCCTGTTCAACCAGGCGATTCCGGAAATAGCGGCCGAACGAAACCGGCGGATTTTTCCGGCGTCGCTGCGCTTCATCCTGAACTGGACCGAGGAAGTGCAACGGCTGCTCCAGTCCCCCCGCTGAGTCGGCGATGGACGGATTGCGGAACGAGGCATCGGCCGCCAACTGGTCTATCATTGGCCGTTTTCGTCCCCTGACCGGTTCATCTGTGCGGAGGGATTATGCGAGCTCGTTTCCTCGTTCGTGCCGCGATCGCACTCGGCACGACCACCGCGATCGCGCTTCTGGTGGCGAGTATTCATCGACCAGTGCGGGCCGCGGCGGCGCTGACGCCCGGCAAGGCTGACCTCAAGTCCGCCGGCGTGCTGGCATTCGGTCCCGACGGCGTGCTGTTCGTCGGCGACTCGATCGGCGGCGCGATCGTCGCGCTCGATACCAACGACAAGACTCCCGTCGCCACGGCGGCGGTCAACGTCCAGGGACTGGACCAGACGATCGCCGGCCTGGTCGGCGTAACGCCGGATCAGATCCTGATCAACGACGTCGCCGTGAACCCGATTTCCAAGAACGTGTACGTGTCCGCGGCGCGCGGCCGCGGCCCGGACGCCGTGCCGCTCGTCATCAAGATCGAACCGTCCGGACGCGTGACGCCGTTGTCGCTCGATAACATCCCGCACGCCTCGGTCGCGCTGGCCGACGCGCCCGCCGACAACCCGTCGGCGCGCCAAAATCCGCGGACGACGACGATCACGGATATGGAGTTCATCAACGGCAACCTGCTGGTAACCGGCATGTCGAACGAGGAGTGGAACTCGGCGCTGCGGTCGATCCCCTATCCGTTCAGCACGGCGACCAAGGGCACGCAGCTCCAGATCTGGCACTCCTCGCACGGCCGTTTCGAAACCCAGGCGCCGGTGCGGACGTTCGTCCCGTACACGCTGAACGGTCAGCCCTACGTTATCGCCGCGTACACGTGCACGCCGCTCGTGAAGATCCCGATCAGCGACCTGAAGCCGGGTGCGCAGGTGAAGGGTGTCACGATCGCCGACCTCGGTGCGGGCAACCAGCCGCTCGACATGGTGCCGTACAAGAAGGACGGCCACGAGTACATCCTGATCGCGAACTCCTCCTTCGGCGTGGTCAAGCTGCACGCCGATACGCTCGCGACCGACAAGCCGATCGAGTCGCCGACCGTGGTCAACGTCGCCGGCGCGCCCTACGACAAGATCACGTCGCTGACCAACGTACAGCACCTCGCGCGCGTCGATGACGGCCATGCGCTGGTCGTGACGAGGGGAACGGTCAACCTGCAGACGATCGCGCTGCCGTAGGGCGGACGTCGGGGCTTCGGGCTTCGGGGCCTCGCATCGAACGAGCCATGCGGGCGCGACATCACTTCCTCATCCTCGCGATCGTCCTCGCCCTCGAGACGATCGCGAGGGCACAAGCCGTTTCCATTCAACTGGAGGCTGGCGTGTTCCGGGTCACAGGCTGGGAAGCGCCGGCCACGCCACCGGCCGGCGGCTGGGCGTCCGTGTTCAGCGTCCACTCGGGAGCGGCCGGCGTTCCCGCGATGCTCGGGACCTACGCGGTCGAGAGCCGCACGCTGGTGTTCCGCCCACGGTATCCGTTGGCCGCTGGCGTGACATACCGCGCCGTCTTTCGCCAGCCCGGCCAGGGCACGCCCGTCGAGCGCACGTTCGATGGCCCGAATCTCCTTCCCGCCGCAGCGACGCGCGTCGAGCGCGTGTATCCGTCGGCTGACGTGTTGCCGAGCAACACGCTGCGCTTCTACGTCTATTTTTCAGGACCCATGAGCCGCGGCGAAGTTGCTGCACGGCTCCGCATCCTGGATGGCGCCGGCAAGGAACGGACGGACATGCTTCTCCCGGGGCAGGAGTTGTGGGATCCCGGCAACCAGCGCCTGACCATGACGTTCGATCCGGTACGAA
>Ga0247825_10001302_pt1 | contig 16303 bp, 12 predicted proteins | sample 13C_Vanillin_Day_FD_194413 | JGI IMG/M metagenome (GOLD analysis project Ga0247825, IMG submission 194413) | Soil microbial communities from agricultural site in Penn Yan, New York, United States - 13C_Vanillin_Day48 | ecosystem: Environmental > Terrestrial > Soil > Agricultural land | place... | reverse complement strand
GGAGGTGGTGGTGCTGACGCGGTCCGGGGAGCTGCCGCCGCCGCCGGCTCGTTGGCCACGGCGCCGCCGAGCACTCCGCCCACAACTCCTCCGGCGACTCCGCCCTCCACTCCTTCTTCATCGGCACTCTCCGCACCGGTGGCCCTGTCCGCAGGGGCGGGGCGGTTCGCTCGCTGGAGCTCCGCGACCTTCTCCTCGCTGATGATCTGAGGATCGGCCACGGAGTCGCGCAGCTCCGCGAGATCCACCTGTCCCGTGTCCTCCTGGCCCAGCACGGCCTTGGGTGCCGTCAGCCCCGCCTTCTTGAAGCGCTCCACCTCTTCAGGTGAGGCGGACGGCGCGGAGCGCGTGGGGAGTGAGGGAGAAGAAGGCTCGCCGGGCGTGCCGCGGGTGCAGCCCGCGAGGAGGAGCCACGTGGACAGCAGGGTGGTGGAGGCGCGCGTCAGGTGCATAGCCTGGGGACGTTAGCCCAAGGAGCCCTGCTTGCGCGCCAGGGGCCCGAGCAGCCCTGCTTCGGCTCGGCCTCAGTCCATGCTGGAGCTCACGCCACTGTATTGATGCCGCACCTGCTCCAGGTGGCGGTGCCGGGCGTCAGCGATGGCCAGATTCCGGGCCCCCGCCAGCAGTCCCAGCAACAAGCAGCCACCCCCAGAGGGTTTGCCCTCCCTGGTTACCCAGTACCCACCCGCCCAGCGCGGGCGTGTCTGGCCTGCGGGATGGTGAGTGGATTCCCATCGGCAAGGCCGAGGGGGAGTATGGTTCACTGAGGATGTTTGAGGAACAAGGTTGGTTACCATGAGCGGGGTAGCCCGTCTTGGATATTCCAAAGGCGGTTACGTATGAGAATCTTGGTTGCTTTGGTCTGCTGTAGTTCGCTCAGCGGGTGTTCGCTTTTGGGGTATCACTTGCACAAGAGCCCGGAGCGAGTGCCTGCCGAAGAGGCTATGAAAGTTGAATTTCCTGATTCATATGAGGATGGGGTGCGTGTGGAAGGGCCCATAAGGGTCGCGATTGAAGTGGCCATGGATGACTTCTTGCCGCCCGGGGCGAAGGTGAAGATGTCCGATGGCTACAAGCCACTGGAACAGTGTCTCTCGAATAGAGGCACCTATGATGTGGTGGCGCTACGGTCTGATGAAGGCATTTTCTTTGTAAGCATCTTTCCTGTCATGGCGAGGTGCAAACTCGAAGAGGCCCACATGGATGCTGGTGCCGTATATGCCATTGACGAAAAGGGACGCATTCTGGATGTACGCTGAGGTTTATGGGTTCCGTCATCAGCCTGTTGGGCTTGTGCCTGGCGCTCGGGGTGCTCGCCCGGCGCAGCGGGCGCTTCCCGCCGCAGACGGCCGTGGTGCTCAACTCCTTCATCATCGCCGTGGCGCTGCCTGCGCTCGTGCTGCGCGTGGTGCACACGCTGGAGTTCCGCCCGGGCCTGCTGGCCGCCGCCGCGTCTCCATGGGCCGTCTTCCTGGTGGCGGTGGGATTCTTCCGGTGGGTGGGGCCACGCCTGGGGCTGAGGCAGGAGTCCGTGGCCGCGCTCGTGCTCACCGCGGGGTTGAGCAATACCGCCTTCGTGGGCCTGCCCATGGCCGAGGCGCTGCTCGGCCGTGAGGGGTTGGCCGTGGCGGTGGTGGTGGATCAGCTCGGCTCCTTCGTCGTGCTCGCCACGCTGGCCACGCTCTTCGCCGCGCGCGCCGCCGCTGGAAACGAGGCACTGAGCCCGGTGGCGCTGCTGCGCGAGGTGGTGACCTTCCCACCCTTCGTGGCGCTTATCCTCGCGCTGGCGCTGCGCCCGCTATCCTTCCCGGCCTGGGTGGACACGGTGCTCGAGCGGCTGGGCTCGACGCTCACTCCGCTCGCGCTCTTCTCCGTGGGCTTTCTGCTTCAGCTCGGCGGGCTTCGCTCACGGGCCGGAGCGCTCGCCCTGGGACTGGGCTTCAAGCTCGTGCTGGCGCCAGCCCTGGTCGTGCTTGGGTTGTGGGCGCTGCCAGTGGCTCCCATCGTCCATCAGGCCACGGTGCTTCAGAACGCCATGGCCCCCATGGTCAGCGGTGCCATCCTCGCCGCCGAGCACAAGCTGGATCCGGAGCTCGCCGCGCTCATGGTGGGCCTCGGCATCCCCCTGAGCTTCCTCACCGTGCTGGCGTGGATGTGGCTGGTGTGACGGACCTCCGCGCTCCCTACGCGTTCGCCGTGGCCGCGTACGTCAGCTCCAGGCCGTTGCCCTTCACCTTCATCCGAGGCCGCGACAGCCAGTGGCACTTCGGGCAGTAGCTGCTCGCGCCCGCGGGAGTCGCGCGGATGGCCACCTCGCCCCCACACAGCAGGCATCCCTCGGGGAGGGTGAACTCCGCGAACCGCTCACCATTGATCGCTGGAATCATCATGTCCCTTGACGTAACGCAGAAACCGGCCCCGACAAGTCGACTCGTCCCCACATCCCCACCTGAGAGCAGCCATCCAGACGAGCCGTGCTGAAGTCCTTACAGCCCTGTTCCTAATGGCCGCTGCATCACGCTGCAAACCCTCGGAATTACTGCCCTGGATTGGCACGAGTCTTTCAGGCAGGAACTGCCCGAGGGGGATGGGCGAATGGCGGAAATCCAGCGGGTGGTGCTCCTTCACGATCGACGGGGCTGGAGTGTGAAGGTCGTCCTGGGAAAGGGCCGCAGCCGGCGTTACAGGTGTAGCAGCGAGGCCCAGGCGCGCTACTTCGCCGCCGTCTTCGAGCTCGGGCCTCGCGTGCTGCCTCCCAGTGGCTTTCCGCTACCCATGCGGGCGCGTTTCGGAGAGGCTGCGCATGTTCGCAGGAGATGACCATGAGCGACGCTCCCAAGCCCTTCGTCCTTCCGACCCAGCGCGAGTCTGTCACCAGTGAGCCGGACCCCGGTGGCCGGTGGTCCGAGCTGTTCCCGGACATGATCGGTTACAAGAACCAGGGCGGCGGCAAGGTCCCCGCCGACTTCGGGTGGGCCACCAGCCCCAAGCAGTGGCAGGAGGAGATGACGCCGGAGACGCTGGCGCAGAGCTACCAGAAGCTCCGCGTCCTGCCCGCCGCTCGCGTGGCTCCCGCGCTGCCCGAGACCACCAAGAAGGGGTAGGCCCGGAGCCGGGCCTCAGTGGAACGGCAGCGCCGCGAGCCGCTCGCGGAACGTCTCCAGCGTCTCGTGCAGCTGCGCCTCGTCCAGCCCCTCGCCAGAGGCGCGGCGGTACTTGCGCAGGAAGGCATCGAAGGCCGCCGAGCGGCCGTAGAGCTCGCCCGCCCGTTCCAGCGCCTCCAGCAGCACCCGCTCGGCTCCCGGTGAGCCGAGGAGCAGGTGCATGGACGCCAGCTCCAGCTTCGCTCCGCACGAGGCCCACACCGCCCGGTCCTGCACCATCAGCATCTGTGTGGTGAGCTCCTCTGCGATCCGCTCTAGCACCGCCAGGAAGGGCTGCATCATCCGCAGCAGCTCCTCTCCTTCGATGCGGGGCTGCCCCGCCAGCTGACGGAGCTGCTCGCGCAACCCCACCAGCTCCCGCTTGTCGCGCGTGCGCAGGGTCAGCGAGGCCGGCATCGTCGAGAAGGCTCCCAGGTTCTCCTCCACCTGGCGCGCCAGCGCGGGCAGCCCCTCGGGGGCCGTGCGCGCCACCCGCTCGAGCTTGCCCTGCAGCGAGCGGCGCAGATCCACCGTCGCGCTTCGCAGCGCCGCCGCCGCCGCCATCTGCAGCCCGTACCCGGGCACCACCTCCTCACGGCGGACCTCCGCGAAGCTGGCCACCGTCAGGTACACCAGATCTCCAATGCGCGAGCGGAAGTCCAAGCGGAAGGACTGCAGCTCCGTCATCAGCGCCCAGCGATCCGTCACCACCTCTGGGCGGCGCACCCGCTCGCCCAGCTCCGCCAACCGCTTGCCCAGCCGCTCCGCGCTTGTCTGGAAGACGGCCTCGACTTCTTGCGCCAGCCGCTCATCCGCGCTGGCCGGGGGAGGCCTCCAGCCGCTGTCCCCGCTCCCTGTGCGCTCGGGAGCCGGGAACTGCTGGCGGGTGACCTGGATGAGGTGGTTCACGTCCCCCAGCGTCTCCGCCATCGCTGGCGCCATCGTCTCCCATAGCGACAGGTCCGCCCCATCCGGCTCCGCCGTGGAGGGCTCATACTTGACGATGTTAAGGTGACCCAGCCGATCGATGGCCACGGCCGCTGCCCGGTAGACGTGCTCCAGCTGCTCCGCGAGATGCCGGTCCATCAAAGAGTCGAGCACCTCCTGGAGGCGCGACGGCAGGGCATCTTGAGGCGTTCTGTTCTTCACTGCGAGCATGGATAGCCACCACTCCTGGTATAGACGCGATGCGCCAGGGAGGCTAGCTCAACTCCGTGAAAACGCCTCGATTCCATGCCATGGGCAGGGCTAGACACCGGCTGCTGTCCCCCAGGAGCCCATCATGCGTCTGAGCCTCGCCGTCCTCCTTGCTGCCCTCTGGTTGAGCTGCACCACCACTCCGCCGGGTCCTCCCGCGCCGCCCCCGCCACCCCCCTTGTCGCCCGAGGCCACCGCCGTCTTCGCTCGCGCCGAGGCGGCCGGCCCTGGCGCCGCGCTCGTGGTCAACCTGGACGCCTTCGAGCACCTGGGCCTGGCGCACAAGGGTTTCACGATGCACCAGCTGGCCACGGTGGCCACCGCCGTCCTGTCCCAGCTGGCCGCTGGGGAGGGCTCGGAGGCGCAGCTGTTCGCCCGAGGTGCCGTGGTGAGCGCCCTGCTGCGGGAGTGGGGGAAGTGGCCGAACGTGCGCCGCATCGCGTTCCTCGTCCCTTCGGATCGCCTCATCGCCGGCGGCCCCGATGTGTTTCCCAAGGTGGCGGTGGGCGCGCTGGCGGTGGATGAGGGCTCGCCGGACAATGTGCAGCTGCTCTCCAGTGTCGTCGCGCTCGTGCGCGCCGCGTCCGAGGACCTGACGCGCGAGGGCGCCGAGGTGCGTGTCTCCCTGCGCGGGCAGGATCTGTGCGTGGAGAGCGCCGAGGTGGGCATGCCCATGTGCGTCCGACCCAAGCGGGGGCTGATGCTGTTCGGCTCACCGGCCGCGCTCGCCTCCTTCGAGGCGCTGCCGCCCGTCACCGCTCCCGCCGTGGCCGGGGAGGCGCCGCTGCTCGTGGGCCTGCGCGTGGATCTGGGCTCCAAGGGCCGTGGGCGCCTGGCCTTCACGGGCCGGGACTCCGTGCGCCTGGCGCTGAACCTGGAGGGTGTCGCGGCCAAGGACGTGGGGATGATCGACGCCGTGGTGAAGAAGGCGATCACCGACTACGACACGCACCAGGCCGAGGTGCGCCAGCGCATCGCCGCCGGGCTGGCCGAGGCGCAGCGCTCGATTGCCCAGGATGCCGCGGCGCCGGCCTCGCTGAAGCAGGCCTCCACTGGCCTCACCGCCGAGCGCGTGGTGGACGAGAAGGGCTACTGGGCCCAGACGCGCCAGTCCCTGCAGGTGTCCTCCACTCAGGACAGCTTCTCCCTGTCCCTCACCATCCCCGCGGGCGCGGTGAAGGAGGTGGCGGATCAGATGTCCACCGGCGGCACCACCGTGGCCCTGATGGGCGTCATGGCGGCCATCGCCATCCCCAACTTCATGAAGTTCGAGGCCCGCTCCAAGCAGTCGGAGGTGAAGGCCCACCTCAAGGCCGCCTTCACCGCTCAGCGCGTCTATCTCCAGGAGAGGGACCGGTGGGGCCGTACCTTCGAGGAGATTGGCTTCCAGCCTGATCCGGGGCGCCGCTATACCTACTGCATGGGCAGGCAGTGCATGCCCTGTGACAAGGAGGGCTGCAAGGTGGCGCCGCCGCCCTCGCCGTGCCAGGGCCTCACCTCCGTGGGGAAGAGCCCGCAGGAGGGCTTCTCCGTCTGCGCCTACGGCAACCTGGACTCGGATGACACCTGGGACGTGTGGGTCATCGATCAGAAGGGCGAGCCGGAGAACCTGAGCAACGATCTGGAGTAGCAGGCCAGCCAGGCAGGCACGCTGCCCCCGACCCGGCGTAGAGTGGGCCGGGGAGGCAGACATGAACGTCCGGTCCCGCCGCTGGCTCGTCGCCAGTGGCATCAGTGCGGTGGTCGCTGGTCTGGCGCTCACTGTCGTCAGTTCTCAGCTGTGCCTGTCCGCGTGGCTCTTCCAGGGCGTGCGCGTGGGGCAGTGCCCGGATGGGCGCTTCCGGCAGACGGTGGGCCTGCAGATGGACGGTCTGGCACGCGAGCGCACCGGCACCGTGCGCGTCTGGGCCATGGCTCACGGGGTGGGCAAGCGCTACGGCGCGGAGCTCCAGTCCAGCGTGCGCCGCGCCAAGGCCTCGTTGGTGCTCCTGGACGCCGCGGGCCAGGAGACACCACTCAAGCTCGAGAAGGAGTGGGTGGAGGGCAAGGGGGGCGATCTCACCGCCCAGGTGAAGCTGCCCGCGCTGCCGGACGGTGACTACCGGCTGCGCGCCCGCGTCACCACCCCTCTGGGGACTGACTCGGTGGACGCCCCGCTGCCCCTCTATGCGCCCGCGCGCATCCACGTGCTCACGGACCGGCCCCTCTATGAGCCGGGCCACCGCGTGCAGTTCCGCGCCGTCGCGCTGCGCGCCAAGGACCTGGGCCCCCTGGATGGGCGGCCCGGGCTCTGGACGGTGGTGGACCCCAGCGGCGAGGTGGTGCTCGAGGAGCGCGCCCCCGCGGGCCCCTGGGGCGTGGTGTCCGGCGCCTTCCCGCTGGATCGAGGCGCCCCCACGGGCTCGTGGCGCGTACGCTGGGTGAGCGGTACCGCCAGCGGTGAGGCCTCCTTCCAGGTCGAGCCCTTCACCCTGCCTCGCTTCCGTGTGGAGGCCTCCAGCCCTCGGGCCTTCTGGCGCGCGGGGGACAGCCCCGCCGTGGAGGGGCAGGTGCTCTACAGCTCCGGGGCTCCCGTGGCGGGCGCGCAGGTGTCGTTCGCGTGGGATCACTCCGGCGCATGGCCGCCTCCCACCGAGTGGTTCGAAGGGGGCGAGCTGCCCTCCAAGGTGAAGGCGGACGCCGCGGGGCGCTTCCGGGTGAGCCTGCCGCGCGTGCCCGAGGATCTGCGCGGCCAGGTCACCCTCTCCGCCACCGTGACGGCCGTGGATCCCGCTGGGGATGCCGTGCGCGGCGGCGTCTCCCTGCTGCTCTCCGAGGACGCCATCGCCGCCTCCGCCGTGACGGAGCTGCAGGCCGGCTTGGTGGAGAACTACAACAACCGCGTGTACCTGCGCGCCACCACCGCCGATGGGCAGGTGCTCCCCGGCGCGGAGCTCACCGTGAAGCGCGCGTGGGATCCAAAGGATGCCGGTGTGAAGGCAGTGGCGGACGAGGATGGCGTGGCGTCCCTGCAGCTGGATCCCGGTGTCCCCGTCAACGTTGTCATCCCCGCGATGCCGGTGCGCCGCAAGCCGCTCCCGAACCCCGTGGAACTCCTCAGCTCGAGCGACCTGCTGGGGGACGGCGAGGAGGTGGGGCTGCAAGATCAGGTCGCCCTGGAGCGGTGGCTACCGGCCTTTTTCCCCTGTGCGCGCTTCGTTACTCCGGACACCGGCAGCACGGAGGAGCAGCTGGCTGTCCGGGTGAGCACCGGCGGCGCGGTGGTGGATGTGATCGGAGGCGCCAGCCGGCTCTCGGCCTGTCTCGCCCAGGCCGCGCGCTCACGGTCGCTCTCACCAGGGCGGGAGCGCATGCTGAGCCTGACGTTCGAGCTCGTGGATCCCCAGCTCCCCACGTTCGTGCTCGACATGAGCTACGCCGGCGGCGAGTCCTCGGAGCCGAGGCTCGAGACAGTGTTGCAGGAGGCAGCGAACGACGCGCGGACGTGCCTGCCCGCGAAGCTCTCGGAGGAGTCTTCCGTGCCGGCCCTCCTTCGCTGGCGGCTCCGCGCCGGCCAGAAGGACGTGGAGGTCGGGTGGGTGCCCACGCCCAAGGTGGAGGGCCTCGCGCAGCTCTCTTCGTCCGTGCTCCCGTGTCTCCAGGCTCGCTTCTCGCGCCTGGTGCTACCCGCCGCTTCCGAAGGGGTGGAGTTGTACGACGAGGACACAGGGGAGAAGCGCTCGCCCCAGCACGGGGATGTGATGGGGGTAGCGCGCCTCACCGCGCAGCCCGCGGCGGGCCAAGGAGGAGAGGCCAGGGCGCAGGACACCACGCGGCTCGGCTATGAGCTCAGGGTGAGCGTCCGTGTGGAGGGCAAGGAGCTGGGCTCGACGAAGCTCTTCCTTGAGCCCACGCAGCTGCCCCCTCAACGGCTGCGGGCCAACCCGGTGCTCGCTCGCGCCGGGGAGGAGGTGCGCGTGGAGCTGCTGCGAGGCCCAGGCTTCAGCGGCTCGCTGCCTGAGAAGCTCGTGATGGAGGCGGGCGGCGAGCGGCTGGAGTCCAAGGTGGATCTCAAGGCCCGTGCGGTGAGCTTCCGCCTCCCTGCCGCCTTCGAGGGCTGGGCCCAGGTGCAGTGGGGAGCGGCCATGGCCCGCGTCTACGTGGCGCCGCGCGCGCAGCTCTCCGTGGAGCTGGCTCCCGAGAAGCCCGCCTACGCGCCGGGGGAGCTGGCCCGCTTGCTGCTCCGCACCCGCGTGGATGGGAAGGACGGCCCCGCCGCCGTGGGCCTCTTCGGCGTGGACGAGGGGCTGGCGCAGCTCGCGCCCCTGCCGGGACCTGGCGCGCTGGGGAGCCTGAGGCCCGCGCCCACCCTGACCAGCTCCGCGTTCGGGGTGCTCGATGGGCAGGCGCTCGCCATGGGGCGCATCCGTGGCGCCAACGCCGCGGCGGCCGCCCTGCTGCGCGTCAGCTCGGTACCGGCCGTCGAGGACACGGAGCCTTCGCTCTCGTTCTTCGTGCAGAGCGCCTTCGAGCCGCAGGTGGAGCTGACGGAGCCCTTCTATGGAGTGCTCGCCGAGCTGACCGCGCAGGTGCGCGCCTGGGAGCAGAAGGCTCCCGAAGGGGAGACGCTGAGCCCCGAGGCCATGGCGAAGCTGTGGGAGCAGGCGCTGGCCGCCTGTGAGAAGCGCGGAGAGCCGGTGACGGATGCCTACGGGCGCCGCCTGAAGCTGTCACGGCTGCCGCCGGACCTGCTGGCCCTCACCGATCCCCGAATGGTGGTGGTGGGCGGGACGCGGCTGTCCGAGGACGTCGAGAACTGGGGCGCGTGGGTCGCCCGGGAGGCGCCATGAAGCGCGCACTGCTCATTGGTGGAGTCCTGTTCGTTGGGTTCCTGCTGGGCACCATGGGTGACAACATCCGCCGGCTCTTCGGCGCATCCGCCTCCGCCCTGGCGGGCTCTGCCGCGCCGATGGCGTACAAGCAGGAGGCCCCGATGCCAGGCGCGCCGCCCGCACCGGAGGATGCGGAGATGGCGATGGATGCGCTCTCGGAGCCTGTCGTCTCGGGCGAGCGCAGGAAGGCGTTGCCGGCGAAGCGACGGGAGATCATCCAGATCATCAAGGGCAACGGTGCCGCGGCGCCGAAGCCCACGGTGGCGACAATGGAGGGCGGTGAGCAGGCCGAGGCCGCGCCTCCGAGCCGTGCCTGGTTCCCCGAGACGTTCCTCTTCGAGCCGCTGGTGGTGACGGATGCCTCGGGGCAGGCGGCGGTGCCGGTGAAGGTGCCGGATCGGCTGACGCAGTGGCGGGTGCTGGCGCTGGCGCACTCGCGCTCGGGCGCGCAGGCCGGGGCGGTGGCGAGCTTCGCGGGCACGTTGCCCACCTATGTGGATCCGGTGGTGCCCGCCTTCCTGCGAGCCGGGGACGCGGTGCGCCTGCCCGTGCAGGTGGTGAACACCACGAGCGCCTCGGTGGAGCAGCCGCTGAAGCTGACGGCCGAGGGCGCGGTGGTGGAGGGCAGCGGCACGCGCACCGTGAGGGTGCCCGCCCAGGGCAGCGTGGTGGAGTACGTGACGGTGAGGGCCACCCAGCCGGGCCCTGTCTCCCTGCAGGCCTCGCTGGGCACCACGGATGCGGTGGTGCGCGGCTTCGAGGTGATGCCCACCGGCAGGCCGGTGAGCCAGACGCGTGGAGGTTCGCTCGCGGCGCCGCGCACCTTGACGCTGGAGGGGGAGGGGGAGGCGGAGGCGGGCAGCGAGCGGGTGCGGCTGCTGGTGTACCCCGGCGCTCTGGGCATGCTGCGCGCGGAGCTGTCTGCGGCGGCTGGGCGCGGAGGGCTGGCGGAGAATGCGTACACACTGCTGCTGGCGGGCCGTGCACCCACCCTGCTGGAGACGCTGGGAGAGAAGGCGGATGCAGACTCGCTCAAGGCCATGGGCGCTATCTCCGGACAGCGCGTGCTGCGAGCGGCCCGCTCGCCGGATGTACCTACTGCGGCCTTGCTGGCCCAGGCGGCGCTGGCCCACCCGGAGAACCCGGTGCTGTCCCGGTTGGGAGAGCGCCTGTCCGCGCAGGTGGCCACGGCCCAGCGTCCGGATGGCACCTGTCAGGGCGGCGAGGGGTGGACGCTGCAGCGGTTGCTCGTGGCCACAGCGGACTGTGCTCAGGCCGTGCGTGCGGGTGCTGCGCGCTCGGTGGCGGGCAAGCAGCGGGCCGCGGCATTCACCACGCGAGCCATGGGTGCCTTCGAGCGCAACCTCTCTCGCGTGCAGGACGGCTACACCGCGGCGGCCATCCTGGCCAGTGGTGGGGTGACGGGCTCGCTCCAGGAGGAGCTGCGCGCGAAGGTGCGTGAGGCCTTGAAGACGCGGGAGGACGGCTCGGCGTACCTGCCCGTGGAGACGGGAGTGGTGCGCGCGGACGGGACGGTGCCCGGCGAGACGGAGGCCACGGCGCTGGCGGTGCTGGCGCTCGCGGGAGACAAGGGCGCTCCCCTGGCGGACCTGGGCACGTCGCTGCTGGCCGGCTACCAGCCCGGGTGGGGCTGGGGGGATGGGCGCACCAACCTCCTGAGCCTCCAGGCCGCGATGGCGCTCTTCTCCCAGCCGCTGCCCTCGCAGGTGCGAGTGGTGCTCGAGCGCGATGGGAAGACGGTGACCGAGGGCACCTTTGACGCCAAGGCCCTGCGCGATGTCCTCGCGATGGAGGCCGCGGCGCCCGGCTCGGCGGGAGCCCACACATGGACGGTGCGCGCGGAGCCCGCGGTGCCGGGCCTGGGGTATTCGCTGACGCTGAGCGCGTACGTGCCGTGGAAGGCGGAGAAGGGCCAGGGGCTGGAGCTTGCGGTGAAGGCACCGGCCGAGGCGAAGGTGGGGGTGCCAGTGCAGGTGACGGTGCAGGCGGCATCCCCGGCGAACATGGCGCTCCAGCTGCGCTATGCGCTGCCCGCGGGCGTGCAGGTGGACACACCGAGCCTCACGAAGCTCGTGGCCGAGGAGAAGATCTCCAAGTACGACGTGGAGGATGGAGCACTGACGTTGTCGCTGCCGCCGCGCGGGGCTGGCGAGCCGTTCCAGGCCAGCTTCCGCGTGGTGCCCACGCTGGCGGGGACGCTGCAGGGAGGGGCCTCCAGCCTTGCTCCCGTGGAGCGGCCAGATCTCGTCTCGTACGTGCCTCCGTCCAGGTGGACGGTGCGCTGAGACACCTGTCCTGAAGCTCCCCGGGGCTTGAGAGCGTCATCCGCTCCGGGCTGTGCTCATGAGCCATTGGAGCAGGGCCTGGGGCGCATCCACATGCACGAAGTGGCCTGCCTCGGGGAGCACTGCCACAGGACATCCGGCCGCCTCCATGCGCGCCGCGTCCGCGTCCGTCACGTACCGCGATAGCCCTCCGCGGATGCAGCGCACCCGCGCACCCGGACGCTCCACTGCCTTCCAGAGGTCCGTTCCGTTCACCCGCCCGTGCAGCTCTGCCAGCGCCTGCCGATCAAAGCGCCAACGCACGCCCCCATCAGGCGTAGAGATCAGGTTCATCACCAGCCAGTCCGCCAACGGCTGCGAGAGGCCATGATCCACCAGCCAGGCTCGCATCTCCCGCCGGTTCGGAGCCGTGTCCGGCGCCTGGAGCAGCACGTTCAGCACCATGCCACTCTCAGAGAGGTCCACCGGCACCGGGCCGGGAGAGATGTCCAGCAACGTTACGCTGGCCACGTCCGACGGGGAGGCGAGGCTTGCCGCGAGCGACACTCGGCCTCCCAGTGAGTGCCCGACCCACTCTAGCGGCCCCAAGAGTCCCTTGGCACGTGCTGTCTCCACCACGTCCCGCGCGAGCGTGAACAGATCCGCGCCCGCAGGCAGGGGCAGCGAGCCACCATGGCCCGTCAGGTCTGGCACCAGGAAGCGCCGGCGAGGATCCGCTTCGCTCCAGGCCACCGCCAGCGAGCGCAGGTTGCGCCCCGAGCCCAGGAAGCCGTGCAGTAGCACCGTGGGCACCTCGCCCTCACCCAGCTGAAAGCTCTCGAGAACCACACGCGCTCACTTTCCTGGCAGCGCGCCTGGAGCCAGGCGCGGGCCGTCGCGCTTCATACCGCAACTTCACAAGCCGAAGGGGTAGGTGTCAGGCGCGTCCTCCTCCTCGTGGCCGGCGTCCGCGTCCAGCGGGCGGAGCGCCCACGTCTCGTCGTAGTGCACCACCGCGTCGAACTGCGCGGGCAGGTCCGCGAGGAAGTAGTGGCTCCAGCGCTCCGAGCGCGGCGCGTACACCACGCCGATGGCCCGCTCCAGCCTTCGCTCGCGCAGGCCCGAGGCCGCCTCGCCCAGATCCTCCATCCGCAGCAGGAAGCGCGGCACGCCTGTCTCGTGGAAGACATGCTCGTAACTCCCAGGGAGCGCCGGGCGGATGTGGCGGCGCAACCCCGGACCATCCCACTCCTTCGCCGCGATCACCGTCCCCGTGTAGGTAGTGAAGCCCACGCTGTAGACGGCCTTCCCGTGCCGCTCTCGCAGCAACTGCCCCAGGTTCAGCTCACCCTGGTCCCCCAGCTGCGTGGCGCGAGCGTCCCCCAGGTGCGAGTTGTGCGCCCACACCACGATCCGCGCCGGTTCGCGCAGCTTGCGCCCCAGGTGCCGCGCCAGCGCGTCCGCCGTGTCCGCCATGTGTGTGTCCCGCAGGTTCCAGCTGTCGTTCCGGCCCGCGTACATCGTCCGGTAGTACCCCTCCGCGTTCCGGGCCAGCCGCGCGTTCTGCTCGGCGAAGAAGCGCGCGTCCTCATCCCGCCCACTCCGCGCCGCCCGCCGCTGCATCTCCAGCAGCTGCTCCACCACCGCGTTCTCGCACGACTCCTCGTAGCCGTACGCCGTCGCGTGCCCGTAGCTCTGGGGATCCTCGCCGAAGTGATCGAAGCACGCGTACCGCTTGCGCGCCTGCTGGGCCGCTTCCGGATCCACCTTCTCCAGGTAGTCCACCACCGCCCTCATGGAGGCGTGCAGGCTGTAGAGATCCAACCCGTAGAAGCCTGCCCGCTGCTCTGGCGGCCTCGCGGCGTTGTGGGCTCGCATCCAGCGCAGCAACTCCGCGACGTCCCGGTTGCGCCACATCCACCGCGGGAAGCGCTCGAAGTTCCCCAGCGCTGCCTCTGGCTCCGTGTCCTCTCCCTCGCCGTGGACGAAGGCGTTTGCCCGCAGCGCATCTGGCCAGTCCGCCTCGACTGCCACCGCCGTGAAGCCGTGCTCGGCGATGAGCCGCCGGGTGAGCGCGGCGCGCAGCGCGTAGAACTCGTGGGTGCCGTGGGTTGCCTCGCCCAGCAGGACGAAGCGCGCCTGGCCGATGCTCTCCAGGAGAGCATCCAGATCCGAGGCGGCGCCCCTCAGAGGGAGGGCTGCCGAGCGTACTCCGTCCAGCAACATCGGAGACACATCCGGAGTCTCGTCATCGAAGAAAGGAGCCATACCTTCAAGGTGGGTAGATCCGCTCGGACTGCCCAGTCAGGCAGCCAGCAGGCGGGCAGGCAGGGGACACCTCGCATCCGTGGTCAGGAGCCGACGGTGTCAGAGTAGGGCGGTACCCTGCTGTTCATGTGGGAGCGTTTCCTTAGCTCGCGCGTGTCGGGTTCTCGTCACCCGGCCCTTGGGTTCGCTGGCCAGCCCTTGTCCCTGTGCCCATCGTCGCTAGCACTCGGTTCCGACATGGCTGGGACATGGGGAGCAAGTGCTCCCTCTCGGATCTTCTCGAAGCATGGGAAGGGCGGGGCCCTGGCCGTGGAGTGTTGGAGGGGTCGGCGGATGGGACGAGACTTGTGGGTGACAGGAGTGCGTTGGCTGGTGCTGGCGGCCATGCTCGCCGCAGGGCTGGCGGAGGCCCGCGAGGTGGGCGGCGTGAAGATGCCGGACACCTTGGATGTTCGCGGCCGGCAGCTGGCGCTGGCCCACATGGCTCTCAAGGAGAAGCTCTTCTTCAACGTCTACGTGTGGGGCCTGTACATGGAGCAGGTGCCTCACGCGGAGTCCGAGGCCATCGCCACCAACTCGCTCAAGCGGCTGCACTTCCGCTTCCTGCGGAAGATCCGCCGCGATCAGCTCGTGAGTGCCTTCCGCCATGGGCTCTCCAGCAATTCCGCGCTGCGCTCCGCGGAGATGCAGCAGGAGCTGGACACGCTGCTCAAGTCGCTCAAGGACGTGGGCAAGGGTGACAACCTCGTCCTCACGTATGATCCGGAGACGGGGCTGCACGTCTCCGGCGAGGCCACCGGTGGCGCCCACATCCCGGGCAAGGGGTTCGCGGACGCGCTCTTCACCGCGTGGCTGCAGAAGCACCCCATCTTCTCGCGCTGATCGCCTACTTCTTCCGCAGCACGAACGTTGACAGCGGCTGGATGCCGTTCGCCTGAGCGAAGCTGCCCTGGTTCACCGCGAAGGCCACGCGCCCGCGAGAGTCCACGTACATCAGCGGTTTTCCCACCGGCACATCGCTGAAGGTGGTGACGAAGGGCAGGCGCAGCTCGCGGCCCTTCCCGAAGGTGACGCGCGTCGTGTCTCCCCGCTGGTAGCCCAGCTTCGAGAGCAGCCCGCCATCCGCGTTGGTGACGAGGTTGCCGTACGGGTGCTCGATGGCGAGCACCGTGCCGTGGAGCGCCGTCTCCGTCAGCTTCACCTCGGGGATTTCCAAGCGCTGCCAGTCCGTGATGGGCGGGCCCACCTGCGTCCAGTCATCCCCGCGGGCGATCCGGGCCGCCACCGGGGCGAACACGTCCCGGCCGTGGAAGGTGGAGGAGAGCTCCGGCTTGAAGAACCAGGCGGAGTTCGTGATGTTACGGACCTCGGCGAGGCCCTCCTGGCGCTCCAGGAGCGTGAGGAGGCCGTTGTCCGGGAGGACGAAGAACTGTCCTCGCTTCGTCCTCGCCACGATGGCCCGGCGCTCGCTGCCCACGCCTGGGTCGATGACGGTGGAGAACACCGTGCCCGCTGGGTAGTACGGTGCCGTGCCAGCCAGGAAGCGTGCCCCGTCCAGCACCGAGTAGGGCACCACATCGTGGGACAGATCGATGATCCGCAGCCGGGGCTCCAGGCCGAGCATGACGCCCTTGCAGATGGCCACCGAGTCGTCCCGCTGCCCGAAGTCCGTCATGAAGACCACGGTGGGCTGAGCGGCGGGAGCCGGAGCGGGGGGCTCAGCGGCCACGGCTCGAAGGGTGACGAGCAGTGGCAGGAGGAGGATGGCGCGGTGTGCCACAGGGGTAGAGGCCGAATGGTCCAGGTACGTCATGTCATGAGCTTAACGCGGGCTTCTCGAAATCCATCCCTGACGTAGAACGCCGCGGACGGTAGGCTCATCGTCCCAACCTCACCACTGTTCAGGAGGACCCCCACCCTATGCGTTCCATGCTGGCACTGGCCGCCCTCTCCGTGCTCGCCACAGGCTGTGTCTCGCAGAGCAAGTACAACGAGATGGCCGCGCAGGCCCAGAACCTCGACACCCGCCTCCAGGAGGAGAAGCAGATCCGCGAGGCGGCCGAGGCCAAGGTGAAGGAGCTGCAGGAGAAGATCGCCACGCTCGAGCAGGAGAAGGAGGCCCTCGACTCCCGCCTCACCACCTCCGAGTCCCGCCTCACCGCCGCCGCTGCAGAGCGCAACGCCCTGGAGCAGAAGAATGCCGAGCTCACCGCCCTCAATGACGAGCTGGCCAAGTCCACCCGCAAGCTCGCCGAGGCCAAGGCGGCCCTGGAGAAGAAGAGCTCCGAGTACGAGAGCCTCGCCCAGAGTCTCAAGCAGGAGATCTCCGAGGGGAAGATCCAGCTCTCCGAGCTCCAGGGTCGGATGACGGTCCAGCTCAAGGACAAGATCCTCTTCGCCTCCGGCTCCACCCGCATCAACAAGGAGGGCCAGGATGCCCTGGCCAAGATCGCTGAAGCCCTCAAGAGCGTTCAGGGCCGCATCATCCGCGTGGAGGGCCACACCGATGACGTGCCCACCCCCAAGGACGGCCCCTTCC
>Ga0247825_10001301_pt1 | contig 16305 bp, 17 predicted proteins | sample 13C_Vanillin_Day_FD_194413 | JGI IMG/M metagenome (GOLD analysis project Ga0247825, IMG submission 194413) | Soil microbial communities from agricultural site in Penn Yan, New York, United States - 13C_Vanillin_Day48 | ecosystem: Environmental > Terrestrial > Soil > Agricultural land | place... | reverse complement strand
GTGTTCAGCGCTGCCCCGGACGGCGCGACGTTTTTGCGTTCGGCACTCACCTGACCGATCTCACGCCGGCTTTCCGCATTGCCGACACCGACGCGATGCTGGCAGCCGCGAGCGACGCCATCGACGACTTCGCGGGCGGCACGCGCTTCGGCGCATCGCTCGGTGAGCTGCGTCGACGCCATGCGCGGCGACTCACAGGGCGCCGCACGCTGGTGCTGGTGATCAGCGACGGCCTGGACACTGGAGAGCCCGAAACGCTGGAGAACGAACTGCTCTGGCTCAAGCGCCATTCGCGGCGCGTCCTCTGGCTCAATCCGCTGCTGCGCTACGAAGGCTACGCGCCGCTCGCGCGCGGTGCGGCCATGTTGCACCGCCATGCAGACGCGATGCTCGCAGTCCACAATCTCAGTGCTCTGGAACAACTGGCAGCGAGTCTGGCCAAGTTGATGCGGTCCGGCCGATAGTGCCGGCGCCGCGCGATACCAAACATCAAAGGAATCCATCATGGAAATGCTCGGCAATCGCAGGCTCGGCGTGACGCAGCAGCAGGCGTGGGAAGCACTAAACGACCCTGAAACGCTGAAGAAATGCATCCCCGGCTGCGACAAGTTCGAGCTGACCGGTGAGAACCAGTACACCGTCGCGCTCGCCGTCAAGGTCGGTCCCGTGTCGGCCAAGTTCAACGGCAAGGTCAGCCTCGCGGATATCGAGCCGCCCAACAGCTACAAGCTGTCGTTCGAAGGACAAGGCGGCGTGGCGGGCTTCGCCAAGGGCTCCTCGAGCGTGTCGCTCAAACCGGTTGCGGACGGCAGCGAGGGCTGCGAACTCGACTACACGGTGCAGGCGCAGGTCGGCGGCAAGATCGCCCAGCTGGGCCAACGCCTGATCGACGGCGCCGCCAAATCGACCGCCGACGATTTCTTCAAGCGCTTCGAAGCCGAGATGCAGAGCCGCTACGGCCCGCCGCCCGCGGAAACGCCTGCGGAGGAGGCGCCGGTGGAAAAGACGGGCGCCATGGCCGGCTTCATGCAGAAGCTCGGCATTGGCCGGAGGTCCGACAAGGCTGCGGACGAAAAGACAGATGAGAAGCCAAGCGAGAGGCCAGGCGAATAAGGCGCCTCCGAAAGCAGGAAACAGACATGGAAAACCTCGACGTCATGGTGCTTCGCACCTTGCGCGACTGGCGACAGGCCGGTCGCCGTGCGCTGCTCTCCACGGTGGTGCGCACCTGGGGATCGTCGCCCCGGCCGATCGGTTCGATCATGGCGCTGGCCGAGGACGGCGCAGTCGTCGGCTCGGTGTCGGGTGGCTGCATCGAAGACGACCTGATCGCACGCTACAGCCGCGCGCACGGCGGCGATGGCGCGATGCCATCCGGCGCACCGGCGCTCGTCAAGTACGGCATCACCGCCGACGAGGCGCATCGCTTCGGGTTGCCGTGCGGCGGCACGCTGGAGTTGCTGCTCGAATACGACCCCGACCCCGCTTCGCTGGAGACGCTGGTCGCCGCGCTCGAGCAGGGCCGGCTGATGCAGCGCACGGTGTCGCTCGCCGATGGCGCCGTCAAGCTGGCCGAGGCGGCATCGCCCGCCGAGCTGGCAGTGACTGATTCGGAACTGGTCAACACCTTCGGCCCCGAGTACCGCATGCTTCTGATCGGCGCGGGCCAACTGGCCGAATACCTCGCGACGATGGCGAAGTTCAGCGGCTTCGCAGTCACCTTGTGCGACCCGCGCACGGAATACCACACGGCCTGGTCCTTGCCGGGAGTGACTATCACCACCGAGATGCCCGACGATGCGGTGACGGCCTTCAGGCCTGATCGCCGAACCTGCGTCGTGGCGCTCACGCACGACCCGAAGCTGGACGATCTCGCATTGCTCGAAGCCCTGAACAGCGAGGCCTTCTACGTCGGCGCCATCGGCTCCCGCCGCAATGCCGAGGCGAGGCGCGAGCGCATGATCGATCACTTCGACCAGACCGAAGCGTCGCTGGCGCGCCTGCGCGGACCGATCGGCATCTACATCGGCAGCAAGACGCCGCCGGAGATCGCTGTGAGCGTGATGGCGGAGATCCTGGCGGTGAAGAATGCAGTCGCGCTGCCGCGGGAGGCTGCGGTTGCCGTGGCCAAGGCGGCCGTCGAATAAGGGTGCGGATTCAGCGCTTGCTGGAGTGGAAGAGCCCGCCGAGAAAGGTGGAGTTTCTTCCCATCGCCCTCTGAACGTCCTTCGATTCGCGCGCTTCGATCTTGGCCATCGAGAAGACGAAAAAGGCTGCAACGAGCACCACGCAGACACCGGCCGCGATCAACAGTCCCATCCACGACCCCAGGTAGAAAGCCAGGGCGAGGACGCCGATATTGGCAAGCAGGATGATGGCGCGCATAGCCGTACAGGCTATCAGAGAAGGCTCCGCAAGCAGCGTGAAATAGTGCACAGATCGCGCTGGCGTGCTGGGCTACTCCGCGGCGCTGGCGTGACTGCCTGAGAGGCCGTCGAATGCACTGAGCAGCACGGTCGTGAGGCCATGCATCGACATGGACGAAGGCTGTATCGGCAACAGGCCTGGTGTGAAGCCGGCGGCTTCGAAGCGCTTCAGCAACCGCGGTTCGGCGCTGATGATGTGAACGGGCACATCCCACGATGCGTCACGCCCGCTCACGCTCGCCATCGGCTGGTGGTCGCCGATCACGATCGTCAGCATGTTCGGTGGTGCGCGGCCCGACAGGTAGTCGCCAAGCCATTCGAAGGTGTAGGCCAGCGAATCGAGATAGGCGGGGACCGGCTCCAGCCACGACAACGGCTCGGCCACGGCCCGGGCCACCTGGTCGTGCGCGTACGCATCGGCGCGAAGCAGTCGGTCCCAGTCGGGCACGTAGGGCGCCAGGGGGCGAAACGGCGCGTGGCTGGCCAGGGTCGGGAAGACGATCAGGCGCGGCGCGCGTGTGGCAGGTGCCGCGGCCAGCTCCTGCGAATGCATCAACGCGACCGAGGCCTGGTCCGGAATGCGCCAGTGCCCGAAATCCGGGCCGCGATAGCCCATGTTGTTGGCGTCGACGTAGCGGTCGAAGGCGTAGAAGCTGCCTTCGGGCCAGGGCCGCTGCAGGCCCGGCATCCAGCTCACGGTTCGGTAGCCGTGGGCCTTGAAGTGCCGCACCAGCGTGGGTCGCTGCGTCGCGAGCAGCAGCTCGTAGTGTCCAGGCTTCTGCATGCCGACGCCGCTCAGCAGCTCGGCGTGGGCGAGCCACGAGGCACCGCCGTAGGTCGGTGATCGCACCCGTGCCGAAACGACCTGTCGTCCGCCGGCCCGCAGGGCCTCGGCCAGCCGCGCACGGTGTGGTGCGAGCCTGGCCGCCTGGTAGGGGGCGTCGAGGGTCGTCACGCCGTAGGACTCCGCAAAGATCAACAGAACATCGGCGCCGCGGAGGGCGCCCAGATGCGTGTCGAAGGCCGGGCTGGGGGACAGGCGCGGGGCGACACTGCCGGGCCACAGTTGGCCCGCGAGCAACTCGGCCTGTCTGGTGAGGATGGGCGTGACGGGCATCGAAAAGAACCAACGTGTGTCGCGTCCCCCCATGCCGTGCATGGCGAAAATCCCCAGCAGGAGCGCGCCGACGACGCCGATCGCCGGACGCGGCCGGTGCCACGCGAGTTCGCGCGCAATGGCAGCCCAGCAATGGTGAGCGACGCGGTACGCCAGCCACACGACGGCCAGGATGACGGCCGCACCCAAGGCGATCTGCCATTCCGCGGCATTGCCCATGCGAAGCACGTCGAACAGATGGCGGCCATCCCAATAGAGGTTGATCTCCCGGCCGAAGACGGCGGATGCAGTCACCTCCACATAGCGCGTGACAACCCAGAAGGTGGTGAGAGCCGCCAGCGTGCGCAGCATTCGGGCGCTGGCGGCATCTCGCGCGGCCAGCCACGCCGTGAGCGCGAGCGTTGCCATGCACAGCTCGAAGGACAGGCGCAGGCCCGGTCGCGCCCACAGCGTCGGCCAGATGTTCTCCAGCGTGAACATCGCATTGAGCGTGGCGAGAGGCATGCCGAAGCGCGGCAGCCATCGCTTCCATCCGGGCCATGGCACCGCGCCGGCCGGCGGTGAGTGCCGGGCGCCGGCGATCATTTGCGCTGGGCCTCGAATTCGAGGATGAGCGGTATCTCGTCGCCGACCCACTCGTTGCTCACGCCGTAGTTCATTCCGTAGCTGCTGCGCTTGAAGCTGCCGCGTGCCGACACGCCCATCGTGTAGACCTTGTCGATGGGCGAGGGGCCGCTCTTGTTCCAGGTCGCGGTGAGCGTCAGCGGCTGTGGCTTGCCCAGCAGTTCCAGTTGGCCCGGGATCTCGAAAGTGCGGTCGCCGGTTCGCTTGGCGCTGGCCGCCGTGAACACCATGCGCGGGAACTCGCTGGCGTTGAGGAAATCGGCGCTCTTCAGATGCTGGTCGCGCCGGGCGTAGTTGCTGAACACGCTTTGCGTGTCGACCTCGACGCGCAGGTTGCTCAAGGTGGCGGTGGCTTCGTCGAAGCTGTAGCTGCCGCGTGCCGCACGAAACATCCCGAGCACCTTGGCATAGCCGAGGTGATCGACCATGAAGGCGACGGTGATGTGATTCGGATCGAGCTCGTAGCGCGCCGGCTCGGCCCGCACTGGCGAGGTCAGTGCCATCAGCGAGAACAGGGTGGCGCACAGTGTCCGGATCGGCGAAGCATTCATGGTTCGAGCTCCAAGGGGGAACGGTGACGACGGGTCAGCCAGACGATGTCCGCTGCAAAGGATGCGGCCAGGGCGGCCAGGCTGGCCGCGGCAACGGACTGGCTCCACGCGAGCGGGACGATCGGCCCGAGGCACACGATCAGGGCGGTGATCTGCACCACGCACACGGCCTTGCGACGCCGGCTCTGCGGGAGGGGTCGAGCCAGCCATGGCCAGGCCTTGGCCGCCAGCACGAACACGTAGCGCATGAGGCCGGCGGCGATGATCCACATGCCGGCCTTGTCGAAATGAATCACCAGCAGGCTCAGGACGAGCACCATCAGCGCATCCGTCTCCATGTCGAAGCGCGCGCCGAATTCGCTGGCGACTCCATGAGCGCGAGCCAATGGGCCATCCAGCGCGTCCAGCAGCGCTGCAGTCGTGGCGATGACGATGGCGGCCCAGGCGATCGTCGCGACGTCGGCAGCGGGTTCGCCAATACCACCCGCGAGCAGCGCGACAAGCGCCAGGCGCACCAGCGTCAAGCGGTTGGCCGGGCCGAAACGCAGATTCGGCGAATGGTCCGAAAGCCCGCGCAGTACGACGGCGAACGCCACGACAAACACGCCCAGGGCCTTGATGTGGAACCAGGGACCGAGCGCAGCCAGCGGCCCCGCGCCGCCGGCGATCAGCGTCAGCAGCATGAGGCAGGCCAGGGCCTCCCGCCACGCATCGCGCCGCAGAGCTGCCGCATGGCTCGACGGGAATACGCGACGGTCATTGGAGGACTGCGAAGTCATCGTCTTAAGATCGCTTCCATCGGCTTGAACAGGATCGCTCGCGGCCAGCGAGCGCTGAAAGCAGCATGCCAGCATATCCGTCCCGCGAAGTTTCAGTGGAGTCAAGGGCTTGCTGGATCGAGGCGCCCGGCCGGGCGGCGATCCGCAGTGGCGGGGTGCATGCCCCCGCCGCCGGTGACGTACTGGTGCGCGCGCTGCACAGCGGCATCAGCCGCGGCACCGAGATGCTCGTGTACCGCGGCGAGGTGCCGGCCACCGAGTTCGAGCGGATGCGGGCGCCTTTTCAGGAGGGTGATTTTCCGGGGCCGGTGAAGTACGGCTATGCGAGCGTCGGGATCGTGGAGCAGGGGGCGGAGGCGCTCCAGGGCCGCACCGTCTTCTGCCTCTATCCGCACCAGACCCGCTACGTCGTGCCGGCCCAGGCCCTGCACCTGCTGCCTGAAGAGGTGCCCGCGCCGCGTGCGGTGCTGGCGGCCAACATGGAGACGGCCGTCAACGCCCTGTGGGATGCGACGCCTCGCATCGGCGATCGCATCGCGGTCGTGGGCGGGGGTGTGGTGGGCCTTCTCGTGGCATGGCTCGCGGGCCGGCTGCCGGGTTGCGCGGTCGAGTTGATCGACTTGAATCCCTCGCGTCGCAAGGTGGCTGAAGCGCTGGGCGTGGCCTTTTCGAGCCCGGAGCATTCCAAGCCGGACGCGGACCTCGTCGTGCATGCGAGCGGCAGCGCGCAAGGGCTTGTCACCGCGTTGCGCCTGGCGGCGTTCGAGGCCACGGTGATCGAGATGAGCTGGTACGGCCGGCGCGAAGTCGCGCTTCCGCTGGGGGAGGCTTTCCACGCGCGGCGCCTCACCCTCAAGAGCTCGCAAGTGGGCCATGTGGCCACTGCCCAGCGTTCGCGCTGGAGCCACCATCGGCGACTCGCGCTTGCCCTGTCGCTGTTGCGCGATCCGGTGCTCGACGCGCTCATCACCGACAGCGCCCCATTCGACGAGTTGCCCGCGGTGCTCGCCCGCCTCGCCACTGCCGCACCAGACACCTTGTGCCAGCGCATCGACTACTCCTGAAAGGCCTCCATGTACAGCGTCAACGTCCGCGACCACTTCATGATCGCCCACAGCTTTCGCGGCGAAGTGTTCGGTCCCGCCCAGCGCCTGCATGGCGCGACCTACGTGGTCGATCTCGAGCTTCGCCGCGCCGAACTGGACGCCGATGGCGTGGTGGTCGACATCGCGCTCGCGACCGAGGTGTTGCGCGGCGTGCTGGGTGACCTCAATCTGCGCAACCTCGACGACGATCCGTCGTTCGAGGGGAAGAACACGACCACCGAGTTCATGGCGCGCGTGATCTTCGATCGCATCGCCGATCGCATTGCGAAGGGTGAACTCGGGCCCCACGCGAGCGGACTGTCTGCCTTGCGTGTGAAGCTCAACGAATCGCACGTGGCCTGGGCGGCCTACGAGGGCGCCTTACCGGCGCGTGCGGGTTGAGCACCCGCTGCAGCTTTCTCCTGCCGGGAGACCTGAACACCCGAACGGGCGGCTACACCTACGACCGGAACATCATCAATGGACTGGGCGCCCGAGGATGGCAGGTCGATGTCCGTTCACTCGGTGAGGGCTGGCCCCTGCCGGACGCATCGGCGGAGGCGCTGGCGCACCGCATCGTCGAGGCCGTCCCCGATGGCGAACTCGCGGTGGCCGATGGCCTTGCATTCGGTGCCATGCCGGCACTGGCCGAAGCCCACGCACAACGCCTCCGGTGGGTGGCGCTGGTTCATCACCCTTTGTCGCTGGAAACCGGGCTTGAGGCTGCCATGCGGCTCGCGCTGTTCGAGAGCGAACGGCGCGCATTGGCGACCGCGCGGGGTGTGATCGTGACCAGCCCCTCGACTGCGCGTTCGCTGGCCGCATTCGACGTGCCTGCGTCGCGCATCGCCGTGGTCGAGCCGGGGACCGAGCCGGCGCCGCTCGCTACGGGATCGGGCTCTGGCGGGTTGTCGCTCCTTTGCGTGGCGACCGTGACGCCACGCAAGGGCCACAGCCTGCTGATCGAAGCGCTCGCCGGTTTGAGCGACCGGCATTGGACGCTGCATTGCGCCGGAAGCCTGACGATGGATCCTGAATGTGCCAGTGCCTTCATCGAGGCCATCGAACGCCATCGTCTGGCCGGGAGAGTCGTGCTTCACGGCGAGCAGGACGAAGCCGGCTTGAGGGCGCTTTATGCGCGCGCCGATGCGTTCGTATTGCCGTCCTTTCATGAAGGCTACGGTATGGCGCTGGCGGAAGCCCTGGCGCATGGCCTGCCCGTGATCAGCACCAGCGCGGGCGCCATCCCTGACACCGTGCCTGCGGATGCAGGCATGCTGGTGCCGCCCGGCGACGGCCTTGCGTTGCGCGCAGCCTTGCAGCGTGTGATGGACGACGCTGACTGGCGCGCGCAGTTGTCGGAGGGCGCTCGCGCGGCGCGGCAACGGTTGCCGACGTGGGCGGACAGCTCGGCGCGCTTCGCATCGGCACTTCGCTCGTTTCAGGGAGCGCCTGTCACGTGACCGGCTTCAGCGTCGACTGGCTCGCGCTGCGCGAGCCCTATGACCGCGAGGCGCGCGGCATGGCGGCGGACTCGCTGAAGCTGCACAGTCTCGCCGCCCGTCTGCGCGGTGGTGTTCCGACACTCGCGGTGCTCGACCTGGCCTGCGGGACGGGCGCGAACCTGCGCGAACTCGCACCGCGCCTGGCCGGATCGCAGCGGTGGACCGTGGTCGACCATGACCCGAAGCTGCTGGAGGCATTGCCAGGCTTGCTTGCCGCATGGGCGTCGGCGAACGGCTTCTCGTTTCAGGTGAAAGCCGCCTCCATGCGCCTCGAAGGTCCGGGCTGGACGGCCGAGGTACACCCCGTGTGCATCGACCTCGCGTTGGATCTGGGCGCCGTTCCATTTGCCGGATCACGGCTCGTCACTGCATCGGCGCTGCTGGACCTCGTCTCGGCATCTTGGCTGGACGCGCTGTTCGGCCGTGTTCGCTCGGCGGGCGCGGCCATGCTGTTCGCATTGAGTGTCGACGGCCGCGTCACATGGGATCCGCCCATTGCCGGCGACGAGGAAGTGGATCGACTCTTCGCCGCGCATCAGCGTCGAGACAAGGGATTCGGTCCTGCACTCGGCGTGGAAGCGGTGGGCGTTGCCACCCGTCGTCTCCCAGCGATGGGATATGAGGTTGTCCGGGCCACCAGCGATTGGCACATCGACGCCGTCGGCGAAGCACGAGCCGCTGCGATGCTGACCGCGATGGTGGAGGGCATGGGCGCAGCGGCGATCGAGCAGGACCCAACGGCCCGAAGCTCGGTGAGCGAATGGATTCAGAGACGAATCGACGTCCTCGACAAGACCCGCCTGGGCATCGGGCACCAGGAGATTCTGGCGGTCTAGCTTCGCGGCGCTGCGGGTTGCTCGACCCGCAGGTCGAGATCCCACAGCACATCGACCCCCATGCGAAAGGTGCGCCCTGAAGGCCGCATGCAGTCCCGCATCGCGGCGCTCCTCGGCAACTGCAACCCGGGCCGGCCGGCGCCGATGATCACGGGCGCAACGCTCAGGTGCAGCCGGTCCAGGCAACCTTGCGCGATGAAGCGCGAGACTGTGACGCCACCGCCTTCGACGAACAGAACGCGAAGGCCGCGCGCTTCCAACGCGGCCGTCAGTGCGCGCAGGTTCAGCCCGCCTTCGACTCCCGTCAGACCGGGCACGCCAAGTACCTGGTCGGCGCCTACGCGATCTGCCGCTTCGGCCGCTCGGGTCGCATCGCACGCGAGCAGAGTCGCAGCCTGCCGGTCCGAGAAGACACGCAAGGTCGGCGAAAGGCTGAGTTCCGGATCGAGAAGCACGCGCACTGGGTGTGCGCCCGCCACATGACGCGTCGTGAGCTGCGGGTCGTCGATGGCCGCGGTGCCGGCGCCCACGATGACCGCATCGCTCAATGCACGCAGGCGATGCAGATGCACCAGCACCTCGGGGCCGTTCACGTAGTTGGAGTCGCCGCCGTGCGTGGCCACGCATCCGTCGAGGCTTTGGCCGAGCTGGCCGATCAGCCAGGGCTTGCTTTGACGCGGGCGGTCCAGGAGGGGCTTGAGCAGATCGAACAACTCGACCGCGCCGTCGTCCCACACGCCGCGCAGGGCGAAACCCTGCGATGCATCCCAGGCCAGGGGCGAGTCCGCATCCCGTTGCTGCAGTGCAGCGTGTCCCCGGCGCTGCGCAACGATGTCCAGGCACAGAGGCCACAGGGCATCGATGCCCGGAATCGAGGATGGATTGGGCATCATGGAAGTCGATCTGCGTGTCTCGCCACGCCTACCAGCGTGGCGTGTAGTAGGGGTCGTCGAGGCTGCCGGCCGGCGCCTTGGCATCGTCGCGCAGCGCCAGCGCCACGGCGCCTGTCACCCAGATCGCGGCCAACGCCGCGATGATCAATGCACCGCGCCAGTTGCGCCTCGACGCATGGGGCTGCGGCCGGTGAAACCATCGAGCCGTCCATTGCACGATCGGTCCGGACAGAAAGGCGCATGCGAGCAACAACAGCACGAGAGGCCGCACGGGTGACAGCAATGCGATGCCTTCCGCCAAGGTCAGCCAGGAGATCACCGAGACCACGGCGCCGCAGGCGCTGAAGGCGATGCGGGCCTGGGGCCAGACCCAAAGTGCACAGCCCGCGACTGCGGCGGCGATCGACAGGCTCAGCTCGAACAGGAGCGCCGAGCCGTTGATGAGGGCGACCGCCGCCAGTCCGAGTCCGGCGACAACGAGGCTCGCCGGTGCATGGGCGCTCTCCTCGGATTGCCCCAGCACCGCGGCGATCACAGCAACGCCGACCAGCCACGTTACCGCCTGCACTGCGAGCGGCTGGTCGCTCAATCCCCCGAGCACGAGCGTCCAGAGAGCGCAGGTCGCGAGCCAGGTGGTCCGCGGGGTGGCGCGCATGGCTTCCAGGCCGAGGCCCAGCAAGGCGGCGGCCATATAGATCCAGGGCAGTTCTTCCGTCAGCGTGCCGGGCGACATGTCCCAGCCCAGGATCCATATCGATCCGACAACGATCGCGACCCCGATGCCGGCAGAAGCCCAACGCCGACCGTGGACCGGCCCCAGTCCCGCCCGCAGCAGGCCGGCACCCGCGAATGAGAGAGCCAGCGGCAACGCAAGGCTCTGGAAGAGCGGGTGGTGGAAATCCATTGCTGCGGTTATGCAGTCGCGAGGGCGGTTGAGTCAATGGCGGGGCCTTGCTGCAAGGGAATCAGGTCGGCGAAGACTGCGGCGAGACGTCCTGGGCCAACGCCGCGCCGTGCTGCGCGGCCAGCGCGCGCCGGTAGCCGTCGCGCAGTTTCAGTCGCTCCCAGTAGGCCGCGACCGCGGGAGGAATGCGCGGGGTCAGGCCGATCTCGTCGGCCAGCATCAGGGCATAGCCGACCGAGATGTCCGCGGCCGTGAAGCGGTCGGCGCAGAGGAACTCGTGCTTCGCCAGCACGCCGTCGATGCCGCGCAGGCGCGCGATGAACCACTTGGCGTAGTCCTCCGCAGCCTGCGGCAGCTTGCGCTCGTCGGGCTCGAAGCGCCCGTAGCGCAGCACGATGGTCTGCGGAAAGGTGAGGGTGGCCTCGCCGTGGTGCAGCCAGTTCAGCCAGGCGCCGAAGGCGGGTTCGTCCGGGCGAACTGCGAGCCCGAGCGTGTTGTCCGGATCGCAGCGCTGCGCGAGGTATTGGCACATCGCGGCGGACTCCGTCATGCGCGTGTCGCCGTCGATCAGATAGGGCACCGTTCCCAGCGGATTGATCTCGAGGTACGAACGCTGCAGCGCGCGCGGCGGGAACGGCAGCATGCGCAACTCGTACGGTGCGCCCAACTCTTCGAGCATCCACAACGGGCGAAAGGAGCGAGCGCTGACGCAGTGGTAGAGAACGTTCATGGGCGCACTCTACGCGGTCAACCGGTCGCGCAGTTCGCGCTTGAGGATCTTGCCGACGGGACTCACCGGAAACTCCTCCATGATCTCCAGCCGCTCGGGCAGCTTGAAGGATGCGATCTTCTGCTGCCGCAGGTAAGCGATCAGTTCGTCGAAGCCGAGCGTGGTGCCGGGCTGCAGGATCACGCAGGCGCAGGCCTTTTCCCCGAAGACCGGATCGGGCAGGCCGACCAGCGCGACGACCTTCACCTGGGGCAGGCCGAAGATGAGGTTCTCGATCTCGTCGCAGCTGATCTTCTCGCCACCGCGATTGATCAGGTCCTTGCGGCGGCCTTCGGTGAACACGTGGCGTCCGCGTTTGCGCACGATGTCGCCCATGCGGTAGAAGCCGTCGGCCGTGAAGGCTTCGGCGTTCTTCTCGGGTGCGTTGTAGTATCCGCGGATGGTGTACGGTCCGCGCGTCACCAGTTCGCCGGTCTCGCCGTCGGGTACTTCGCGGTCGTTGTCGTCCAGCACCTTGATCTCGTCGAATTCGCTCACGGGTGCCCCCGAGCTTTCGAGCAGGAGGTCGTCCGGGTCGTCGAGCCGCGTCATGTTGATCAGGCCTTCGGCCGTGCCGTAGATCTCCTGCGGCGTGCAGCCGAACTGTTCGCGCAGGCGCGTGCGCAATTCGGGCGCCAGCCGCGCACCGCCGTTCTGCACGACCTTGAGCGACGAAAGATCGAAGCGCTTCGGCACGTCGCTGTTGAGCCAGTTGGAAATGAGCGGGACCACGCTCGCGATGGCCGAGACGCGCTCGCGCTCGACGGAAGCGAAAGTGGCCTCCATGTCGGTGCCCGCCGCAATCACCACGGTGCCGCCCGCGTAGAAGGTGCCGAGCAGCCCCGGCGACGCGAGGTTGTAGTTGTGGCCCAGCGGCAGGATGGCCATGAAGACCGTGTCGCGGTCGAAGCCCGCCGCCTGCGCGCAGAGGCGGGCGTTGAGCACGTAGTCATTGTGCGTGCGGGGGATCAGCTTCGACACCGAGGTCGTGCCGCCGGAGAGCAACATGGTCGACACTTCATCGGGGGAGGGGCGTGCGGCGAGCAGTCGCCCCGTGGACGGGTCGTCCTCGGTCACGCCGCCGTCGATCAACGGATCCAGTGCACGCTGTCCTAGTGCCGGCTCGCCCGCAACGATCACGTGGCGCAGGAAGGGGAACTCCGCAGCCATTTCCGCCGCCATCGGCCGGTAGTCGAAGTTGCCGACGACGTTGGGCACCAGGTAGGCGGTCGCGCCGGAGGCACGGATGAAATGGCGTACCTCGGCATGCCGGTGCGCACGCAGCGCCATCACCGGGATCGCACCCATCCAATTGAGAGCGAGATACGCGATGACGAACTCCGGTACGTTCGGCAACTGGACCACCACGCGGTCACGTGGCTTCAGGCCCAGGTCGAGCAGCGCCAGCGCGAGTTGCCTGGAACTGCGCACCAGCTCTGCATAGCTGATGCGGCGGTCGTTGAAGACCACTGCGGTCTTCTCCGGCGCCGCACGCATCGTGCGTTCGACCATCTCGGCCACCGTGAGGTCTTCCCACAGGCCGAGCTGGCGGAACTTTTGGGCCGTTTCTGCGGGCCAGGGAACGCAGCCTTCGAGCATGGTGGATTCCTTCCGGGTCAGAACGCGAGTTCCGGGTGCAGCTTCTCGTAGGCGGCCGCAAGCTCGGGGTCGCGCTTTCGCACGTCCACATGGTCGACGCGGCCGCTGCGCGTGACGTAGTCGTAGGCGAAGGAGATCGGATCCAGCGGGAGCTTGGGCCCGAGGTTCTCGTACCACTCGGTGCTCTTGATCGCGGCTTTCTGCAGCGAGTCGGAGCCGGGCTGGCGGATTCGCACGAATTCTTCGAGCATCTTCGGTAAATCCGCGCCGCAGGTCTTGCAGGCGTCGAAGAGCGCGATCGAATCTTGCATGGCGAGGCGCGTGCCCGACCCGACCGAGGGGTGGCCGGTGCGCAGCGCATCGCCGATCAGCACGATGTTCCTGTAGTGCCAGCTCCGGTTCTTGACGATGGTGTAGCGGAACCAGTTCGACTTGTTGGACAGCAGCTTGTGGCCCTGCAGGTCATCGGCAAACACCTTTTCGCACCAGGCGAGGCTCTGTGCTTCGCTCATGTGGTCGAGGCCCGATCGGTGGAAGGTGGCCGGGTCGACTTCGACCAGGAAGGTGCTGTGCGTGCGGCTGTAGCGGTAGGTGTGGGCGATCGCCAGCCCGTCGGGGTTCTGGCGGAAGATGAGCGAGAGCGGGTCGAAGAGCTGCGTGGTCCCGTACCACGCCAGCAGGTTCGGCCGCTCGTCGAGCGTCGGCCCGAAGTGCTCCTTGTAGCGCGTGCGGATGGCGCTGTTGGCGCCGTCGGCCGCGACGACCAGGTCCGCGTCGTCAAAGGCCGTGACGTCGTCGAAGCGCTGCTCGAACTCGATGACCACGCCCACCTCGCGACAATGCGAGTGCAATGCCTTGAGCAGGTCGATTCGCGCCATGCGGTGGAAGGTGTTGTGCGCGAGCGTGACGTGCACGCCCTGGTGCACGACGGCCATCTCGTCGAACACCTCCTGGTTGCGCGTCATCGATTCGTACAGTTCCGGGGCGAGGTCGCGCACGAACGCAAGCGCCACATCGGAGAAGACCACGCCCCAGCCGTAGGTGGCGCTTTCCGGGTCGCGTTCATAGACACGGATGTCGTGCGACGGGTCGTCGCGCTTCATCAGGTAGGCGTAGAAAAGGCCGGCGGGGCCGCCGCCAATGATGCGAATCTTCATCTGCTTGTCTCTGTGGTTTGTCCGTGGGCGCCGCCGTGGTTCCTGAGGCTACAGTGGCGGGCTCGATCCCGCATTGTGGGGATCACCGACAGCCACGGAATACTTTCATGAAATCGAACATAGTCATCATCGGCGGCGGCCATGCGGCCGCGCAACTGTGCGCCGGCCTCGTGGAAGCGGGGCAGGGCGCACGCTTGCACCTGGTCTGCGAAGAGGCGGCCATTCCCTATCACCGCCCCCCGCTCTCCAAGACCTTCCTGAAGAGCCCGGACGAGACGCCGCAGCAGCACAAGGCCGAGACCTGGTACGGCGATTCCGGCATCACCATGCACATGGGCGATCCGGCGGTGTCCATCGATCGGGCGGCGCACACCGTCACGCTGCGCTCGGGCAAGGTGCTCGACTGGGAACGGCTGGTGCTCGCGACCGGCACGCGGGCACGCCAACTCGCCGCGCTGGCGGGGCTCGACAACGTGGCCCTGGTGCGCGCCGTCGACGAAGCGACCCGTCTGCGTGCACAACTCATGGCGGCGCAGCAGGTGACGGTGCTGGGCGGCGGCTTCATCGGGCTCGAAGTGGCGGCCACTGCGCTGGCGCTTGGCAAGCAGGTTCTCGTGCTGGAAAGCGCGCCGCGCCTGTTGAGCCGCGCCGTGTCGCCCGAACTCTCCGCCCATGTGCTCGCCACCCACCGTGCCGCCGGAATGGACGTGCGCGTCGGCGTGCAATGTGGAGTCATGAAGATCGAAGGCACGCGGCTGGCGGCGATCGAGGTGGATGGGCAACCGCAACCCATCGACCTGCTGCTGCTCGGCATCGGCGCCGTGCCCGAAACTGCGCTGGCACAGGCGGCCGGCCTCGAATGCGTCGATGGCATCGTGGTCGACGCCTACATGCAAACCAGCGACGAGGCCATCCTGGCGGTTGGCGATTGCACACGCTTTCCTGATCGGCGCGCCGGCCAGCCGCTGCGGCTCGAATCGGTGCAGAACGCGAACGACCAAGCGCGCACGGCAGTGGCCACGCTGACCGGCGCGTCGCGGCCGCACGATGCGCTGCCGTGGTTCTGGTCGGACCAAGGAGGGCTTCGCCTGCAGATGGCTGGCTTGGTGCCGGCCGAAGGCACTCCGGGCGCAGTCACCGTTCGGCGCCCCGGCGCCAATGCCGCATCGTTCTCGCTGCTGCACTACGTCGACGGACAGCTACGCTGCGTCGAATCCGTGAATGCACCGGTCGACCACATGATGAGCCGCAAGCTGCTGGAAGCAGGTCGCAGCCCGGACCCCGCGGTCGCGGCCGATCCGGCCGTGCCGCTGAAGACGCACCTGGCCTAGCTCGACACCCTGTCCCGCTCCGACGGGGCACTGATGTTCTTGCGGATTTCTGCGTCCATCATCCGGGTGCCGGCCGCCAATGCGGCCTCGTAGGTGTCTGCGCCGTACTCGGCCGCCCTCACGACCTTCCGAGGCACGCCGCAGGCGTCGGTTTCGAGCAGCGTCCAGAGAAAAGACCCGGGCGCCGGCTCATCGATGACGAGTTTGATCGGATTTTTCATGCCTTGATGGTGGGCGCGTGCGGTCGGAATTTCTGTAGGCCAACGCCTACGTTTCTGCCGGATTCAGGTGCTACCGTGCCGCTTCCATGTTGTCCTCGTCGCGCGCTGCCGAAGCCCGCGTGTTCGCTCGAAGAAGCACAACTGCGAGCAGGGCTGCCGCGGCGGCAAAAGCCGCGCCCACGAGGAAGGCGAGGTGGTAGCCACCATTGAGTGCCGCCAGCGGAACCGCGCCGCTTGCGAGCAAGTTGCCGGTGCGTGCCGCGGCCAGACTCGCGAGCACTGCCAGGCCGAGCGCCCCGCCCATCATGAAGGCCGTGTTCACCACGCCCGACGCCAAGCCGGATTCGCTCGGCGCGACGTCGCTCATCGCCACCAGAAGCAGCGGATTGAGTGCCATGCCGGCGCCGATGCCGAGCAAAGTCATGCCGGGCAGCACGTCGGCAAGAAAGCTCCCATCCACCGGCGCGCGGACGAACAAGGCCAGTCCGGCCGCCGCAAGCAACAGACC
>Ga0247825_10001300_pt1 | contig 16320 bp, 9 predicted proteins | sample 13C_Vanillin_Day_FD_194413 | JGI IMG/M metagenome (GOLD analysis project Ga0247825, IMG submission 194413) | Soil microbial communities from agricultural site in Penn Yan, New York, United States - 13C_Vanillin_Day48 | ecosystem: Environmental > Terrestrial > Soil > Agricultural land | place... | reverse complement strand
TCCGCAGAGACAGCAGGGTGTCGCGCCCGAAGTACGTCAGGAAGCGCCACGAGCCCGCCATGAGCTTCTCCTCATACGAGAGGAAGGCCAGGGCGTTGAGCGCGGTGGGGTTGTTGGCGGCGTCGGAGGTGACCAGCTGCTCCTTGGGAATGCCCGTCAGCTGCGGGTAGTCGATCAGGGCCGTGGCCTTCAGCTCGATCTTCCCGCTCGGGCCCGCGTGGAGGACGAGCTGGCTGCCCTCGATGCCGCCCTTCGTCCCATTGAGATACTCCAGCTTCAGCTCGATGTGGTGCACGCCATCCAGGCAGTTGAGCCGGAGGGTGGCGGACGCGTCACTCGTATCGAGCTCGTAGTCGAACTCAGGCGGGATGGTGGCCCCGTAGAAGTAGTCGCGCACGTTGCGGACGTTGCCGAGCACTGCCTTCTTGACGCGCAGCTGCGAGGCATCGCTCGTCAGCGTGGAGGTGACACCCCACATCCCATCGTTGCGCTCCACCGGGGCGAGCTTGGTCGTCATGACGAGCTCGGTGGGCCGGGAGGGCGTGTAAAACCAGACGCCAATTCCCGTGTTCTCCGCCGGGAAGGCCCAGACGACGCGCGGCGCCAGCCCCGAAGTCGTAAGCGCATGCGAGGCCACCCCATCGTAGCGCATGAAATAGTTGCGCACGTTCGCCTCGGTCAGCTCGAACTCCAGCTTCTCCGTGTACTGCTTGGGCGGAGGCGGCTGCTCCTGCGTTGTGACGAGATTGCCTGAACACGCGACGTTCAGCAGAACGGCCACTCCTGCCAGCAGGCCGTGCGGGGAACTGAGACCACTCCTTGTCATGGGTTCTCCTTGCTTCGTTTGGGGGGTAAGACGGGGTGCGCATCTGGATCAGTTGCACGCCAAACATCAAGCGCCCCCCAGAGGAGAAGTGTCTGACATGAGACAGACACTGTGAGGCATTACAAACGAGCGCTTGCTTTTCTAGTCTGGCTTTAAACGTGCCTCAGCGCGTCACGGTCCGCCGAAGAAGGAGACCTCGAGGAAGTGCACGAAGAGGTTGGAGGCGGCATGGAAGAGCGCCGCGCCAACGATGGTGCCCGAGCGCTCGCGCATCCAGCCGAAGATCAGGGCGGGGAAGAAGACAGACAGGCGCCAGGCCTGGAAGATGGCAAGGTGGCCGAGGGCGAAGAGCGCCGCGGTGAGCCAGAAGGCGGGGCCCAGCCGCACGCCGAGCACCTTGCGTCCGCCGGGCCATGCGTCGCGCAGGCGCGTCTGCATGTAGCCCCGGTAGAAGAACTCCTCGGGGAGCGCCACGACGAACACCTGGTCGATGATCCACTCGCCGAAGCGCGGTGGCAGCCGGGGGACGAAGTGCCCGGGGCCGCTGTGCGGCGTGAGCAGGCGGGCCAACTCGGGAGGGAGGTGGGGGACGATCTCCACCCAGGCGCTGAAGCCCAGGAAGAACAGCGGGAAGACAATGAGGCTCAGCCCGAGGAACAGCTTCAGGTCCTGGCGCCAGGCGCGCAGGGTGAGGCCGTAGTCGCGGTAGTCCTCATCGCGCCAGCGCATGGCGATGAGCGGCAGGTAGAGGAAGCCCACGGTGGCCACCAGCTTGGGGATGCTGGAGCCGCTGAAGAGCAGGAACGCGATGATGATGCCGAGGAAGCCCAGGACCCAGAGGATCACCACCTCCTGGATGGCGTTGGGACGCCAGGGCTGGGCGGTGGGGTGGGTCATGGGCTCCCCGCCGCCGCGGTGGCGAGCTGGAGCTTCACGGCCGAGAGGGGTAGGGCCCGGCACCCGCCCGTGCGGCGCTGGACGACGACGGCGACCAGCCGCCCCTGCACATCGAAGAGGGGAGTGCCCGGCAGGAAGGGGATGCCCACCTCCAGGAAGGGCTCCTGCTTCGAGCGGCGGGCTGCGGCGGTGTAAGGCTGAGAGGGGGCTTTCTTGCCTCGGCCCGGGATGACGCCAATGAGCCACTGTCCGTGGAGGCTCTCGGCGCTCACCTTCACGGGCACGGAGGGATAGGTGCCGCTGGGCGCGGCGATGACGGCCACCTTGAGGTACGCGTTGGCGAGCACCACCGAGGCCGGGAGCCGCTGGCCGCCGAACTCCACCTGAGTGGTCTCCAGGCTGACATGGTCCACGGCGGTCAGGACCTGGCCCTCGGTGCCCACGATGACGCCAGGGCCCGCGCGGCGGGGCGCGATCACGCGCACGACAGAGCGCTCATGCAGCTCCACCACCTTCTGCAGGTCCGCGCGCGTGGGGCGCTCGGCGCCAGCGGCGAGGGCCGTGAGACAGGGACACAGGAGCAAGAGGGCAAGGAGGCGAGGCGTCACCGCGTCTGGCAGGTTAGCATCTGGAGGGTGCCTTGCTGGACAATCCACTGCGTGCGCGCTGAGGATACGGGGAATGAGTGGGAATCTTCCTGGAAGGTGGTGGGCTCTCGCGGCGCTGCTCCTGGTGGGGCTTGGGGCGGCGCCTGGCGAGGGTGATGGCACTCCTGCCTCGCTCGGTGCCGCGAACGGTGGCCTGGTGGGGGTGGTGATGGCCACCCGCACGCTGGATCTGGGGCCCAAGGTGGACGGGCGGCTGCAGGAGCTCAAGGTCCACCTGGGCGAGCGTGTCGCCGTCAACCAGGTGGTGGCCTCGCTGGAGACGGAGGCCTTCGAGTTCGAGCTCGCCGCGCGCCAGGCGGGCTCGAAGGCCGCCGAGGCGGACCTCAGCCGAGCCACGATCCTCCTGGCCCAGGCCCAGCAGCGGCTGGAGCGCGAGAAGCGCATCAAGGACTACTCCGCCGCCGAGGCGATAGAGACGGCCGAGAACCAGGTGGGGCTGGCCTCCGCGGACCTGGATCTCGCCAAGGCCCGCGCGGCGGAGGCACAGGCCCGGCTCGCCCAGGCTGTCTCCAACCTGGAGAACGCCCGCATCCGCGCGCCCTTCGCGGCGGTGGTCTCCGAGATCTACCTGTACCCAGGCACCCAGCTTGCGCGCAGCGCCCCTGTTCTCCGGCTGGTGAGCGAGGATCTCCGGCTGCGCTTCGCCGTGCCCATCGCTCAGGCGGGCACTCTGCGCCCCGGCGTGCCGGTCTCCGCGCGCCTGGAGACGCTGGGGCTGGTGCTGACGGGCGCGGTGGAGAATATCTCCCCCGAGGTGGATCAAGCCTCGCGGCTGCTCAAGGCCGAGGCCCGGCTGGACATTCCCGCCGCGCACCGGGGGCGCATCCCCAGCGGCCTGCTCGCCGTGGTCGAGCTGAACCCCGCGATGATGGCCTCGCCAAAGCCCTGAGGGGCCTCAGGGGGGCGCCATCCGCGAGAGCTCCAGCTGGCCGCGCACCAGCCGCGCCACATCTCCGGGATTCCAGTCCAGCACCTGCGTCGCCACACCCTGGCGCTTCAGCCCCTCGCGCATCAGGGCGTTGCGGTTGGCCTCCGAGGGCTCTCCCAGCCCCCAGCCGATATCCGTGATGGGCTTGCCCACCCCCTCGAAGCCATTGGCGTAGGGGAGGAAGTAGCGGGCCTGGCTGGCGGCGCACAGCTCCAGCGCCCCCTCCGCACCGGCGGTGGTGCTCTTGAGCCGGTGTTGACGGAAGTCCTCGTGGAGCGCGCGCAGGCGCTCCCACGGCAGCGCCGCCCAGTAGTGGTGGAGCCCGCCAAAGAACGGCGACTGGAACTCCCGCTGGCAACACAGCAGGACATCCAGCGGGCCGCGCCGGCGGCAGGACTCGGCCAGCACGTCCAGCATGCTGCCGTCCGGATCCACCCCGGTGTCCACCAGCAGCGCGCACGAGAAGTCCTCGGTGTTGAAGCGGTAGCAGTTGCCCCAGCTCCGCAGCCCCTCGCGCAGGCGCGGGCCCTCACCCGTGGGCTGCTCGCCGTAGAAGGGGAGGATGTCCACCTCGATGTCGCCCACCCGCACCGTCTCGCCCCAGGCGGGAGCCCGCGCCGCCTGGCCGCAGGTGCGCAGCGTGGCCTCGAAGTCCTGATAGGTGAGCAGGTTGGGGCGCTGCACGCGCGGCACCAGCACCGGCGTCTCCGCCTTCGCCAGATGCGCCAGCATCGACGGCAGATGCCAGTGGTCCACGTGGCTGTGGGTGATGGCCACCGCGTCCACCGCCTCGGGCCGCAGGTTGACGGGCGCGTGGCGCATGTTCAGCATCCGCCGCTGCAGGCTGATGGGATCCACCAGGATCCCCGTGGTGCGCGAGCGGATGAGCAGGCTGGCATGCTCCCGGCGGTAGAGGCCGGGCGCGTCTGGCTCGGGCCAGCGAGTCTCAGGGGGCGTGGCGGTCACCAACCGCTCCACCCACGCGTCGTCATCAAAGGGCCAGGCCTCGCGCACCTGCTGCAGCCCCTCCGCATGAGTGGCCACGCGCAGGAAACCCGCCACCACGGACACGGCCTCCTCATCCAGCGGGGTGCTCAGCCGCTCCTGCTCGTCCTGGAAGAACACCCACCAGGTATGGGCCCGCGGGAAGAGCACCTCCTCCTGGACGAGGAAGCCGCCGTCCTCCGTCCCCTCGGGGCGCAGCAGCGGCACCTTCAGCTTCGAGTTGAAGTGCTCCAGCAGCTTCCGCGCGGCGCGGGGCTCGAAGCCCACCTGCAGCAGCCCCTTGAGCAGATCGGGGTAGGGCACCTCGCTGCGCTCGGGCAGGGGCAGCAGATCCACCATGGCTTGAGGCGCCAGCCGCATCGCTCACCCTGCCTTGCTCACCTGCTCGGGAGCAGCGCTGCGCTCCTGAGCGGCGACCAGATCGAAGTAGTAGCCCCCCTTGGCTATCAGATCGTCATGCTTGCCCTGCTCCACGAGCTTGCCCTGGTGCATGACCAGGATGACGTCCGCCTCACGGATGGTGCTCAGCCGGTGCGCGATGACGATGCGCGTGCAGCGCAGCTTGGCGATCGCGTGCTGCACCGCGCGCTCCGTCTTGGCATCCAGGGCGTTGGTGGCCTCGTCCAGCAGGAGGATGGCCGGGTCATGCACCAGCGCCCGGGCAATGGCCAGCCGCTGGCGCTGGCCGCCCGACAGCGAGGCGCCCATCTCGCTGAGCACCGTCTCGTAGTTCATGGGCATGGCCATGATGTCCTCATGCACCTGGGCTCGCGCGGCGGCCTCCGCCACCTTCTCCAGCGGCAGGGTGGGATCGGCGAACGCGATGTTGCGGCGGATGTCCCCGCGGAAGAGCGAGGGGTTCTGTAGCACCACGCCCATCTGCTGCCGCAGCTCCTGCAGGTTCATGTCGTGGAGCGCCGACCCGTCGTAGCGGATGATGCCCGAGGTAGGCAGGTACAGGCCCAGCAGCAGGTGGGCCAGGCTGGACTTGCCAGCTCCCGAGCGCCCCACGATGGCCACGAACTGGCCGGGCTCGATCCCCAGGGACACGTCCTGAACGACCAGCGGGGTGTTGGCGCCGTAGCGGAAGGAGACGTTCTCCAGCTGGATACTGCCCTTGAGCTTGGGGGTGGCGCGCGCGGTGGACGGAAGCTGCTCGCGCGGGGCCCGGAGCACATCGTCCACGCGCTCCAGGTAGCTGCTGACGACCTGGAGCTGGAGCCCGATGCTCACCAGGTTGGAGATGGGGGTGAGGAAGCCCACCGCCAGCGCGTTGAGCGCCATCATCTGCCCCAGGCTCAGCTCCCCGTCCAGCACCTGCAGGGCCCCCATGGCCAGCACGGCCAGCGGCGAGGCCATGCGCAGGGTGCTGGTGAGCGAGTCGGTGATCGCCGCCAGCCGCCCGCGCTGCAGCGTCACGTTGAGCACGTCCACGTAGAGGTTGGACCAGTGCTGCACCGCCCGGTCCTCCAGGCCCAGCGCCTTGAGCGTCTGCATCCCGGTGAACATCTCCACCTCGTAGTTCTGCGCCGAGGCGCTCACCTCGAGGTTCTTGGCCATCAGCTCCTGCTGTCGCCGCCGGGAGAAGACGAAGACGAGCACCTGCACGATCGCCAGGCCCACCGCCAGCAGCGCGATCTGCCAGCTCCCGGCGAACAGCAGCGCCATGTAGATGATCACCAGGCTGCCATCGAGCAGTCCCGAGAGCGCGCCCGAGGTCAGCAGCTCACGCACGGTGGTGTTGCTGTTGAGCCGGTTGATCAGGTCGCCCGCGGAGCGCAGCTGGAAGAAGGAGAAGGGCAGGTGGATCAGGTGATCCAGAAAGCCCATCGTCAGGCGCATGTCCAGCAGGGTGCGCAGGTGCAGCAGCAGATGGGAACGTACCAGCGTGGAGATGAGCTGGAAGATGGCCATGATGGCCATGCCCCCGGCGAGGATACCGAGCAGCGTGTCATCCCCGTTGGGGATCACCCGGTCCACCACCGCGCCGGTGAGGGAGGGCAGGGCCAGGGAGAAGAGCTGCAGCAGCAGGGACATCACCGCGACGCGGGCCAGCGCAGGGCGCTCTTGCAGCAGCAGCTTCAGGTAGCGGCCCATGCCGCGCGCGGCGCCCCCAGGCTGGAACTGCTCGGAGGGCTCGAAGAGCAGGGCGATGCCGGTGAAGGACTTGCGGAACTGCTCCAGGGGCACCACGCGGCGCCCGAAGGAGGGATCCACCACCTCCACGCCCTTGCTCAGCACCCGCTCGAAGACGACGAAGTGGCGGAACTCCCAATGGAGGACGGAGCCAACGGGCAGCAGGTGCAGCTCGTCCATGTCCACCTTGGCCGCGCGCCCTACCAGATCGAAGCGCTGGCCCGCGTCCAACAGGGCCCGCGCGCTGATGCCGCGGATGGTGAGGCCCGCGGCCACGTGGATCTCGTCCAGGCCCACCGTGCGGCCGTGGTAGCCCAGCACCATGGCCAGGCAGGCGGCGCCGCAGTCCACCCGGGCCACCTGGGGCACGAAGGGGATGCGCTTGCGGAAGAGCGCCGCTCCCAGCCGCTGGAGCGCGGGGAAGCGCTCGGCGATGGTGCGCGAGGAGGGGATCTCGTCGGTGGGCTCAGTCATCGCTGCCCCCGAGGTACTCGAGGATGGGCAGCAGCGTCACCCAGCCGTTGCGGGCTCGCACCTTCACCCGGGCGATGCCCGGCATGCCGGTGTAGTAGGGATAGTCACGCCCGTCCGAGCGGAAGGTGCTGGCGGGCAGGCGGGCCTCCACAACCATCACCGGACCCTCGATTTGCACCGCGTCTCCCAGATCCGGCCCCAGGTAGCGCCGCACCTCGTTGGGGCCCACCAGCTCGTCACTGAGCGAGGCCACGGTCAGCTCCTGGTACAGGTAGGGGAAGCCCTCCAGCTCGAGCCGGAAGCCCTGCCCTTGCTTGATCATCGGCCGGTAGCGGCCGGGGACCAGCGCCAGGGCGAAGCCCTCCGTCCCCTCGCGCATCACCGAGGCGACTACCTCACCGGCGGCCATGAACTGGCCCTCGCGCACGCGCACGTCATTGATGATCCCGTCGTAGGGCGCCCGGACGGAGCGCTCGGCCAGACGGGCCTGGCTCAGCTCGAGCGCGGAGCGCAGGTTCGACAGCGACTGCTGGGCCGCGGTGTTGAGCGGGTTGAGCAGCGTGGCGGCCAACTGGCTGCGGAACTCCTGCTCCAGCCGTCCCCGCTCCACGTTCTCGAGGCTCGAGTACAACTCCACCAGCGGGTCGCCCGCCCTCACCTTCTGGCCTCGCGTCACCAGCACGCGGCTCACCTTGCCACCCCCCGTGGAGGTGACGTCCTCGACGCCCTTCACCTGGATGAAGCAGGGGCCCTGGGCATAGTCGTTGATGTCCACCAGCGCCAGACTCACCCCAGAAGTCACCACCAGCACCAGGACGATCCAGTACGCCGTGCGGGCCCACAGGGGTGAGAGGTGGAGCAGCGTGCCCTGGGCCTCGGGGCGCGCGTGGTGCTGCAGCGCCTCCTGCCGGAAGAGCTTTTGCGCCTGTTGGGGCGCGGCCGCTGGGGGTTGCTGCTCTGGGGGAGATGGCTGCTGCTGCTCGCTCATGGGCCCTTCTTCAAGCCGTTCCGGGGTCTCCGCACGTCATGGCGGCAGGAGAATATCCGGGATTCAGCGCACAGGGCGAGTGCCGTGCTGGCCAGAGGGGATGGGGGCCCCTCACGTCCCCTTCTTCTGGCGCGCCAGGCGGGAGCGGTAGAGCCGGCACAGGAAGTCATGGAGGATGAGCTCGTGGCTGCGAGGCTCCTCCGGCAGCATGCGGTTGGCGTGCATGTGGAGCTGGGCGTTGGCCAGATCGTACAGCGGGGAGGTGAGCTTGCCCTCCTGCTCGGCCTGACGGAGCAGCTTGGCCACGGCGCGCACCCGGGCGCTCCGGTGCTGGAGCGCCACCAGCCCCGGCCTGGCCGCTCCGGCCGCCTCGGGTGGACCGAAGACGAGCGCCTCCAGCGCCCGGCTCTCGTGGCGGTAGCGCGTGCCGAGCTGGATCTCGAAGGCCTTGTTCACGTGGAACTCGGAGCCAAAGCCCTCCCGTGCGCTCTGCACCACGGCCAGCTTCTGCTCCAGCGAGAGCCCCAGATCCTCCAGCAGGGCATCCATCCCCTTGAGGGTGAGACGCCAGCGGAGGTCCATCCCCGCCTCCGGGGAGGCCTGGAAGAAGTCCAGGACCGCCTGGCTGTCCGCGAAGAACATCTCCTCGGCCAGGGCCATGCCCAGCGGGCCGCCGTAGCGCTCCAGCTCGCGCTCGTAGGTGTCGAGCTGGATCCGCCAGAGGTTGCCGGCGTCGAGGCACGCGGCGCAGGCGGCGCGCAGCAGGGGCCAGACCTCGGACTCCAGGCGAGCGGGCGGGCCGTGGAGGCGCAGGCGCAGGTGCGTCTCCGGATCGTTGTACCGGATGAAGAACCAGCGGTCCGTCCCGCCCGTGGCCTGGGCTTTGCGGAGAGCCTCTCCGAGCGTGGTGGCCAGCAGGCGATCCAGCGTGGCGGCGCCGCCGTAGAGCTTGAGGTAGAGCCACTCGGAGCCCGGAGGAAACCGGCGCTTCGCGGAGGGGCCCCCGAGCTGGCGCGAGGGGCGGGCCGGCCGGGCCACGGCAGGGGCCTGGCGCACGAACGGGACGATCAGCTCATGGAGATGGCGGCCCTCGCTGCTCTCCACGCAGAGCGCGTCCGGGCCAGGTAGCAGCTCCTCCAGGGTGATGCCCGGCCGGGACTTGACGAGCTGGACGAGCGTCTCCACGCACAGCACGTTGTCCAGATCCACCAGGAGCTGGTTGTCATCCTCCCTCAGGCACACCCATCGGGGCATGCGCTGCTGGGCACGCAGCTGCTGGACGGCGTCGAAGCGCCCGGCGCCAGGGGCTTCACTCCAGACTCGCAGGGTGGAGCCCGGTATGGTCCACCGTGCTGGCGCGAGCACCGTCCGGCCGTACACGACGCGCGGCAGGAAGGCGGCTTGAGCGAGGGGACCCCAGGAGAACCTCATCCCCACGCCCTGAGGGTTCTGCAGCATGCCGAGGAAGCGGTACACCCCCAGCCCGTGGACGCTGAAGTTGTGGGCCGTGCTCAGCCGGGGGATGACCTCGCGGCCCAGCCGCGCCGAGCGCAGCACCAGCCGGCCCTGCTCCACGGAGAGCCACAGGTCCGTCAGAGGGATGCGATCCTCGGGGACCGCGCCGGACTCGCCCAGCAGGGGGATGTCGTAGCGCCTCAGCAGGGGCCTGCAGCTGATGTTGCTCATACGGCCTGGAGGCACGTGGACGATCTCGGCGAAGACGGCCTCCGGCCGGAGCGATTCCTCGGCGCGCAGGTGCTCTCGCACGAGCCCCTCCAGCTCCGAGTCCGCGTGGCAGAAGCGCCCCAGATAGAGGGCGCCCGAGGGGCCATGGACATTCTCCAGGAAGAGCTGGAAGCGGCCCTCGTCCACGGCCTGCGCCGAGGGTGCCATCACGGCGCACATCACCCCGAAGGCCTCCGGCAGCGAGAAGGGCTCCGGGACCTCCATGGCCTGGATGTCCTCGGGGGTGAGCACCAGCTCGCGGCCTCCCTGGCTCCAGAGGGACTCGAGCCGGCGCAGCAGGTGGTTGAAGCGCGGCTCCCACGTGCCCTTGTCGGCGCGGCGCCCGTGAGGGAAGGCGAAGCCCCCGAGCAGGGGACCCGTGGCGGAGCCTGTCGCCCGAGAGAAGCTGAAGCCTACGCCGCTCTCCTCATCCAGCGCCTCCAGCAGGGGCACCGCGCGGCCCTCATAGCGCTTGAGGAACTGTGACTTGAAGTGCTCCAGCGGATGGTCCTGCACCTGGCTCGGGTTGATGCGCTGGAGCGCATGGATGGCGCGCTTCAGCTCCTCCACGACGAGAGAGGAGAGCGCGGCCTGGGGCGCCGGGCGGAAGGCCTCCACGTGGAAGAGGCGGGAGAGCTCCACGGGAGTGGGCAGCGCCTCCAGCTCATGTGCCAGGCGGCGATAGGCCTCGGGCGGGTGGCCGGGAGTGGCCGCGTCCATCCGGGTCAGCTGCTCCTGCACGGAGCCCAGGTGCTGGCGCACTCCCCCGAGGGCGGGCACCTCCCGCGCGCCCTCGAGGAGGTGGGGCACGGGCTCGGGCCCGGTCAGGGAAGGGGCCCAGGTGGAGACCAGGAGCTGCTCGGACACGAGCGTCTCCACGAACGAGCGCGCCTCCTCCAGGGCTACCTCGGGATCACGAGCCACCAGGGCGGCGGCCAGCTCCTCCAGGGTGGCTCCGGTGCGGGCCTGCTCGAGCGTTGCCTCCAGGTAGGGCGAGGGCTCCACGCCCACCAGGTTGAAGGACCGCTCGTGTCCGCGCAGACGCAGCTCCGTGTAGCGCAGCCGGTCCCCCGCCCGATACAGGCTGGAGTTGGGCACGTAGCGCAGGGCGCGCAGCACCTCGGGGTTCTTCCGCACCTGGTCCACCAGCTCATGGACGTAGTCCAGATCCAGCCGGGTCCGGCGGCGCAGCGTGGCGCGCTCGGCCAGGCTGAGCCGGGTGTGCTCGCCGAACCGGCCCACGGAGTGAGCGGCGAACAGGCCGAAGGGAGTGGCGCGGGCGGCCATGCGCGAGAAGTAGCGCACCAGCGTGCGCTCGACCTTCTGTCCGCGCTCGGACTCGGGCTCGGTCTCCCAGAGAGGCAGGCTCTCCTCCAGGCTGGGCGAGGCGAGGAAGAGGGCCTCCCTCACCACCGGCTCCACCACCTTCGCACGCAGGAAGGCGCGCAGGCGCGCCGCGTCCTGGGCGAGCGCGTCTCCTCGCTGACCCGAGGGGAACTGGGGCGCCGAGAGCGCCTGGCCCCACTCCTCCAGGGCGTTGAAGGCGAGCAGGGGCGTGCGGAGCGCGAAGAACCCCGGCGCGGCGAAGTCAGCCAGAGACTGGGGTCCGTTCGTGGAGTCCTTCATGCGCGCGGCGAAGATACTCCATCTCTCACACCAGAAAAAAACAGGGGCGCTCGGTGACAGAGCGCCCCTCGATACTGCCCTATAGAGAAGTCATCACCTGGCAGGAACTACGCGATCAGACCGCCTCGGCGCTGATGCTGATCGAGATCGAGATCTCGACAGAAATCGTACCGCCGACGACCGAGTCAAGCAGCTTGACCTCGGAGTCGTTCAGGGTGCGCAGCTGCTCCTTCTTGAGCGACAGCTTCTTGTTCTCCATGTGGCTTCTCCTGGGGTGAGAGGGCTACGGGCTACTTCTATGTGAGAGAGACGAAAGAGCGATTGCTCGCCTAGCCTCCCGCACAGACGGTGAAGGTATCGATCACTTAACAACCCGTCAACTGCGATTTAAGCGTTTCATTAGGAGCAGAAATAATATATTCTCATAATTCGAGAAAACAGAGTGGCGCCGATGCCCGCGATCACGGGGGGCTGGTGGCTCATGGGCCCTCGCGGCGGCCCCCCGGCGTCGACGTCGCTCTCACGGTGGGTGTACACTCGGGTCCCCCTTTGTCTGATGGTGGACCCCTCTCATGCGCATCATTCTCGCGGCCATGCCGTGGCACTCGATCGACACCCCGTCTCTCGCGTTGGGCATCCTGCATGAACGGGTAAAGCACTGTAAGGACAAGCACGAGGTCATCGACGTCTACGCGCACCTGAACTGGGCCGACTACCTGACGAAGCGCTCGGGCGGGAAGCTCAAGTCCACCGACTACACGCAGGTGACCGAGGGCGGCATCTTCCAGGGCCTGGGTGACTGGATCTTCACCCCCGCGCTCTATGGCACCACCGAGTGGAAGGTGGAGGAGTACACGGCCTACCTCAAGAAGGTGAAGGACAAGTGGTCGGACTGGCTCCTGGAGATGCACCGGTGGAGCCCGGACTTCATCAACCAGATTGCGCAGCAGCTGGTGGCGGCCAAGCCGGACGTCGTGGGCCTCACCAGCACGTTCATGCAGAACGTGGCCTCGCTCGCGGTGGCCCGCCGCATCAAGCAACTCGCCCCGCACGTGAAGACGGTGATGGGGGGCGCCAACTGCGATGGGCCCCAGGGGCTGGCGGTGCACCGCAACTACCCCTTCATCGACCTCGTCGTCCGCGGCGAGGGCGAGCAGGCCTTCGTCGAGATGCTGGACGCGCTCAACGGTCACGGCGAGCTCAAGGACATCCTGGGGTTGTGCTGGCGCACGCCGGACGGCAAGCACGTGGCCAACGAGGAGCGCACCCACGCCTTCCCCGCGCAGCAGATCCCCGTGCCCAACTACGACGCGTACTTCAAGACCCTGGAGCGCTCCCAGGTGCGCGGCGAGTTCGAGCCCAAGCTCGTCATGGAGGGCGCGCGCGGCTGCTGGTGGGGCGAGAAGCACCACTGCACGTTCTGCGGGCTCAACGGCTCGCTGATGGTGTTCCGCAGCAAGCCCCCCGAGCAGATGCTGAACGAGATCCGCCAGATGGTGGATCGCTACCAGATGCTCGACATCATCATGGTCGATAACATCATCGACCTGAAGTACTTCAAGGGCCTGCTGCCCCACGTCATCCGGGACGGGCTGAGCCTGCGCGTGCACTACGAGGTGAAGTCCAACCTCACCGCGGATCAGATCCAGGTGCTCAAGGACGCGGGCGTCGTCTTCGTGCAGCCCGGCATCGAGAACCTGAACTCGCACGTGCTCAAGCTGATGCAGAAGGGCATCAGCGGCTGCCACAACGTCAACACCCTGCGCGACTGCGAGGAGCAGGGGCTCACCATCGCGTGGAACTACCTGTACGGGTTCCCGGGGGAGACGGAAGAGGACTACGCCGACATCATCGCGCAGATGCCGGCGATGGTGCACCTGATGCCTCCCTCGAACGGCGTGCGCATCGCCCTGGAGCGCTTCAGCCCGAACTTCGAGAACCCGGCCTTCGGGTTCACCGATCGGAGTCCGGCGTCCTTCTACCCCATCATCTACGATCTGCCGAAAGAGGAGTTGATGGAGCTGGCCTACATCTTCGAGACGCCTGCTCAGGGTCTGAAAGGAGAGCTGCCCCAGCAGCTCCGGAAGGTGATCACGGCCTGGCATGAGAACTACAGCCACAGCGAGCTGAGCTTCCGTGACGACGGGAAGTGCATCTACATCCGGGATCGGCGGGTCAACTGGACGCCCACGGATCACGTGCTCGAGGCGCCTCACGAGGTGGCGCTCCACCGGCTGCTGCGGCGGCCCCAGTCTCCCACCAGCGCCAGCGAGGCGCTGACCAAGGTGGGCCACTCGGTGACGGCCGAGGAGGTGGCGCGCAAGCTGGCCGAGTGGCGCAAGCTGGGGCTCGTGTTCGAGGAGGGCGGGCGCTTCCTTGGGCTGGCCCTGAGGGACGTGCCTCACCGCATCCGCCTCCTGAGCGCCGAGGGGAGGAAGCAGGCGGAGCGCCCCCGCGGCCTGCCACAGGCCCCTTCAGCGGACAGCCGGGAGCCGGAGATGTCGCTCGCCGCGTTCGCCGCGGGAGAGGGCGTGAAGGACATGCGGCTCAACGTCCGCATGCCCGCGGAGGCCTGGGGTTCGCTCGCCAAGGCCCTGGACACGCGTCCCCCCGGGCCCGCCATCGCGCTGTCCCTGGAGGGGAGCGGGCCTTCGGACTGGCCCACCACGCAGCAGCTGGCCCGGGCGGTCTCCCAAGGGGTGATGGAGGTGCGGGTGCCCTGGGACATGGAGCTGGGACCCGAGAAGGCGGCCCAGAGCGCCGAGTTCATCCGCTTCCTGCGTGACTGCACCGCCTACCGCGTGAAGGTGAACTGGCAGGGCTCGGTGCTGCCGCAGGTCCGCTCCCGCGCGCTCCACCACCTGCTGCCTCCCACGCTGAACGAGGTCGAGCCTCCCGTCGCCCTGCGCACGTGGAGCGAGAGCCACTCGTATGGGCTCTGCTACTGGCGCTCGGGGCCGGGCTTCATGGTGATCAAGGACAAGCGCGCCGGCCAGGGCGAGGGAGCGCGGTTCACGCTGGAGAACGGGCCGCTGCGAGACATCTTCACCCAGCTGGCCGAGCCGAAGCGGTGGGAGCAGCTGAAGGACATCCCGGACATCAAGGAGGTGCTGGACAGCCTCCAGGAGGAGGATCTCGTCCTGAAGCTCGACGATTGGTTCGTCGCGCTGCCGTACCAGATCCGCCACTGGCCTGTTCCGGCCCAGGCCATCTGAGGTGTCAGCCCGCGGGGCGCGCCCTCATGCGCTCCGGCGGGACTTCTTGAGGGCGGAGATGAACGCGTCCGCGGGCAGCGTGTTGAGCACGTCTGCCCCGCGGGCCCAGCCCCGGCGCGCGGTCGCCACGGCGAAGGCCAGGTGGTGCAGATCGTCGTGCCTGTGCGCGTCGGCGCTCACCACCAGCTTCACGCCTCGCTGGACAGCCTGACGGACGTGCTCGGCCTTGAGGTCCAGCCGGGCCGGCTTGCCGTTCACCTCCATCACCACGCCGCGCTCGGCGGCGCGATCCAGCACCGCCTCCATGCGCACCGGGTACGGCTCGCGCTCGTGGATGAGGCGCCCCGTGGGGTGCCCGATGATGTTCAGGCATGGGTTGTCCATGGCGTTGAGCAGGCGCTGGGTCATCTGCTCCTCATTCATGCTGTGGCGCACGTGGACGGAGCCGATCACCACCTCGAGCTGCTCCAGCACGCTGTCCCGGTAGTCCAGCGCCCCCGTCTCCAGGATGTCCACCTCGATGCCCTTGAGGAGCCGGAGGCCTGGGACGGCCTCGTTCACCCGGTCGATCTCCTCCCACTGGCGCTTGAGATCGTCCTCCTTGAGGCCACCCGCGTAGATGGCGGCCTGGCTGTGCTCGGTGACGGTCAGGTACTGGAGCCCCATCGCCTTCGCCGCTCGCGCCATCTCCTCCAGCGTGTTCTTCCCGTCCGACCAGGTGCTGTGCGCGTGCACCAGGCCACGCACCGCCTCCAGCGTCACGAGATCCTCCGGCAGCCGGCCCTCCAGCGCGGCCTCGATCTCTCCCGTGTCCTGCCGCAGCTCGGGGGGGACGTACTGCATCCCGAGCAGCCGGTAGATGTCCGCCTCGTCCTGGATGAGCACCTTGGTGCCGTCCGCTCGGTGCACGCCCCACTCGGAGATCTTGAACCCCTTATCCTGTCCCATCCCTCGCAGGCGCAGGTGGTGCGCCTTCGAGCCAGTGAAGTGGTGGAGCGCCGTGGCGAAGTCCTCATCCGGCAGCACGCGCAGGTCCACCTGCAGATCTCCCTCCACCATGCGCACGGAGCACTTGCTCTCGCCCTTGCCAATCAGCGCGGCGACGCCGGGAGCGTTGGCCAGCGCGTCGAGCGCAGGGCCTGCCTCGGGTGCGGAGGCCAACAGATCCACGTCCCCCACGGTCTCCGCGCGGCGCCGCACGCTGCCCGCCGGGCTGACGCGCACCACGCCGGGCACGGCCTTGAGCCGCTCGAGCAGGCTCTCGACGGTGGGGAGCACGTCTCCCAGCAGCTTGCGCTGGCCACGGGCGCGCTGGTGTAGGGCGATGCCCTCCAGGATCTTCGCCTCGCTCTTGGCGCCAAACCCCTTGAGCTGGCGCACGCGGCCCTCGCGGCAGGCCTGCTCCAGATCGGCCACGGTGGCCACCTTCAGCTCGTTCCAGAGGGCCATCACCTTCTTGGGCCCCATGTCCGGCAACTGGACCATCTCCAGGAGGCCCGGGGGGAACAGGGCCTTGAGCTCCTCATGGAAGGCGAGCTTCCCGGTGGTCACCAACTCGGAGATCTTCTCGGCGAGCCCCTGGCCAATCCCTGGGAGCTCTTGCAAGCGGCCCTCCTGTACCAGGGCTCCCAGGTCCTGGGTCAGCCCCAGCACACGGTCGGCGCCGGTGTCGTAGGCGCGGACCTTGAAGGCGTTCTCTCCCTTGAGCTGGAGGAGGAGGGAGATCTCCCGGAGGACCTTGGCGACTGCATTCTTGTCGAGAGGGGGCGGATTCACAGGGGAGAAGTTAATCCGAATGGAGCGGGCGCGCAGGCGGTCGTGAATGAGAAGGA
>Ga0247825_10001299_pt1 | contig 16326 bp, 13 predicted proteins | sample 13C_Vanillin_Day_FD_194413 | JGI IMG/M metagenome (GOLD analysis project Ga0247825, IMG submission 194413) | Soil microbial communities from agricultural site in Penn Yan, New York, United States - 13C_Vanillin_Day48 | ecosystem: Environmental > Terrestrial > Soil > Agricultural land | place... | reverse complement strand
GGGGGATACGGGGCAGCCGTAGGCCGCCGACAGCAGGCCATCGCGCAGGACCTGGCGGGGAGGGCCCGAAGCCTTGATTTCGCCGCCCACCAGCAGCACCAGCTCGTCGGCAAGCGCCGCGGCGAGGTTGAGGTCGTGCATCACCGCGAGCACGGCTGTTCCCCCCGAAGCCTGCCGGCGCACGGCCTCCAGGACAAGGCCCTGGTGGGCGAGGTCGAGATTGGAGGTGGGCTCGTCGAGCAGCAGGCAGCGCGTCTGGTCGGCACGGACCGCGGACGCGGCGATCTGGCACAGGGCCCGGGCGATGTGGGTGCGCTGGCGCTCGCCGCCCGACAAATGGACATAAAGGCGGTCCGCAAGGGCGGATAGGCCGACAGCGGCCAGGGCCTCGATCCCTGCCGCGCGTGCGGCGGAGGTGGTGGGCGAAAGCCCGGGCACGGTGATGCCGAGCATCGCCACTTCGAGCACGGTGAACGGAAAAGCGAGTGCGCTTGCCTGCGGCACCACGGCGCGCCGGCGCGCGAGCTCGGCGGCAGAGAAGGCAGCGAGCGGCCGCCCGTCGAGCAGCGCGCCCCCGTGCGTCGGCATCAGCTCGCCCGACAGCACCCGCAGCAGCGTCGACTTGCCGGCGCCGTTGGGCCCGATCAGCGCGACGATGCGTCCCGGCCGGGCGGCGACGCCCACGCCCTTCAGCAGGAAGTTGCCCCCGGCGGTAACGCTGACATGACGCGCCTCGAGCATGGATCAACTCCCTCCCATCCCGCGCCGCACGACCATATGCAGGAAGATCGGCGCGCCGACGATGGCCATGACGACGCCGAGCGGCAGCTCGGCCGGCCGCAAGGCCATGCGCGCCACGACGTCCGCGCCGAGCACCAATGCGGCCCCCAGCAGCGCGCTCATCGGCAGCACGACGCGATGGTCGGGGCCGGCGATGATGCGCACCAGGTGCGGGACGACGATGCCGACGAACCCGACCACGCCGGCGACCGCCACCGCGGCACCCACGGCCGCCGCCGTCGTCAAGGCGATCAGGCGCTTCACACGCTCGACGTCGACGCCGAGATGGAAGGCCTCGGCCTCGCCGAGCAGCAGGCCGTTGAGGGCCCTGGTCAGCGACGGCAGCACGAAGGCGACGATCAGCGCGAACGGCGCCACCGCCAGCACCTTGGGCCAGCTCGCTCCGGACAGGCTGCCCAGCATCCACAACGTGAGGTCGCGCAGCTCGCGGTCGTCACTGGCGAAGGCGATGAGGCCCGTCAGCGCCGTTGCGAAGGCGCCGAGCGCGATGCCGGCCAGCAGCAGCGTGCTGGTGGCGAGCTGGCCTCGGCGCGCCACCAGCAGTACCAGGGCGGCGGTGGCGGCAAAGCCGCCGCAGAAGGCGGAGACGGGCAGCGCATAGACGCCGAACGCCCTGGTCCAGGGCGCGGCAAGGCTATTGCCCAGCGCGATGGTCGCCACCGCCGCCAGCGCCGCGCCGGAGGAGACGCCGATCAGCCCGGGATCGGCAAGGGGATTGCGGAACATGCCCTGCATCATCGCGCCGGCGACGGCGAGCGCGGCGCCCACGAATGCGCCGAGCAGCAGGCGCGGCAGGCGGATGTCGATCAGCACGAGCTGCTCGCGGGCGGTCGCGGCGTCGCCGTGGCCGCTGGCGAGGCTCCCGATCACGCGGGGCAGGGCGGAGAGCGTGATGCCCGTCGAGCCGATCGAGAGCGACAGGAAAGCGGCGAGCGCGAGGGCCAGCGCCGCAACCGCCATCAGCTGGCCGGCGCTACCCATTCGCGCCGCGTGGTGTCCCGGACCTCCCATCGTCACGGCCGCCGTCATCGCGTTGCGCCCGCGTCGCCGCCGGCAAGATCTGGATAGAGCTGGCCCATGAGCTCGCGCGCGGCGGCGGGAGCGCGCGGGCCGAAGCCCAGGAGATACAAGCCGTCCATGGTGACGATGCGCTTGTTGGCGGCGGCCGGTGTCGAGGCGAGGCCCTTGAGCGCGAGCAGCTGCGTCGTGTCGTGGGCGTCGCTGCCGGAGCTGCGGCGCATCGTGATCACCGCCTCCGGCGCCAGCTCGACGAGCGCCTCGTCGGGAAGCGGACGAAAGCCGTTGACCGCCGCCGCCACGTTCTCGGCGCCGGCGAGCCGCAGGATCGCATCGGCGCTGGTAGCCTGGCCACCGACCACGGCGCGGCCGTTCTGCACGGCAAGCACGAACAGAGCCCGCAGCGGCTTCTTGATCCTGGCGGTGCGCTCGGCCAGCAGCTTGAAGTCGGCCTCGACCTGCGCCACCACGCGCTCGCCCTCGGCCTCGGTGCCGACCGCGCGCGCGATCAGCCGCACCTTGGCGGCGATGCCCGCGGCCGAATGCTGGTCGGGGATCTCGACGTAGGGCACGCTCGTGGCCTTGAGCGTCTTGACGACCTCGGGCGGGCCCGAGCGCTCCGACGCCAGGATCAGCGTGGCATCGACGGAGATCACGCCCTCGCTCGACAGCGCGCGCATGTAGCCGACGCTCTTCTTCTCCTTGAGAGCTTGCGGCGGGAACTGGCTCGTGGTGTCGACGCCGACGACGCGCGCGCCCGCGCCCAGCGCGTAGACGATCTCGGTCACGTCCCCGCCGATCGCGAGGATGCGCGTCGCATCTGCAATGCGCACGACCCGGCCCCCGGCATCCGTGACGACGACGTCGGCGGCAGCCGCGGGGGTGCCGACGGAGGAGGCGAGTGCCAGGGCCAGGAGGCAAACCGACACGAGCGGGGACTTGGAGAGCCTCATGCCTTGCCTCTTGCCGCGCGCTCGTCGAGCGGGATTGCTGCGGGTCTGGTCATTTCGTGAGGATCAATTTGCCGTTGGCCGTGATGCGCAGCCGGTAGTCCTGGCCATCGTGCTCGAGGATCGCCTCGCGCCCGCCCTCGAGCAGATCGCTGACTTTGAGGCGTGGCCGGACGATGTCCGATGGGCGGGAACGGGGCAATGACGGCTTGCTCGGATCGTCTCGGGTCATCATGTCAGCGAGCGCTCGTTACGCGTGTTGGGGCGAGTGTTGCAGCGATGTCGCGCCGAGTGAGGCACGGCGGAATGAATTCTTGACGCAATAAGTCCACAATAATAGCTTTTGCAAGCCTCTTGGCAGAGGGAGGCCGCCGGATCTGTGCATATGTTGCGCGGGAGCCGGCGCAAAGCCCGCCAGCCAGCGCTCATCGCGCCCGTTAGCCAGCTGCTGCAAGCAAGAAACTCGGCAAAGGGGCACGGGGCAGATGTTGAGGCGGACAGCAAGCCGCCTCGCCGGCAGCGCGTCGGCGATGGCGATGATGGTGGCAATGGCGGGAGCGCCGATGGGCGCCCTTCTGACAAGCAGCGTGGTCCAGGCGCAGCAAGCGCAGCCGCAAGATGCGCAGGCTGCACCGGTGCCGCCGCAGGGCACCATCCTGAGCCCGATCGTGATCAAGACGCCGCGCAATGCGGGCCCCAGCGCGCCGCCGTCGCAACCCTCACCCGCGGCTGCGGCGCCCGCAGCACCAGCAGCGACGCCGTCGAGCTTCGATGCGCTGTCGACGATCTCGGAGAAGTCGGCCGCCACCGTCTACGATTCACCGGGCACCGTGACCGTCAAGTCGACGGCCGAGATGGAGCGGCAGAACATCAACAATGCGCGCGAGTTCGTGCGCGACGAGCCCGGCCTCTCCGTCGGCAACCAGCCCGGACGTACCGGGGCCACCAACTTCGTCATCCGCGGCATCGGCGAGAACCGCGTGCGGCTCGAGATCGACGGCGTCAAGGTCCCGGATTTCCCCGGCACCAACATCGGCGCCGGCACCTATACCCGCGACTTCATCGACTACGAGAGCTTGAAGCGCATCGAGATCGTGCGCGGGCCGGCCTCCGCGCTCTACGGCAGCGATGCGCTGGGCGGCGTGGTCGCCTTCGTCACCAAGGACCCCAGCGACTACTTGGACCTCGTCAAGAAGGATTGGTACGTCTCGCTCAAGGGCGGCTTCGACAGCCTCGACAGCAGCGTCTATTCGACGGTGACCGGCGCGAGCCGGGTCGGGCCCGTCGAGTCTCTCGTCGTGGCGACACGCCGCTGGGGCCACGAGGTCGACATCAACAGCCGTACGCGTGACGCGAACCCGCAGGACTACACGACCAGCAACGTGCTCGGCAAGGTCGTCTACAACACCTACGGTGCCGGTCAGATCAAGCTGACGGGCGAGTTCTTCGGCAAGCGCGTCGAGACCCAGCTCAACTCCGAGAGCGGTGTGTTCCTCGACCAGTTCGCGCGCGTCTTCAGCGGCGAGGGCGACGACACCACCTATCGCCGGCGCGGCAGCGTGGACTGGACCCTGCCGGTCAACTGGTGGGCGGCCGATGTCCTCAAGACCAAGCTCTACGCCACCAGCGTGCACCGCGAGGAGTTCACCGATCAGCTGAGGGCCTCCTACTTCGGCGGTCCGCCGCCGGCACGCGCGACGCAGCAGCGGCTGACGGACCTCTTCTTCGACCAGGACATCGTCGGCGGCGAGGTGCAGGCGACCGCAGCCCGCAAGTTCTGGGGTGCCGACCACTTCATCACCTACGGCGCGACGGTTGACTTCACCACCACGGAGCGCCTGCGCGACCGCTCGCAGATAACCCTTGCCACCCGTGCCACGACCAAGACGGTGGCGGGAGACACGTTCCCCAACAAGAACTTCCCCGACACCGAAACCACCCAGGCGGCGTTCTACATCCAGGACATCGCCCAGTGGGGGCCGCTGCGCCTGATCCCGGCGGTACGCTTCGACTACTTCAGCCTGACCCCGTTCAAGGACCAGCTGTTCGCCAACTCCAATACGGCCAACTTCACGATCAACGAGCAGGAGGAGACGGCGATCTCGCCCAAGCTCGGCGCCACGCTCGACCTCACGCGCAACTATCGCCTCTTTGCGCAGTACGCGCGCGGGTTCCGGGCGCCGCCCTACGACAACGCCAACTTCGGCTTCCGCAACACCTCGTTCTTCTACGAGATCCTACCCAACGGCAACCTCAAGCCTGAGACCAGCGACGGCTTCGAGGCGGGATTGCGCGGGCGCTTCCAGGGCGGCTCGAGCTTCCAGCTCACGGCCTTCTACAACATCTATCACGACTTCATCGACACGGTGACGCTGAAGGCGCCGCCGCCGCCGGGCTTCACCCAGTTCCAGTACCAGAACATCGGCGAGGTCGTGATCAAGGGCATCGAGGGCAAGGCCGAGTGGCGCTTCCTGCCGGAGTGGAGTCTGTTCGGCGCCTTCGCCTACGCCGAGGGCGAGAACCAGGAGACGGGCCTGCCGCTCGACTCGGTCGATCCCTTCATGGGTCTCACGGGCATCCGGTATCGCAGTCTCACCTCAGGCTGGGGCGGCGAGGTGCGTGCCCGCTACGTCGCCGAGAAGGACCGGGTGAGCCAGGTCACCTTCTTCAAGCCGCCCGAGCACGTCACCGTCGATGCGCTGCTCTCCTACGAGGTGGCGCCGACCTTCACCATCAATCTCGGCGCCTTCAACGTCCTCAACGAGAGCTACTTCAACCCGCAGGACGTCGTGCAGGTGCTGACGGCGAATCCCAACCTCGAGCTGTTCCGCGCGCCTGGCCGCTCGTGGGCCATGAATGCGACCGTGAGGTGGTAGCGAAGCGATAGGAATTCGGAGCCCGGTGAGCCGCCACGTCCAGCGGGCTTCGAGGGCGGCGACAGGTGCACGGCCGAGGGGTTTCTCAAAGGGGCCATGTCCTGTCGCCGCCGTGCTATCTAACTGCCAGGATCGCGCGCGAGCCGGCAAACCCAGGAGGCACCCCATGTTCATCGCAATGAACCGGTTCAAGGTCTTGAAGGACGCCATGGGCGAGTTCGAGAACGTGTGGTTCTCGCGCGAGAGCTATCTGCACGAGCTGCCCGGCTTCGTCGCCTTCCATCTGCTCAGGGGGCCGGAGCGAGAGGACCACGTGCTCTATGCCTCCCACACCGTGTGGAGGAGCCACGCCGACTTCGACGCCTGGACCAAATCGGAAGCCTTCCGCAAGGCGCACGCGCGAGCCGGGTACAGCAAGCCGACGACGCTGGGCCATCCCGAGTTCGAGGGCTTCCACGTCCTGCAGGAGGTCACCGCCGACGGCGGCGTGCGCCGCGTCGCCGCCGAATGAGCGCGCGCCCGCCCCTGGCCGAGCGGCTGGCCCAGAGCGCCGACGGCGTGCTTGAGCAGATCGCGCGCGATTACGGGGTCTCGACCTTCGAGGTGGTGCGGGCGCTTCCCTCCGAGCACACCACGATCGTGCCGGGCGCGCGGTTCGAGGCGATCATGCAGGCGCTGACCGCCTGGGGCGAGGTGCTCTTCATCGTGCACACGCCCGACATCGTGCTCGAATGCGCCGGCACGATCCCGCCGGGAAGCTTTGCCCGCGGCTACTACAACCTCTCCGGCGACAGTCCCATCGGCGGCCACCTCAAGGCGGAGAACTGTGCGCATATCGCCTTCGTCAGCCGCCCTTTCATGGGCCGGCCGTCACGCTCGCTGCAGTTCTTCAACGGCAACGGCGAGGCGATGTTCAAGGTGTTCGTGCGCCGCGACAAGGAGCGCAACCTGCTCCCCGACCAGGTGGCGCGCTTCGACGAACTGCGCCCACGCATGGCGGCCATGCCGTAGCGCCGGCCGCTTACCTGGCGCTTCACGGATTCATGACCAAGAAGCAACGTTGATAGCGGCCGGGCTCTGCTAGCCTGCACCGAGCGACGGTATTCTTGGTGTTGGCATGAAGACCAATCTTCGCAGTCTTACACTTGGCAGCGTCGCGCTGCTGCTGGCGCTGTTGCCCGGCCTCCCGGCCCACGCCGACACGATCCTGGCGCAGGCGCCGCCCGCGCAGGGCAAGGCTGCTCCAGCGCCCTCGCCCGCATCGCCGCCTGAGAAGCGCGACGTCTCCGCCCTGTTCCCGCCACCCGCCGTCTCGCGGCAGTCCACGGGGCAGGGCGCGGGTAGGCTTGCCTATACTGCGACGGCGGCGACCTTACCTCTGCCGGGCCCCAAAGGATCGGCTGCCGCCAACGTCTTCCACGTCGGCTACACCCTGGATGAGGGCAACGCGCGGCGCCCCATCACGTTCGTCTTCAACGGCGGCCCGGGCGCGGCCTCCGCCTTCCTGCACCTGGGTGCCATGGGGCCACGTGCCGTCAACTTCGAGGCCAACGGCGCCGCCCCGGTCATGCCCGTCGCGCTCACCGACAACCCCGACACCTGGCTCGCCTTTACCGACCTGGTGTTCGTCGATCCGGTCGCGACAGGCTACAGCCGCAGCACCGCCGGCACGGAGGAGGGGGACCGCGCCTACTTCGGCGTGGAGAAGGACGCGGACGCGATCTCCGACTTCGTACGGCTCTACCTCACGCGCACAGGCCGTCTGCTGGCACCGGTTTTCCTCGTGGGGGAGAGCTACGGCGGCTTCCGCGCGGGGCTGGTCGCCGACAAGCTCCTCTCCGGTGGCATTGGCGTCAAAGGCCTGCTGCTCGTCTCGCCGGCGCTCGAGTTCTCCATGCTGCGCCACAACCCCTATGCGCTCCTCCCGCAGGCCCTGGTGCTGCCATCGATCGCAGCGACCCACATCGAGTTGCGCGACGGCCCGCAGGGGTCGCTCGACATCCTGCCCGAGGTAGAGCGCTTCGCGCGCGAGAAGTATCTCGTGCACATGGCGGCTGGCCTCAAGAACGACGCCGAGGTGGAGGCCGCGCTCGCGCGCTATACGGGTCTCTCAGCCGACGTCATCCGCGGCCACTACGGCCGCGTCACCGTGCGCACCTTCGCGCGCGAGCACCAGAAGCGCGGCGACCGCGTGTTGAGCCGTTATGACGGGGTCATCAGCGCCGCCGTGCCCCGGCGCAGCGAGCGCCACTTCGATCCGATCCTCGACGGCGCCACGTCCGTGCTCGCCCCCGCCTTCGCGCAGTACGCGCGCGGCGAGCTCGGCTATCGCACGGACCTCACCTACGAGCTCCTGAACCGCGGCGTCAGCGGCCATTGGGACTACGGCACCTCGCCCACGCGGCAGGGCTTCGCCGGCATGCTCGACGAGCTGCAGAAGGCGCGCACGCACAATCCTGGTCTCGGCGTGCTGATCACGCACGGCTACACCGACCTCGTCACGCCATACTCAGTCTCGCGCTATCTCATCGACCAGCTCGCTCCCATCGACAAGGCGCGGCCCATCGAGCTCAAGGTCTACCGCGGCGGGCATATGATGTACCTGCGGCCGACCTCGCGCGCGGCGCTGACTCAGGATGCGCGGGCGTTCTACGAGCAACTTTCCAAGCCGGTGGCCAAAGGGCCCTGAGCCGGCCTATCCGGCTTGGGCCAACGCGATGAGGCGCACCTTGAGCCGCTCGCCGGGGTTCGCGCCGAGCCGCTGCGCCGTCGCGTTGGCGTGCGAGATCACGCCGTCCTCGTAGACGGAGGCTGCATCCCCGATACGCGCAGAGGCGGCTGATACCGTGAGGCCGGCGATGCCGCGACCGTCGAGTGCCGGCAGGCGGGTGATGCCGGCCCCGTCCGCACCCACGCCGGCATCGTGGAACACGGCAGCGAAGCCGTCGACCTGCAGGGCCATCGCCGGATTGCCGCCGACGAGGGCGCCGTGCGAGGCCGTGACGATGATCTGGCCCTTGTCCTCGGGGCGGATGAGCGAGGCCGAGTCGATCAGTACGATGCGCCGGCGCCAGCCCGGCCCCTCCAGCACGCGCCGCGTCTCGCCGCAGGGCTCCGGGTCGCGGTTGCTCGGCCGCGCGGCGAGCAGCCGCTCGGCCGCCTCGCGGCAGGGCATGCCGGCGCGCACGCCCAAGGCCGCGGCCGGCGCGTTGGCATGGCTCACAGTGCCGCGCGCGATCATGTCAGCGGCATCGCCGATGCGGCAGCTCGCGTGCGAGGCCGTTGCCGCCGCCACCCCCAGAGCTTCTGCCATGGCGAGGACGGCGATGCCCGCATCGTCTTTGCCCGCTCCCGCATCGCTGTGGATGAGCGCGCGCGGGTGTGCCTTGAGCGTCAGATACGCGGCATAGCGGCCCCCATGCGAACCCGTGACGATCACCGCGCCCTGGGCATGAGGCCCGAGCTTGGTCGCCGTATCGGCGAGGACGATGCCCTCTGACGGTTTTGTTTGCGGCATGTGCGCCTGTCGGGATCCGACCCTCCTGATGACACACCATAGCTCCGGCGTGCGTCGAGAGTCATGGTGTCTGTTCCGGAGGATGAAACCACCTCGCCCCGCGTTGACAGGCCGCGGGCCGACTTCCATCATCGTCGCCAACACATACGGGGAGGATGATACGTTGGCTGCCAAGGACGCCCGGCCGCCGTCGCGCAATCTCGATGCGGCGCGGCTCCTGGGCCACTACCGCACCATGCTGCGCATTCGCGCCTTCGAGGAGGCGGCGCTCGAGGGCCTCGAGGACAAGCTCGTGCTCGGTGCCATCCATCCCTCCATCGGCCAGGAGGCGGTGGCGGTCGGCGTGTGCGCCAATCTCGCGCGATCCGACATCCTGCTCTCCACCCACCGCGGCCATGGCCATACCATCGCCAAGGGTGCCGACACCCTCGCCATGATGCGCGAGCTGTTCGGGCGCGAGGGCGGCACCTGCCACGGCAAGGGCGGCTCCATGCACATCGCCGACTTCAAGGTCGGCATGCTCGGCGCCAACGGCGTGGTCGGCGCCAACATCCTGATTGCCGTCGGTGCCGCGCATGCCGTGCGCCTCAGGAAGGGCAAGGAGGTGGTGGCCTGCATCTTCGGCGATGGCGCCATCAACCGCGGACCGTTCCTGGAGGGGCTGAACTGGGCCGGCGTGTGGAAGCTGCCGATCCTGTTCGTGTGCGAGGACAACGGCTTTGCCGCCACCACGCGCACGCATGCCATGACGGCGGGCGAGGGGCCGGCGGCGCGCGCCGAGAGCCTCGGCATCGCGTCGTCTGCGGTGGACGGCAATGATCTGGTCGCGGTCGACGAGACGGCACGGCGGCTCGTCGCGGAAATCCGAGGCGGGGGCGGACCGCGCTTCCTCCTGTGCAAGACCTATCGCCTCACCGGCCACACCGGCGCCGACCCGGCCCCCTACCGCACGAAGGACGAGGTGGCGGCTGCCTGGAAGGGCGATCCCATCGCGCGCCTGCGCGACCTGCTGGCGACTGCCGGTGTGGCTCCCGGCGATCTCGCCGCGGCCGAGAGCGCCGCCCGGGCCGAGATCGACGCGGCGTACGCCGAGGCCAAGGTCTCGCCGTTCCCGCCGCTCGAGCGCGCCTTCGCCGACGTGCAGGACGTGGGCGACCCGCGCCGGGAGGCGTTCTGATGGATAAGCTCACCTATGCCGAAGCCTCGCGCCAGGCGATCGCCGAGGAGATGCGGCGCGACGCAACCGTGTGGGCGGTCGGCGAGGACCTCGGCCGCGGCGGCGTGTTCGGCCAGTACAAGGGCCTCGTCGAGGAGTTCGGGCCCGAGCGCATTGCCGACGCGCCGATCTCGGAGGCCTGCATCATGGGTGCGGCAGTCGGCGCCGCCATGATGGGGACGCGGCCGATCGTCGAGCTCAGGTTCTCCGACTTCGCACTCTGCGCCATCGACGAGCTCGTCAACCAGGCCGCCAAGGCCCGCTACATGTTCGGGGGACAGGGACGCGTGCCGCTCGTGGTGCGCGAGCCGATCGGCATGTGGCGCTCCTCCGCCGCCCAGCACTCCCAATCGCTCGAGGGCTGGTACACGCACATCCCTGGCCTCGTGGTGCTGGCTCCCGCAACGCCGGCCGACAACAAGGGCCTGCTCAAGGCCGCGATCCGCTGCGACGACCCCGTCGTCTACCTCGAGCACAAGCACCTTTGGCCGCTGGAAGGCGATGTTCCCGACGGCGACCACCTCGTCGAGATCGGCAAGGCGCGGGTGGTGCGCGCAGGCCAGGACATCACCATCGTGTCCTGGTCGGCCGCCGTGCACACCTGCCTCGCCGCCGCTGAGACCCTAGCGAAGGAGCGCATCGACGCAGAGGTGATCGACCTGAGGAGCCTGTGGCCCTGGGACAAGATGACGGTGCTGGAGAGCGTGGCGAAGACGGGCCGCCTGCTCGTCGTGCACGAGGCGGTGCAGGTCGGCGGCTTCGGCGCCGAGATCGCCGCGACAGTCGCCGAGCGCGCGCATTTTGCGCTCAAGGCCCCAGTGAAACGCCTCGGCGCGCCGCGCGCGCCAATCAGCTATGCGCCCAACCTGGAGGACCAGGTACGCGTGACCGCTGAGCAGACCGCAGCGACGACGCGCAAGATGGTTGGTGCTTGAAAGTTCCCGGCTCTCGGGCTGACGCCCTCGGCCGGGATGACAGGAGAGAGATAGTATGACCCAGACCAACGAGATGACGGGCGGCGAGGCGATGGCCCGCATGCTCAAGGCTTTCGGCTCCGGCCCCATGTTCGGCATGGGCGGCTTCCAGCTGCTCGCCTTCTATGACGCGGCGCGGCGGCTGAAGCTCGATCACCACCTCATCAACGACGAGCGTTGCGGCGCGTTCGCGGCCGACGCCTACGCCAAGGTCTCGGGCCGGGTCGGTCTGGTCGATGCAACCCTGGGACCTGGCGCCACCAACCTCGTCACCGGCCTCATCGAGGCGCTCAACGCGGGGACGCCGCTCGTCGCGTTCATCGGCGACACGCACCGCGCGCATTCCTGGAAGAACATGACCCAGGAGTCGCGCCAGACGGAGATCCTCAAGCCCGCCTGCAAGGAGCTCCTGCGCATCGAGCACACGAGCCGCATCCCCGAGCTCATCTCCCGCGCCTTCCAGATCGCGACGTCTGGCCGGCCGGGTCCCGTGGTGGTCGATGTGCCGGAGGATGTCTGCCACGGCACGTTGCCGTTCCGGGAGGAGGAGTTCGAGGTCGACGCACGTTACGCGGCGGCGCCCGGGATCCGCTGCCGCCCGGCCGCCGACGATACCGCGCGCGCAGCGGCGCTGCTTGCCAAGGCCAAGCGGCCGCTGATGCTGTGCGGCGGCGGCGTGCACATCTCGCAGGCCGCCGCAGCGGTGAGCGCGTTCGCCAAGGCCCAAGGCATCCCCGTCGCCCACACGATGACAGGCAAGGGCGCCGTTGCCTGCACCGACCCGCTCAGCGCCGGTCTCTTCGGCCGCTACGACCGCATCGCCAACGGCCTGATCGAGGAGGCGGACGTCCTGCTGGTCGTCGGCTGCAAGCTCGGCGAGATCGCCACCAAGCGCTTCACGATCCCGGGCAAGGGCAAGACCGTCATCCACCTCGACATCGTCCCGGAGGAGTTCGGCCGCACCTATCGACCCACCGTCACGCTATGGGGGGACGTGCGCGAGGGCATCCGCGACCTCGAGGCCGCCCTCGCCGGCGGCGCCGGGAAGCTCGCCTCCGAGCGCCGCGACTACGTCGCCAGCGTGGGGGAGCGCATGGCCAAATGGAGGGCCGGCGTCATGGAACGGCTGACCTCGACCGAGACGCCAATCAACGTCGCGCGCATGCTGCACGAGCTCAACACCGTCATGCCCGCCGACGGCATCCTGGTGGCGGACGGCGGCTTCGCCGCGCACTGGGCGGGGCTGCTCTACGACACCAAGCAGGCGGGTCGCGGCTTCGTGCCCGACCGCGGCTTCGCCTCCATCGGCTACGGCCTGCCCGGGGCCATAGGCGCGGCGCTCGCCGCCAAAGGCCGCCCCGTCGTCTCGCTCACGGGCGACGGCGGCTTCAACATGTCGCTCGGCGATCTCGAGACGGCGCGGCGCATGGGCCTGTCGTTCGCCATCGTCGTCTTCAACAATGCCGCTTCGGGATACGTGAAGGCCCTGCAGCACCTGATGTACGGGGCGGGCGCCTACCAGTCCTCGGACCTCGCCGAGACCAACTACGCAAAGGTCGCCGAGGCGATGGGCTGCGTCGGCATCCGCGTCGAGAAGCCGGACGACCTGTCGTCAGCTTTCCGTAAGGGATTGGAGCCTGCAGGCGTACCCGTCGTCATTGACGTTGTCGTGACTCGCGATCCCGCGCGCATGCTGCCCGCGGTCGACAACCGCACAGTGACCGTCAAGAAGGGCGATCGGGTCGCGTAGATCAAATGTCCGTTAGCGAGGAACCCGCCGCCGACGCAGAGCGGGCCCCCCCGCAGGGAGGCCCGACTCGGGAAGCCTGATGGGACAGGCGACCTAGCGGGTTGGCTGCTCCGCGACCGGCCCGCCGAGCTTCAGAGGTTCATACCTCTCCTCGCGGCGGCACGCCGTGAGGGCTACGACGGCGCAGAGGAGCGACACAACGGCGATTTTCTTGCAACTCACGACTCCACCTCCGTAATTTCGATTTCACCCGTGAACTTCACACGCGGCCCATAGTGCGTATTCCCGCCGAAAGCCCAAGTGTTGACTACGTTCAGACGGGCCGTTCCTGTTGATAACGCAGAAATGTCACTGCCCGGTCCGCGCGAATCGGCGGTCGGCGCGCGGCCCGATCAGCCCTAGGCGCGACGCGCCGCTACTTCTTCTTGCGATTGATGTAGTCGTTCAGCGCCGACAGGGTGGAGTGGCCGAAGCTGCCGTCGATGCCGCCCTCATAAAAGCCGGCGTTGCGCTGGAAGGCGCGGCGGAAATCGAGCGACCAGCGGCGAGAGCTCTGCGCCATCTCCTTGAGTGAGAACTGGTCGCCGAGATCGATCGCCTGCAGCATGAGGGTTGCGGCGAGCTCGGGATCGCGCCGGTCCACGCCGATACCCTTGTCGTAGAGCAGGGCGAGATTGTGCATGCCCGAGGAGGACCCGTCGTCCGCCGCCTTCCTGTAGAGGTTGGCCGCTGCCGTCTCGTCCTTGAGCACGCCTTTGCCGTCTTGTTGCAGGATGCCAAGTCGCACCATGGCCGTGGCATTGCCGCGGTCGGCGGCGCGTGCGTACCACTTGGCCGCCTGGCTCCAGCCCTGCTCGTTGTCGCGCGCATCGTGCAGGTCGCCGAGGTCGAGCATCGCCAGCACGTGACCCGCCTCGGCGGACTTCGTCAGCAGCCGCTCCGCCTCCGGGAGGTTGCGGGTCAGCACCGTGCCCTCGACCATCAGCACCGCGAGCCGCCGCATCGCCTCGGGATGGTCGCGGTCGGCGGCACCCTTCAGCAGGCGCAAGCCCTCGGGCTGGTCCTTGGAGGCGCCGCGTCCCGGGATCAGCATCAGGCCGAGCGAGGTCATGGCATGCGGGCTGCCGGCGTTCGCGGCCCGCTGGTACCAGCGCACTGCCTCTCGCTCGTCCTTGGCGATGCCGGTGCCGGCCTCGTGCATGGTTCCCAGGTGGTACATGACATAGGCGTTGCCGCCGTCAGCGAGCCGCCGCAGGGCCGCGTAGAAGTCGCCGTCGGGGCTCGCCACCCGCCACACCTCCAGCACCACGTCGCTGTCGATGGCGGTGTGCGACACCTTCTGGCGCAGGTCGGTCGAGTCCTCCAGGTTGTTGCCGTTGAAGTTGAGGATGATATCGCCCGGACGGATGCCCGCACGCGCGGCCGGTCCGTTCGGAACGGTTTCGGTGATCAGCGCGCCCTTGGCGTTGCGCAGCCCGAGCGATAGTGCGAGCGGCAACTCCATGGACTGAATGTTGACGCCGAGCCAGGCCTTCTGGTTGTCGCTGGGCAGGCTGCCGAGCTTCACTGCCAGCCTGCTCGAGAGGCCCGCCGTCTGCGTCGGCGCACCCGTCGGCGGAAGTCGAACGACATCGAAGGCGCCTTGGTATTCGGATGGCAGGCTCGATCCGACGACCAGGGCAAGGAGGCCGGCCAGAACCGCGAGCGCGCCCGAGATCGAGGAGGCGAGCGAAGGGGTCAGGCGAGGAAGCAGAGGACGGGCTCCGGCACCCGACATTGCGGCAATCTCCCGTGCCGTTTTCCCAACTGGCCGGCGCACGCCTGCCAACGGCAATAGCGCAAGATCGCGGTAGCTCTATAGATTCCGCTGTTCCCTGGGTAACACCGTGCGCGAGGGATCGCCAAGCACGCAGGCCTGCGACATGGCGCGGCCCCTCGCCTGTGCAGCCACAGCGTGCAAGGATGGCGCATTAACCCACCGAGGAGATTGCCGGTGAGACTGGAGACCCTGCTTCCGCTGGGGAAGGTCGACCCGGGCCTGCGTGCTCCCGAGGTCGGCCTCGACCTCGATGCCGTCGCCCCCGACGCGCGGCTCCTGGAAGATCTCGGCTACGACGGGGTGGTGATCGAGGAGACCAAGCAGGACCCCTACATCGTCATGGCGCTCGCGGCGCAGGCCACGCGCCGCCTCGATATCGGCACTGCCATCGCCATGGCGTTCCCGCGCAGCCCGACGATCACGGCGCTCAGCGCCTGGACGCTGCAGAAGCTCTCGCGCGGTCGCTTCACCCTGGGGCTCGGGCCGCAGGTGCGCGCCCACATCGAGCGGCGCTACGGCATGCCCTGGTCGGCGCCGGGCCCGTGGATGCGCGACTATGTCGGTGCGGTGCGGGCGGTGTGGAAGCACTGGCAGACCAAGGCGCCGCTCGACTTCAGGAGCGCCCACTACACCATCAACCTGATGACGCCGCTGTTCGACCCGGGACCGATCGAGCACCCCGATATCCCCATCCACCTGGCGGCCGTGAACACGCACATGTGCCAGGTGGCGGGCGAGGTTGCCGACGGCGTGCGCCCGCACCCGATCTGCTCGGCCGAGTACATCGCCGACGTCATAATCCCAGAGGTGCGCAAGGGCGCGGCCAAGGCCGGCCGGTCGCTCGAGAGCTTCCGCATCTGCCACAAGCCGCTGATCGCCACCGCTGCCAACGAGGCCGAGCTTGCCACGCGCGTCAAAGACGTGCGGGCGCGCCTCGCCTTCTATGTCTCAACTCCTGCCTACCGCCCCGCCGTCGAGCACCACGGGCTCGGTGACCTGGCGCGCCAGCTGAGCCAGCTTGCGAGGGCGCAGGACTGGGAGAAGATGCCGGGCTACATCTCCGACGACATCCTCGACCTCTATGCGGTGATCGGCACCCACGACGAGATCGCCGAGCGGCTGTGTCAGCGGTTCGGCGGCATCGTCACCAACTGCGAGTTCTCGATCGCGGTGAAGTCCGACGCCGACAAGGCGAAGCTCGCCCGAATCGTCGAGCGCGTGCATGCCGATCCCCTCGACGCGGTCCGCCGGCGCCTGTGCGCGGCCAACGCTTGAAGGTTGAGCTTATGGACCCGTTCCTGCGCCGCCGCATCGGCCACACGTCGCTCGAGGTCACCCAGCTCGGCATGGGTGGGGCGAGCCTCGGCGACATGCGCGAGAGCATCCCCGAGGCGCAGGAACGGGTC
>Ga0247825_10001298_pt1 | contig 16350 bp, 15 predicted proteins | sample 13C_Vanillin_Day_FD_194413 | JGI IMG/M metagenome (GOLD analysis project Ga0247825, IMG submission 194413) | Soil microbial communities from agricultural site in Penn Yan, New York, United States - 13C_Vanillin_Day48 | ecosystem: Environmental > Terrestrial > Soil > Agricultural land | place... | reverse complement strand
GGTCGGGACGGCGCAGCCGTGCAACGCTTCCCGCGCTGTGCCTCGCCGTCCTGAGCTTTCTACTCACCCAGACCCTGGTAATACCGGTCTTGCCGAAATTGGGTGAGTCGCTGTCGGTGAGCCCGACAGCGCTGGGGTGGATCGTCACCACCAATCTGTTATTTGGTGCCGTGCTCGTTCCGATCATGGGTCTACTCGGTGATCGCTTCGGACACCGGCGCGTTCTCCTCCTTGCCCTCACCGTGATGACAATGGCGTCGGTACTGGCTGCGCTGTCTCCCAACCTCATCGCCCTCTTGGTGGCCCGCGCAATCCAAGCGGTAGGTACCGGAACATTTCCCCTGGCGCTGACGATCGTGCAGTTCAATTTCTCCGGCGAATCACAGAGATCGGCCGTCGGCTGGTTGTCCGGCGTACTCGGGCTCGGTTCAGCCGTCGCACTCATCTCGGGCGGATTAATTGCCGACGTGTTCGGGTGGCGAGGCCTGTTCGGCACCATGGCGGTGGCGGGGCTACTTGCACTAGTTGCCAGCATCCTCTTCGTGCCGGACACGGCCGAGTGGAACCGGAAGACGGATCCCATCGATTGGGCCGGGACCGCCCTCTTCGTGTTGGCACTGTCGTCGTTGCTGCTAGGAATCTCTCAAGGATCGACGTTCGGTTGGTCGTCGTGGCAGACCGCCATCACCTTCCTTGTTGCGGCGGCCGGAATGACGGCATTGGTCCTCGTCGAACTGAAGCTCCCGAACCCTCTCCTGGACATACGTATCCTGGTCCTCGGAAATCTGGGCGTAGTCAACGCCTTGGCCTTCCTGCTCGGGTTCGTTTCCTTCCTGTTTTATATCGTCGTCCCTGCGATCATGCTCGGCTCGCGGCAAACGGGCGGTGGCATGGACATTCCGGTGATCGAAGCCACGCTGTACATGGTCCCGAACGCTGTCGCCGTATTTGCGGGAGGGCGAATCGCTGCGACACTCGTCCGCAAGTACGGCGACCGTGCTACCGCGGTTCTCGCGATGATATGCCTGTTCATCGGGGCCGTGGGCATGGCTTGCGGACATGATTCCGTCTGGCCGATCATGTGGTCCTATATCGCCGTCGGCAGTGGAATCGGGATCGGCTTCAGCTGCTGCTCCCAATTCGTGCCCACTCTGGTACCTACCGGGAGAATCGCAACAGCGCTCGGGATCAACACCATGATCCGCACCGTGGGTCAAGCGTCGGGCACACCGGTCGCCACGACGTTCCTCACCAGTGTCGCGCTCACCGACCAGCGGGTGGTCACGAGTACGACCTACGCAATCCTGTTCACGTTCGCTGCCGTCGTCAGCGGTTTGGGGGCGTTGATGTGCCTCCTCATCAGACAAAGCAAAAACAGCTGACCCACTGCGCCGCCGGGCCACACCGATCGGTCCGCCCGAGAAGGAGAAATGATGTATCAGAAGAAAATGCAGAAGATCCGCGAGATTGACATGGCATATCTCGACGAGGGCGCCGGTGACACTATCCTCCTCCTGCACGGTAATCCGTCGTCATCCTATATTTGGCGCAATGTCATAGCCGGTCTGCGCGACCGAGGACGGTGCCTCGCGCCCGACCTGCTCGGTATGGGCGACTCCGGAAAGCTGGACTCCTCCGGCCCGGACTCATACCGCTTCGTCGAGCACCGCGAGTATCTCGACGAGCTGCTCGCCTCTCTCGATATCGGTGACGACGTCGTCGTCGTTGGCCAGGACTGGGGATCCGCACTGGGCTTCGACTGGGCCAATCGCAACCGTGACCGGGTCAAGGGGATCGTGCATACCGAGTCGATCGTCCGCCCATGGGGCCGGAATCGCTTCCCCATGACCGACGAGCTCGAAGAGAGCTTCCTTGCGTTGCGTTCGGCGGCTGGCGACCACCTCATTCTGGAACAGAACGTATTCGTCGAGCACACTGTGGCCGATGGGATCATCCGCACGCTTTCGCCGGAGGAGATGAACGAGTACCGTCGGCCGTTCCTCGAGGCCGGGGAGAGCCGGCGGCCCACCCTTACCTGGCCCCGTGAGATTCCCTACGACGGCGAGCCGGCCGACGTTCACGACATCGTCACCTCTTATTCGGAGTGGCTCAGGCGCACGGAAATTCCGAAACTGTTTATCAACGCCGAACCCGGTTACATCGTCGATGACGACACCCGGACCTTCATCCGCGGCTGGAATAATCAGGAAGAGGTCACGATCGTAGGCCGCCACTTTGTGCAAGAGGATGCGCCGGCCGAGATCGCAACCGCAATTGCGTCGTGGCTGGGTGATCTCTCGGCAGAGTAGCGTCCAGGCTCACCCTCCCCAGCCCGTCGATTGGCGGCACAGGGCGGGGGCGACTCTCGGAACGTGGCCGGCGGCCGGGCAAAACGCGGTTGTGCCAGCCCAGTCGATCGAGGCTAGATGTACCCGGCCAGGACGTTGGTAGCAGGCGTGTCGGCTTGAACTGAAGAGAACCTCCGGTTGAGGTGTGGCTTGTCTATGGCCCACGACCAACCGGAGGTTCTCGTGCCCCACAGTAATGCCCGAACCACGTTTCACGGCAGGGTGCTGATCGTCGATCGGTACCGCGAAGGCTGGCCGAAGGCCCACATCGCGGCGGCGATGGGCATTTCCCGCAAGTGCGTGAGCAGGTGGATCTGCCGATACGAGACCGACGGCGACGCCGGGTTGCATGACCGGTCCTCACGCCCACATTCGATGCCGGCCCGAACCAGCGCCGAGACCGAGCAGAAGGTGGTCGAACTTCGAAGGGTCGAACGACGCGGTCAGGACTGGATCGGTCCCGAACTCGGCCTCGCTGCCCGCACTGTCAGTCGGATCATGCGTCGTCACGAGATGCCATACCTGTCCGAGTGCGATCCGATGACCGGGGAGGTCATCAAGGCCTCGAAGACCACTGCAATTCGCTACGAACGCGACCGGCCCGGCGAACTGGTGCACATGGACGTCAAGAAGCTCGGGCGGATTCGAAGATGGTGGCGGGTGGCGTGCCCACGGACGCGCTGACACCGTCCGCAACCGCACCACACGCCTGGGGTTCGACTACGTCCACTCCCTGGTCGATGACCACTCCCGGTGGCGTATTCGGAAGTCCTGGGCGACGAGAAGGGGCCCACGTGCGCCGGGTTCCTCGTCCGCGCGGTGGACTTCTTTCGAGCGCACGGGATCGACCGTGTCGAACGGTTGATGACTGACAACGCCTGGGCCTACAAGTACTCGCTGTGTGAACTCTGCGCCGAGCTCGGGATCACCCAGAAGTTCATCAACCCCCATTGCCCTTCGCAGAACGGGAAAGTCGAACGACTCAACCGGACCCTTCAATGGCTCGACTACTACAACACTCGACGTCGCCACAGCGCACTCGGAGGCAGCGCACCGATCAGCCGTCTGCAACCAACCTGATGGCTGAGTACAGCTAGAAGGGATAGTTTCGTGTCCCGTCCGATTTGAACGTAATCCCGATGGTCGACATTTCCGGGGCAAATACTCACGACAGTCGCCCGCCGCCCGCCGCCCTCGCATGCTTCAGCAAGCTACCCGCATGGAACGAGCTCTGAAGGTGGCAGATACATCCCTTGGGATGTACCCAGAAATCGCGTCACGGCGTGGTTCTTGGGTAGACCCTCCCGAGGAGCGCCGCCGTTCCGCTGTCACAGCCATACTTTCGAACTGTCTTCCACACCAGGCCGCAGAACTTCTTCCGATCGATTCCGAACCGACAGAACACCTCGTCCTCCGGGACGCCGTCATATGGCGCCCATGCCACGGCGAGTCGCAGGATCTCTTCGGCCTCGCGCGTTGCTCGTGGATGCCGACACATCCTGTTCTTCGTCACCCGCATCCGGTCACTCCTCCTGTCTTTGTGCATGCTGCGGACGCAGATCCGTCCCCGAGAGGTCGATGACCCGGGACTTCTCCGACATCACGCAGCTTCGATTGCAAAAAGCGGTGGATCGACCCGTTCACCTGGGCGGAATGCGTCATGTTCGGCGAGTGGTGGGCGCCGTCGACGATGACCACCGTGACATCGGCCAGACCGTCCCGGAGCTGAAAGGCCCACTTCAGTGCGATGGCCGTGTCGTCCGTTCCGTGAATCTGAAGGACCGGGACCCGGATTTCGCCCAACCGGTCGACAAGGGATTCGCGGAAAGACAACGCGCGCGACGCCTGCGGCAGCCGCGCCGTGTCCCAAGTCATCCATTTCGCCGTCCACTCGGACTCGAGCACGGGATCTCCGAAGACCCGCTCCGCGACGGCGGGCGCGTAGTCGTGGGGGCCCTCGGCGACCCATGCCGCGTCACGGTCGAGCCGGAACTGCCGATCGGCGTCGGTCATGTCACGCGCCTCGGTGCTGATGAGGACAAGTGCGCGAACCCGTTCGGGATGCGCGAGCGCGAGCCGCTGCGCGACCATACCGCCCTGTGACATGCCGACGACGACCGCGCTCTCGATGCCCAGGTGGTCCAGGACGGAGATCACGTCGTCAGCGAGGTCCCACAAGGTGAAGTCGTCGCCGGATTCCTTGGTCTTTCCGTGGCACCGCGCATCGAGCGTGATGCAGCGGTAGTGCTTCTCCAGCGCGTCCACCTGCCGATCGAACATCGTGCCGTCCATCAGGAAGCCGTGGAGAAAGAGGAGTGGCACCGCACCCCATTCGGAATCGGTATACCACAATTTCTGGCCTCTTGCGTGCAGGTACGGCATGAAACATCCTCGTCGGCGTGGTCGAAGTTGGCGGACGCTGAGCGTCCCGCATCGGGACGGTTCGAGGACTAGGTGCGAACCAGCTCGGATGCGTTGTCGCGCGCCGTATCCAGAGTGCCGTCCGGCAGTCGGATCAATGTCGGTGCCAAGCCGGTGATTTCGGCCTTGATCTGGAAGGCAAGCACTTTGGCGTACTTTCGGGCGTCGATGATGCCTCCGAACCCGATCCACAGGTGTTCCTGCCCGGTGGGTCGGCACAGGTTGCGGGTTTCGCCGTCGTCCCCGAATCCACCGACCTTCCCGACCTTCTCCGCGACCTCGGCACCCATCAGAGTCTCGATGACCGTCGAGTGGCTTTCGAATCCGGTGGCCATGATGATCGCATCGAACTCGGCGATCTCACCGTTGTGCAGCCGAACACCCTGGGGGACGAACTTCTCGAATTCGGCCATCTGCATGACGGTGATGCCGCCCTCGACGATGACTTCGGAGCAACCGACGTTGAGGTAGTACCCTGCCAGCTGAGTGTAGGTTTTGTACAACCAGCCATACTCGTTCTCGCCGGCGTCGACGCGCATGCCCGCCCTGCGCAGCCCCTCGTGGAGTTCGCGATCGAGTTCATCTGTCTTCTTCGTGTACTCCCGCAGGAACTCTTCGATGATGGGACGCGTCAGGTTCGCCAGACTCCGCTGATCGGCCTCGTCCAAAGGCACCGTCGAGGTCGAGTTGAACGCAACCTGAGCAGTCGCGATATCGCAGACGGTGGCCGGACTGCGCTGTCCCATGCTCACCTGGGCGCCGTGGTGGTATAGATCCAGGGCAATGTCGTGTCCGCTGGTCGAGACGCCGACGACGAGGACTTTCTTGTCCCGATAGGACGCCCCGTTCTTGAACTCGCTCGAGTGAACGATCGGGCCGGCGAAGTCGGCCAGTCCAGGGAGATTCGGGATACGGGCCGAGCCGCCGATGCCCACAGCGAGGACTATGTGACGCGCCTTGATCACGCGTTCGGAGCCGTCCGGCATCGCGAGGCGCGCCTCCCACAGCTGTGTCTCCTGGTCGTAGACCGCGTTGCTCAGGCGGGTTTCGAACCAAACGTTGATATCCATCGCCTTGATGTACAGCTCGATCCAGTCCGCCCACTGGTCCTTCGACAGGTACGCGGGAAAGGTCTCGGGGAAGTGCAGAATCGGCAGGTTGTTGCGGACGAGTGGGGTATGCAGGGCGAGGGAATCGTATCGGTTCCGCCAACTTCCGCCGCCGCGCTGGCCGGCGTCGATGACGAGATTGGGCACACCGACGCGATCGAGTTCGGCGGCGATACTCGCGCCCCACTCCCCGCAGCCGACCACCAGGACCTCTGGATCGGTCCTGGTCGCGGAGAGTCGCTCGCGCGCCTGAGCCCAGGTCTCGCCCGGGTGTGCCGGGTCATAGCCGTAGCGCTCCATTTTCTGGCTTTGAGGAGGTGTTTCGAGGAACATCTCCACCAAGTCGGTCGAGATCAACTTCGCACGAAAGCCAGTTGCGGAGGCGTCGTCGAGGAGCCCGGACACGAATGCCCGACAACGACCGATCCGCGTCTCGAAGGTGAGGAAGAACTCCGCGGCTCCCCCGCTCTCGAGTGCCTTCGGCGCGGGCCGATTGGGATCGAGCCGGATCGACCGGATCTGACGATCCTGTGCCGCTGCCAGCAATCCGTCCGCAATGGCATCCTCGCCGTAGAGCTGCTGGGTGTCCCACGTCAACGCCACAAGATCGCGCCAGTAGCACGGGTCACTCAGAAGTGCACCGAAACCGTTTCGGTCCTGTGCGGCGACCACCCGCTCGAACTCGTTCATCCACTTGATCGCTCGGTTCACTACCGTCGACTGATCCACGTTGTCACAGCTCCTTACCAATGAGTTCACCCACGAAACGTGCTCGGATTCACCACTCCGGCCTCTACTGGATCGAATCACTCCTTCAGCCAACTGTCAACAGACTACTATTGCCAGTTGACTATGTACTTGAAGTTTCCCGCGTGCCACAAAACTGGGTAGTTGTCAGTTGACAGTTAGCTATCTACGGCTGACAATGTGACTCAAGCCACGCCGGGACAAGTGCAACCCGATCCTCCCGCTCGCTGCCTGGCTGTCGCCCTCAGGCCCGGATACCGATGTATTTCACGTACGGGTGCCAAACACTTCACGAGGAACGGAACATGACGAAAATGCTTCCCGAGTATCACGACCTTTTCATCGGCGGCAAATGGGTGCCCTCGATGGCGAATCACCGCTTCGAGGTGGTCTCACCCGCAACCGAAAACGTCGTCGCCACCGTGGCGCTCCCTTCGATCGAAGACGCCGACGTCGCCGTGAACGCGGCACGTGAGGCATTCGAACGAGGCGACTGGTCCGGTGCACCGATGGAACACCGCGCCGACGTGATCGGAAGATTCTGCGACCTGTTCGAGGAGCGCCGCGCGGATTGGACGGCAGCATGGGTCTCGGAGAGCGGGCCGACCCGCACCCACTCCGACTTCCTCAACGACATCGTGATCGGCATCTGGCGAGACATCGTCGAAACGGCGAAACGAACTCCACTGGTCGAACGACGCACCTATCCGGACGGAAAGGTGGACATCGTCTCCGAACCCTACGGAGTGGCGGTGACTATCACCACCTGGAACGGGCCTGCCCTGTACTTGGTGTCCAAGGTGGTACCTGCTCTCCTCGCCGGATGCTCGGTGATCGTCAAGACCGCCGTCGAATCCCAACTCACAGCACGGATCATCGGTGAACTCGCCGACGAGGCAGGCATTCCCGCCGGAGTGCTCAGCGTCCTCGCCGCGCCGACGGATGTCAGCGCGCACTTGGTTTCCCACCCTGAAGTCGACAAGGTCAGCCTCACCGGAAGCGTCACTGCGGGCAAGAGTGTGATGGCCGCCTGCGCTAATAATCTGACACCGCTCACGCTGGAACTTGGTGGCAAGTCGCCGGCGATCATCGCCGATGACATCCCCCTCGACAAGGTCCTGCCCACCCTCCTGCCCGCCTTCTTCATGAACGCCGGTCAGATCTGCGTGGCCCTGACGCGATTGATCATTCCGAAACATCGACACGACGAGATCGTCGCAGCGGTCGTCGCCGGACTTTCCCAGGTCCACGTCGGATCACCCGAGAACCCCGCATCGGTCATCGGCCCACTCGGAACCAAGGCACAGTACGAAAAGGTCCTCAGCTTCATCGAATCCGGTAAGGAGGAGGGTGCCACACTTGTCTGTGGTGGCGGCCGCCCGGCCGGCCTCGATCACGGGTTCTTCGTCGAACCCACCGTTTTCACCGACGTGAAGCCCACGATGCGGATCGCGCGGGAGGAGATTTTCGGACCGGTGCTCTCGATCATGACCTACGAGGACATCGACGACGCCGTGGAGATCGCCAACTCGACCCCGTTCGGTCTCGCTGGGACCGTGTACGCCGCCGACGAAAGTCTCGCGCGATCCGTCGCGGACCGGATCCGCTCCGGATCTGTCGCGATCAATACCATCGGCCCGTCGCTGTACGCCCCGTTCGGGGGGTACAAGGAATCGGGGTTCGGCCGTGAGAACGATCTCGAGGGAATTCGCGAATTCCAACAGACCAAGAGCATCAAGATCGCCTGAACACGTCCGGGTCACGCAGTCTGCCACGGCGGGCCGGAAACACGCCCTCGGTCCCGCCCCTGTTTTCGGTGGTCGCTGCAAGGACCACAAGCGCATCGTCGGCACGTCCCCTCCCTCATCGGCGTCGGATCCGAGTCCCACGCCGATTGAGTGGAAATACCAGATAGAGGAGCATCTTGATGTCCATTACCTCGTACGCACCGCGGACGGGTGAGCCAGTCGAATCTGTTCCGATGACGACGCCAGAGGAACTGTCCGACATCACTGGTCGATCCGTGCGCGCGGCGAAAATGATGCGCGACACCTCCCCCTCCGAAAGACGGCAGTGGTTGACGGCACTGGCTGATGCCCTCCAAGGCGCCCGGCAGGAGTTGGTGGCGCTGGCCGACAGAGAAACGGCACTCGGCGTCACGCGTCTCAACGGTGAGTTCGACAAACTCGTGGATCAGACCCGGTTTTACGGTGACATCGCGGTGGAAGGTTCCTACCTCGGAGTTGCCATCGACGACGCCGATGGGGGCAATCAGTCCCTTGTCCGCATCAATCGTCCGCTCGGAACCGTAGCGGTGTTCGGCGCGAGCAACTTTCCGTTCGTTCTGGGCGTTCTCGGCCACGACACGGCCGCGGCGATCGCGGCAGGATGCCCGGTCATCGTCAAGGCACACACCGCCCACATCGGACTGAGCCTGCGGTTGGCAGAGATCGCACGCGACGCGCTCATTCACGCCGGTGCACCGGTGGGCGTCTTCGACATCGTCGTGGGCCGGGGTGCGGGTACCGCCCTGGTCGGTGCGCCGGAGACGAGCGCAGTGGCATTTACCGGATCCCAGTCCGGAGGCCTGGCGCTCTGGCAGGCGGCGAACGAGCGACAAGTACCGATTCCGGTATATGCCGAGATGGGGACCGTCAATCCGATCGTGGTCACTCGGACCGCCGAGGAGGTGTTCGACGATGTCGCGAAAGGATTCGTCGCGACGTTCACCCAGAATGGTGGACAGTACTGCACGAAACCGGGTCTGATGTTTGCACCGGCAGGCTGGAACGCCGCAGAGCGTGTGGCCGATGCGCTTCGCACGAGCTCGCCATCGCCGATCATGTTGACTCGTGCGATCGCGGACTCGGTCCGAGAGGGCCTCGACGAATTGAGGAACGCAGGCGCGCGGGTGGTCGCGGAGATCGCCGACACCGAGGTCGGCTTCTCAGCTCCGGCGGCGGTGCTCTCGGTGGACATCGGCGCACTGCGTCCGGGGAGCAGGTTTGTCGAGGAGTGCTTCGGGCCGGTTGCCGTCGTGTGCGAGTACGCATCCGTCGATGACCTCACCGCCGCCCTCGCCGGCCTGCAGGGGTCCTTGGTCGCCGCTGTGTTCACGGGGACCTCCGATCCGGATGTCCCCGTGGTGTTGACCGAACTCGAACACAAGGTGGGTCGTGTTGTCGTCAACGGTTGGACCACGGGTGCACCGCACAGCTGGGCCCAGCAGCACGGCGGCCCGTGGCCGTCCACGTCGAATCCTGCGGTCACGTCGATCGGTGCCGCCGCCCTCGGGCGCTTCGTGCGTCCGATCACGTTTCAGGGCATAGATGACGAGTGGCTTCCCCCAGCCGCCCGACGGAACAACCCGTATTCGGTCTCGCGGCGGGTCAACGGAGTCCTCGAGGTCCCCACCACACCCTGATTCGGACAAATCGGAGTTCGGGGTGTTCCTCGGTGAACGTACTGCGGTACGGAGGAACACCCCGGCTTCCGTCAGGACCTGTCGCTAACCTTCCAGGCCGACAGAGTGCGGCGCTGTGGCAGCTGTGGCCGCGTCCGGCACCGGGCGAAACATGTGGTTCACCTCGCATCTTCGACGAGGTATCAGGAGGTCGCGATACTGATCCGACGAGGGCGGCATTGCTCGGCAACGAAGTTGTCGAGCAATGCCGCCCTGGGATTCGTTTTGAGGCTTCGCCAGACATGAATCGCGAGCCTATTGCTCGTGATCGGCACTTCGGACGAGCGGGGCTCGTCCGAAGTACCGGATCCCGGTCAGTCGACCGTGAGTGACCTTCGAGCAAATCGCCACCGGTCCTGCACGCGCGTCACAACGTCGGAGTATGAGCCCGTCGTGACCACGACCGCGGTTCCCGATTCGCGGTCGCGAGCGGACACCAGCAATCGGCACCTGCCCGCAACTTGTTTCTCGTCCTTGGCGAACCGGATATCGGAGTTCCAATGCTGCTGGTCGGTCATCGGCTGTGATCGTGACGCCGCAGCACGTGTTCGGACGAAGGCGGTGAGTTCCTCATGACCTCGATAGGTGCGGGCGGGGTGCTCGAAGACACCGTCCTCCGCCCACATCGACGCCCACGACTCGGCGTCACCACGATCGATGGTGTGGTTGTACTGCTGGTAGAGCCGGAAAATTGCTGCCTCGTCGGCGGGATCGAGTGCATCAGGCCCACCGCTCTGATCGCTCATTGTGCGGCCGCGCCGGCAGGCAGCGTGGAGAGCAGTTCGGCGCCGGTGGTCACCTCGGCCTGTTTCGGGAAGATCTTCTCGATGAGGAACGAGTGCACGGCTTCGTCCGGATCGGCACACGCATCGGACAACACGATCACGCGGTAGTCGAGGTCATGTGCCTCGCGCACCGTCGTGAGGACAACACCACTGGTGTGTACCCCCGCGAGGACCAAGGTCGTGATGCCGGCATTGGTCAGCTGCTCGTGAAGGTCGGTGGTAGAGAAGGCGCCTACCCGAGTCTTGCGCACGACGATGTCGTCGTCGTGAACCACGAGTCCCTGGTGCAGGGCGGTGGTTGCCGACTCGGCATCCATGTTGGGGCGGTTGCCCTTGACGCGGTCTCCCATGATGTGACCCTCGGGGAATCCTGCGTAGTCGGAGTCGGTGAACCCCACGCGCACGAATCCCACGTGTCCACCGCTCTTCCGGACCGCATCGACGGTCTCGGTGGCTGACGAGACGAACGGGATCGGATCGTCGAGAAAGCCCAGGATCGAGGGCTGGTAGTCCATCACCAGCAGGGCGGTCTTGGTGGGATCAAGATTGAGTGCCATGGCTTTTCGGCTTCCTTTGGTTGCTGTTCGATGTCCGGCACGGTGCCGGACGCGGGTCTTCGGTGTGGTCAGTGTCCGGTTACGGTCCGCAACAGGGTTGCAGGTTGATCCGGCAGCGTGTCTCCGCGCCAGGCGACATGACCGTCGGGGCGAACCAGGGTGTAGCGGGTCTGATAGAGATCCTCGACAGACGACGGGAGCGCCGCCCGTTGCAGCGGAATGTGCAGTGCGGTCGCCAGGTCGAGGATTTCCTTCGCGGAATCCGCATCGGCACCGAGATCGCAGAGAACGAATCCGTCGCCGTAGAGGTCGAGTGTCGACCGACCGTCCCCGAGCCAGGCGTGGGGGGCGCGGTGCCCGGCTCGATTTGTCGGCTCGTAGACGCGGTAGTCGTCGGCCGGTGCCGGTGAATCGTCCGGGACGCAGATCGGCGAGTTCTCGTATCGGTAGCCCAAGATGACTCCCTTGGATTCCCACTCCGCACGCGTTCCCTCGATCAATTCCTCGCCCACCGCGCGGCGCAGACGCGCGCCGGCCTCGTCCGGATCGAGGAGCCCGGACAGGTCGGCGTCGCTGTACCAACCCTTGAAGTTGCGGGTGGCCGCGGAGCTGTTTCGGACGGCGATCGGACGGCGCTCGACCTCGTAGGAGTCGAGGAGGTTGTCGCCTCCCCAGCCCCGGAGGACGGCATCGAGCTTCCAGCCGAGGTCTACGGCTTCGCCGATTCCGGTATTGGAGCCGAAACCACCGGTGGGTGACATCGTGTGTGCGGAGTCGCCGACGAGAAAGACCGATCCGCTGCGGTACTGATCTGCCACCAGTTGCGATCGACGCCAGGGAGCCACCGACAGGATTTCGATTTTGACCTTCTCTCCCAGCACGCGCCGCATGGTCGCCTCGACGTCGAGTTCGCTGACGTTCGGTCGGCTATCGCCCACCATGTAGGTGAAGCGCCACAGGTCGCGTCCGTCGACCACGGTCAGGTTGCCCACCGGGCCGTCGGGTGAGACGAAGATGAACCGCGCCGCCGGATCCTGGCCGCTGACGTCGAGAAGATCCGGGGAGCGGAAGAATACCCCGACGGAGTAGTTCAGTAGCGGTACACCGCTCATGTCGATTCCGAGGGCGCTCCGCACTCTGCTGGTGGCCCCGTCGCACGCCACGGCGAACCGCGCTCGGACCAGCGATTCCTCGCCCGTGCGGGTGTCCGTGCAGCGGACTACTACCCCGCCGTCCGAGTTCTCGATGACCTCGTCGACTCGGGTGTGATAACGAAGTGTGACGGAGTCCTGGTGCGACACTGCCCGTGCCAGAATAGGATCGAACCACATCTGGGGGCAGCGCTGGCGGCGTTCCGGGCTCTCCGGCGGTACCGGCATCTCCCCCAACGCCGGATAGCGCTCGCGGACCAGTTCGTATCCCTGCAGCCCCGTGCTGAAGACGATATCGAGTGGGTAGTCCTCCGGGAAGCCGCAGCCGCGCACCTCGTCGAGGATTCCCCATCTTCGACAGAACTCCATGGTCCTGATCGACAACCCACCGGCCCGGGGGTGATCGACCGTACCGTCTCCTGCTTCGAGCACGAGGACCTCTTGACCCCGCAGTCCGAGTTCGAGGGCCATCGAGAGGCCCACTGGTCCCGCTCCGATCACCAGTACGGATGTCTCGTGCATCTACGCCCTTCCACCAAACTGTCGACAGCCTTCTGTTGAATGTCAACGGTAATGGTGAATCGGCTCGAAGGCAATGATCTCGGATCGTTGACAGAAAAATGCTGTCTGTTTACAGTTGACGATATGGAAGGGGTGGTGGACATGACAATCGACACTGCGACCGCGAGCAGCGGCGAAGTACCGGGCGTGCTGACCCGCACACCATTGCGCGATCAGGCGATTGCCGTGGTCCGAGATCTCATTGCCGATGGATCCCTGGCGCCGGGAGCTCGGTTGAACGAGGCCGAACTCGCGATGCGGTTGGGAATCAGCCGCGGCCCCCTCCGCGAGGCCATTCAACGACTCGGCGCAGAGGGGTACATCGAATTTCACAGAAATCGCGGCGCCTTCGTACGCACGGTCACCATCGACGACGTACGGCACATGTACGAGGTCCGCGAGATCTTGGAGGTTGCAGCGGCACGCCTTGCCGCTGAACGAGCCACCGGCGACGGCATTGCACGCCTGAATCTGCTGATCGGACAGACCGAAGAGGCACTGCTCACCAGCGCGCGTGGCGAGTACCCGAGCAACCTCGACGTTCACCAACTGGTGTTCGATCTGGCCGCAAACCCCTCGTTGAATCGGGCCGGAATGGAACTCCACACCCGGGTGCGCCTGTCGCGGCTGACGTCGGGGAGCTCGCCGGACCGGGCACGTGAGGCCCTCGCCGAGCACCATTGGATCATCTCGGCGATCGCGGACGGAGACCCCGGCACCGCAGGCGAAGCCATGGGGGTCCACCTACGCGCATCCCTCGAACATCTCCTCGCAAATCAACCGAAGTAGCACGGGCATCGCCGCGTGCCGGCGATCTCCCGGCTACTTCATCGACACCTACATCCGAGCGTGAGCTCCCGAGAAAAGAGGAACCACTATGCCCAGACTCAACGAGGTCTCGCGGGCTGACGTCGTGTCCGAGCGTGTGCTCGAGACGTACCAGAAGCACTTCGGTGACCGCGACCCGGTGAAGGAGCCCGGAACATTGTCGGGCACCCCGGGAAACTGGTGGACGGTGTTCGCCCTCGACGAGGATCTGTTCACCTCGATGCTCGACCGGCACGCCTGGCAGTTCAGTACCGACCGCGAACTCGACCCCATACTTCGGGAACTGGCACTGGCCCGTACCGGATGGGTTGCCGGCTCCTCGTTCGTGTTCTCGCAGCACTGCAAGCTCCTGCGTCGGCTCGGCTTCGACGCCGACAAGATCAGCGTCATCCCGGCCTGGTCCGGGGCAACGTGTTGGTCCCCCGTCGAGCGGCTGGTCCTCGCCTACACCGACGGCCTGGTCGCCCACGGAGGACGCGTACCCGACCACCTGTTCGACGCGCTCCGGGCCGAGTTCTCCGACGTCCAGATCCTGGAGCTCACCTTCATGGTCACCACCTACGTTCAGTCGTCGACGATTTGCCGTGCCCTGCGCCTGGAATTCGACGATCGACCCGACCCGGTCGCCGACCTGAACCCGACCGCTTCCTGACAGCACTGCCAACGATTGGAGAACACAGTGGAAACCAACACCGGATTCGACTTCAAGGGCCTCGACCACGTCGCGCTGATCGTCAACGACATGGCGGCAACGGTCGATTTCTACCACGGCAAGCTCGGCATGCCGGTCCTGCACACGCTGGAATACTTCGACGATGACGACGAACTCGTCGGTCAGCACTGGTTTTTCGGGGTCGGTGATCCCAGCAATCCCGAAGCGCACCTGGCCATGTTCTGGTGGAAGGACGGATACCAAACCCTTCCCGACGAGGTTGTCCAGCCGACCGCGAAGCCGGCCAATCACCGTGCTGCACCCGTAGGTTCGATGCTCCATCTGAACCTGAGGGTCGATGCCGACAGGATCGAGGAATACTGCACCCGGCTGGCGGAGATGGATGTCCCGTTCCGTCATGCCGTCCGTTACTTCGACCCTGAACGCCCCCACGTCATGCGCGCGGTGAACAAGTTCAACGAGTACGGGCCGCACACGGAGGGCGCGCTGATGTCGTCTGTGTACGTGACTGATCCCAGCGGCATCCAGATCGAGTTCAATGCCTGGCTTTCGGGTTGGGAGAAGTGGCCGAACACCGCCGTCCCACGCTCCAATGAGGCCCCAGTGAGTTCGGATGCGTAACCGTTTCCGTCGCACCGTGGAATCGGGCCGCACCCTCGTGGTCCCGGGCGCTGCCAATGCCCTGACCGCCCGCCTGATCGAGGACGCCGGCTTTCCGGCGACTTACATCACCGGCGCGGGGGTCGCCAATACCTACCTCGGAGTGCCGGACATCGGGCTACTGTCGTTGACCGAGATCGCGTCCCACGTCGCGGCCATCGGCGGCGCGGTCGAGACGCCCTTGATCGTCGACGCCGACACGGGCTTCGGCAATGCGATCAACACCTGGCACACTGTTCGGACCCTCGAGCGGGCCGGCGCCGCCGCGATCCAACTCGAGGATCAGACGTTCCCCAAACGCTGCGGTCATTTCTCCGGCAAGTCCACGGTGCCCGCCGAGGAGATGGCCGACAAAGTGCGCGCCGCGGTCGAGGCGCGCTCCGATCCGGATCTGCTGATCATCGCCCGTACCGACGCGCGAGCCGAACACGGTCTCGATGAAGCCTGCAGGCGCGCCCGCCTGTATCGCGACGCCGGCGCGGACATCACCTTCGTCGAAGCACCGCAGTCCGAGCGCGAGATCGAGATTGTCGCCGCCGACGTACCGGGTCCCAAGGTGCTCAATATCGTGCAGGGAGGCAAGACTCCTGCACTGCCGCTGGAACGCGTTCAGGAACTGGGTTTCTCAATCCTTCTCTACGCCAACCTGCCGTTGCTGGCCAGCATTCACGCCGTGCGCGGCGTGCTGGAGACCCTCAAGGCCGATGCCGATGTCACTACTGGTCCGGCGATCGCGACCTGGGCTGAGCGGCAGGCGACAGTGCATGCGCCCTTTTTCGACGACTTGAGCCGTCGTTACGAGACCGCCACACCGACGGACGCGGTGCCAAATCGGAACGAGATCGCGGTCAGTAACCGGTAAAGCGCGCCAGCGGCAGACAGGAATGGGACGACTATGCATGGATTCGAGTTCAGGTGCACGCAGGAACGGGGGGCGTGGAGATGAGCCTGACACTCTCGGCGGTGGAAAGTCTTCCGCCACAATTGAGTGACTTGCGCGCGGAGGTGCGCGCTTTCCTCGACCACGAGGTCGCAGAAGGGCGGTTC
>Ga0247825_10001297_pt1 | contig 16350 bp, 16 predicted proteins | sample 13C_Vanillin_Day_FD_194413 | JGI IMG/M metagenome (GOLD analysis project Ga0247825, IMG submission 194413) | Soil microbial communities from agricultural site in Penn Yan, New York, United States - 13C_Vanillin_Day48 | ecosystem: Environmental > Terrestrial > Soil > Agricultural land | place... | reverse complement strand
TCGACGCCCACAACGAAAACCCCCGACCCTACGAATGGACCGCGACCGCCGAATCCATCCTCGCCAAGGTCGCCCGCGGCCGCGTCGCACTCGAAAAGATCAGCTAAATCAGAGACACACCACTAGGTCCAGATGGAGCCACTGCAGGCACGGCTCGTAGACGGTGTAATGCTGGGCGATGTGCGAGTCGTGGTGGCTAGGGTCGGGCAGGTGAGCGGTAGCGAGCGGGTGGTGATGTTCGACATCGACGGCGGCCTGGCGGACCTGTCGGCATTCACCCACCTCCTGACCGGCGACTCGGACGGGAGCCGCCGACGGGCGTGGCAGCGGTTCTTCGACAATGTCGGGCAGGCGGCGGTCATCGACGGGTCGAGATCTGGTGGAGGCGGTGGCCGGTCTGGGATTGGTGGTTGTCTATTCCACGACCCGGCCCGTCTCCCTACGCGGAGCAGACCCGGATATGGCTCGGGCATAACGGATTTCCACCCAGTCGCGCGCTGTTGTGCCGCTCTCGCAATGATGTCCGACCGGCGGTCGAGGTCAAGGCCGGTCACTGTCGGGCTGTCGGGTCGTGGTTGTCGGCATTCGTCGACGACGACCCGGACACCGTGGACGCATTACGCTCCTGCGGGGTGCGGGCGCATGCGTTCGACGAGTTGTCGCCTGCGGGCACGCGAACTCAAGACGGTGCTGGCCACAGGGACGCTCGCCGCGCAGACCGGCAACGGGACGAACAGGCGACGGCGTCAACGCAACACACCGCACCACAGACAGGGTCAGGTGGCACAGAGTTCGCCCTGAGCCGGGACTCCGGTGATCGGTGTCGGGATGACTCCCTAGACTTTTCACCCATGCTGACTGCCTGGGGCGATGAGAGCGGATCGCAGCCCGACCGCGATCCCGACACGTACCTGATCGCGGTAGCGTTGTGCGACGAGGACGATGTCCCGGAAGTCCGCAAAACGATGGAATCTCTTCGTCTCACGACGGAGAAAAAGGTCCATTGGCACGGCAGCAGCGCCGACCGCCGGCACGATCTGGTCGATGCAGTCGCGGGGCTCCTGCTGGCAGGTCTTGTCGTCATTCACACCGAAGCCGCGGTCTCCGACCGGCGCCACCGCAGAAAATGCCTGGAGTATCTGCTCCCCAACCTGGCCGAGATGCCGTGCAGCCACATCACACTCGAATCCCGCAGCCACCTGGACGCAAGCGACGTCGACATCCTGCAGAAGTTCCGAGCCCAGAAGGTGATCACCTCATCGCTGCGGGTGAACCACGCCGTCGGCATGGTCGAGCCGGCGCTCTGGGTCGCGGACATCGTGTGCGGCGCGGTGGTCCAATCCCGGGTCGGGAATCCCAGCTACCTGGCAAAACTCTCAGGTGCGGTCGACCTGCGACAGATTTGACCCGGAAACGACGCGAGCCACAGGCCTCGTCGTCCGGCGAGTAATCCTGTGGCTCACTTCCAGCCCCACCTCGATGGGGTGGCTTCACCCGGAATATACCACTCACCGAGTGTCAGTACCCGAGCACACGGTCCAGCAGCCGTAGTCCGGGGCCGATTCGCGGGCGTGGGCCATGTAACCGCGGCGGTGCCCGATTGGTCCGCATCGGTGTGATGACTGAGCGATGGTCGAGAAGATCGAACGCGCCCATTCGGCGGGCTCCGCGGGCGGCAGATCTCGTGGCCCACCCGTCTCGGCGTCGAGGATGTGCACGAGGACCACGACGGCGAACCCGGCCACGGCGGCGAACCACTGCTCGCCGCGACATCGAACGCCGCGATGGACGTGTGGATGCCTTCGTCCCGCCGTCGCCGGGTGGCAACAGATCAGATCACCGCCCACCGCACGGCAGGATGAGACCGTGAGCGACCGAACCGCAGCAGACCTTGAGCGTGAACTCGCCATGCTCGCCTACGTACGCGATCGTCTCCGGGCTTCGGAGGGCGATGACTTCCGTATCCCGACCACGGCCGTCGATCAGGTTCTCGATGAGCTCAACAGCCTCGAACGATCGCCGTGGGATCCGACCTGATTTCTATCCGTGCAGAGTTCGGACATCGGTCACGGATGTTCGGGTTGGCCGTAACGGGCGGGCTGCGGGCGCCACGAGGAGTATCGGGGGCTGGGCATGAATTCGTCCCGGCGACAGCCGGTTCTGCGCCACAACAAGTGATTTCTGTCGGTCAGCAGCCCTACTCCTGGGGAACCTGCTGCACACCATCGTGCAGGAGGAACCATACCGAGGGGAGGGGAATTGACAGGTCCGCCCACGCCTAGCATGCGGTCGGTCCTGGTCGAATGGCTTCAGGTGATCACTGCAATCGCCATGCTGACCAGGACCGCGCTTGAACTGCTACCTATGTTCCCAGGCTAGGAACACGCAGAACGTCGGGATTCTTTGCCGAGAGGCCCGGCGTTCTGCATCCAGGCTATACCCGAGGTCCGACTCACTCGAGTCGAACACTTTCTGCGACGGTCCGCAGAAGGTACTCCTCAAGACGACTCAAGGAATGGACGCACAATGAGCCCTTCTATCTCGGCGACCACGGCCAGGACCAGTGGCTGGCCTACGTCGACATCGAGAACCCGGCGACTACGCCTACGTCCCGAACCCCCGCCGATTCGTCTTCCACCCGCCCCTCGGCCAGGACTTCTACTAGGATCGCGAACTCGACTGGTCACCCGGAGACACGCAGGTTGCCCGCGAGGTCGACGTTGTCCTCGGCGCGCTCAACGGCCGCATCCCGCCCGTACCGTCGAGGCGATCTGCCCAGGGATACGGCACGCTTTACTCTCCTGCGACCCCGCACTACGCACTACGCACTGCGCCGAACGGTCTGGCCGAGGGTCGGCCGGGTAGATGGCTCCCATGCACCGGAACAACGGTCAAGCCGCAGGGATTCGACAATCGGAGGGACTGGTTGGCTGACCACGAAGAGCTCGTCGCACGTCATACCGCGACGATCTCAGCGTTCGTAATTCGGGCCCGCCGGGTAGCAGCTCACTCTCTAGCCGCGGATCCTCACGCCCTGATAGGGCTCGCAGAAGTGACACTGGGCGTGACAACGGACGGCGATGGGCGAACACATCTGAATTGGTCTGTCCCCCCAGAGGAGTCAGTCGAGTCAGCCGCGGCCCGCGTGCGCCCGCTCATCCTCAAATCCGAAGCAGTCCACTACTCAAAGGTCCTGGCCGCCCTCGGATATCTCCTGCATGGTCGTGACCTCCCGCGAATCAACGAAGGTCTCGATACTCTCAAAGCAGAGTGGGGCAACATCGAGGAGGGGCGCTCACACGTCAGGGCCTACGCGGTCGTCACAAATAGGAGTTCTATCTCCGATGTCGCGCTTGGCTTCGCGTGGATCTACGGCGACGTCGTGCACGCGGATCCAGAGCGAATCGCGCGGACCGAGGAACAGGGGGTCGAGGAACGGTACAAGGCCGCGGTCCCCCTCGTCGCCCAGCTAATGATCAACACGATCGCGACGCTCAGCTTCATCCAGCAACTCGTCGAGCTAGAGCATCTCGTGCTCCCCGGCGACCCCTTCGACCGGACGGTCGCGGTCACGAGAACAGAGTTTATTGTGCCGGTCGAGAACGCGATACAGACGTCATCTCTCGCAACGGACCTCAGCAACCTGGATACCGTGGTGCAAATCCCAATGACGCTCGATGGCATTCAGGAAGTGTGGAGGCAGAAACAAGCTGGAACTCCGGAGGGCAGTGTCGGCACACCCGACGGGTAGCGGAAGTAGCAGTCCGCCAGCGGCCGCGTCGTTATAGCCCCACCCATTGAACCTCCGCCAGGCCGCCGCCCTGGATCATCGACGGATGGTGTACGCCACTCGACCGAAAGGCATTGTCGCCTGGTGTCATTCGCGCGATTTACACGCTGTGGGCAGAAGGAGGTCACCGGACGTAGCGCGGCGGTGAAGGTGTAACAATCCACGGAGAATCCGCAACCGTTTCCCGAATCTCGAGGGTCACGGAGGACCCACCGGCGCCTGACAGGTCGGGGGGCCACAGCACAGATCGAGGAGAACTCCCACAGTGACCGCTCCGACACCCCGCCCGGATGGCTCCAGGACCCGGCAGATGCGAACTTGCTGCGCTACTGGGACGGGACACGGTGGACCGAGCAGACTCAGCCGAAGCCGTCCCAGACACCCACTCCACGAAAGAAGGGCGGGGTGGGGAAGGTCCTGCTGATTCTGGCGGCGGTGCTGGTGGTCATGGGGATTCTCGGTACGGTCTTCGGTGGGGTGACAAGAAGGACGACAAGCCGGCGGCTGCGGCGGCGACAACGACCGCTACAACGACACAGGTCACCACGACACGGCTTACAACGACGTCGGCGGCACCCTCGTCGGCCACTCCACCGGCCGCGGCCGCACCGACCACAACACAGGCCCCGGCGCCGGCGCCGCGACCCGCTGTTCCGGCTTCCGACCCGCGCTGCGCGCCGGCGAACGAAACGCTCGTGTCCCTCGTCGAGTCGGGGTTCTCCGCGTCCGGCCTTTCGCTCATCAACGGCACAGTGATCGACTCCGGCCCGTACACGTTCCTCGGCGGCACCACTGTCGATACGACCGGCAAGATGAAGAACCGCTCCGATGTGTGGGTGATCGCGAACGGCGCCGTCTACTCGTCGACCGGCGGCGCCCGTAACACCACCACCTGGCCCAAGGCCAGCACCGCCCCTCTGCAGATCTCCCCCGGTGACGAAATTGTCCAGGCTCTCGACACCTGCGTCGTCAACCTGACGCGGTGAGCAGAGCCATGGCATCGAAGAGCAACCCCACCAAACTGCCTGACACCTTGTGGCACTACACGACCGCCGCGGGCCTCCTTGGAATCCTCGGCAATGAAGTGACGCCCTCTCCGCCGGACAATGCAGAGACCGGGGATGTCACGATCACGTCGTCCGACGGGTTCACCGTTTCAGGATCCGATTTCCAGGCGGTATTCCGGGCAACTGCAATCGAATACCTCAACGACCACCAGGAACTCATCCACGGGTTGCAGTTCCTCAAACAAGCCATCGTGGACTACGCCGAGAAATTGGAGGCAATCAACTACGGTCCGACCGAACCGCACGAGATCGCCAACCCTACGGACAAGGTAAAGTTCTTTCGCGCTCTCTGTGACTGCATCGACCGGATCGCCGACCGAGACTACGAGCACCACATTCACTGCTACACGACCTCGTTCTCGAAGAAACCGGACGTGCTCAGCCAGTGGCGCGGCTACGGCGGCGGAACCAGCGGATTCGCCATCGGCGTGGACTCATCGAAGCTTCCGAAGCCTCTGGGGTGTTCACCTATGGCGAGCAATGATGCGGGCCTTGTCAGCTCCACGAACTGACTATCCGGTAATCACACGTAAGCGGGGCCTTCAATCACACCTGATTCCGGTCGCTGCGGGCACGCTCGCGCTCCCTTCGGCATTGGAGCCGACGCCGAACTCGCCCACCGCGACGACGCCACCTCCGCGAGGCGGGGCGGACGCCGATCGGTGAACTTCGGAAGAGCAATCCGAAGGGACTGCAGGGAAGGGAGTGCAGGAAAGGGAGTGCAGGAAAGGGGAAATGAAAGGGGGAGTGCAGGGTTGTTTCACATTGGAACACAAGTGGGCTGGAACATGCCTTTACCTTTGATTCACGCACCGTGGCGGCCATCACATTGTCGCTCCGCCGCTGCCGAGGGTCACAACGCCCGCGGACCCTTTGCTCTGCTACCACCCTTTCCAGGAGAATCAAATGACAAGTACAGCATCGTCGCCGCCTGCGATGACTCCCCGCCGTGCGGCGACAGCGGCGCTCCTCGGCAGTGCGCTGGAGTACTACGACTTCTTCGTGTACGGCGCCGCGGCCGCTCTGGTCTTCAACGTGCTGTTCTTTCCGGCTGGCAACCCTACGGTTGCGCTCATCGCATCATTCGCCACCTTCGCGGTGGGGTACGTGGCCCGTCCTGTCGGCGCGGTGGTGATGGGACACTTCGGCGACCGGCTCGGCCGTAAACGCGTCATGCTGGCCACCGTCGTGATGATGGGCGTCGCGTCCTTTGCCATCGGGTGCCTTCCGACATATGAGCAGCTGGGCCTTCTCGCACCGGTACTCCTCGTCGCTCTCCGCGTCGTTCAAGGGTTCTCCGCCGGAGCCGAATCGGCGGGAGCGTCGACGTTGACCGTGGAGCATTCCCCGGTCGGACGCCGGGGATTCTTCACCAGTTTCGTGATGGTCGGCTACGCGGTCGGCTGCTCACTGGCCACCGTCGTGTTTCTCCCGGTCGCGATGCTGCCCCACGACGCGCTCTACACCTGGGGCTGGCGAATTCCCTTCTGGCTCAGCGCCGTGGTCGTCGTCATCACCTATTACGTGCGGAGTCACTTGGACGAAACTCCGGCGTTTACCGAAGCGAAAGAGGGAAGCGAAGTCCGGAAGCGGCCACTGAACGACGTGATCAAGTATCACTGGCGCGACGTGATCCGTGTCGCCGGAGCATCGCTGATGGCGTCGATGCAAACCTTGTTCGCCGTGTTCAGCCTGTCGTATGCCACGTCGGTCGGGGTGGATCGTGGCGCGATGCTCGCCATCATCTCCGGGGCAATAGCGTTGTCGATTATCACCATCCCTGCAGCCGGCTACCTCTCCGACGTGATCGGCCGGAAGCGAACGATGCTGATCGGTGCCGTCGGCGGTGCGCTCAGTATCTTCGCGTACCTGTGGGCGATCTCCACAACGAATATCCTGCTGATCGCGATCTTCGCGTTCGTCAACATGTCAGTGTTCTTCAGCTGCTATAACGGCGTGTGGACGTCGTTCTTCGCCGAGCAATTCCCCGCACCCGTCCGATTCACGGGAATGGCCGTCAGCAACCAGCTCGGTAACCTCCTTGCAGGATTCGCTCCGCTGATCGCCGCCCTGCTCCTCAGCACGGGCCCGTCGGGCTGGCTTCCGGTGGCGTTCTTCGGTGCGATTGCCACCGGAATCGGTGCGATCGCGGTTGTCGGAATGCGCGAGACGTCGAAGACTCCCGCAGAATTGCTCGGCGGTCCGAGAACTGCAGAGCTGACCGGTCAATTGAGCTCGCCTGAACATTCCGACCTTTCCAAACGGCCTGCAGACGCAACGATGAGTTAGTCCGTCACGGCTCCCTGATGAACAGCCCCCGCGGTGGACCGTGGGGGCTGTTCGCGGATCGAGGCTCGGACGGCGGGGCCGTCTCACAGGGATAGCCGGATTGCCCGAGGTCACGGACCGGCAGCGATCATTCGTTCCGCGGCATCAATTTTCAGGACCGGCAATCTCGCGGTACAGGGTGGTGCGGCCGATACCAGGATTGAGGTCTCGCGCTCGGTTGTTTGTTGCGGGTCAGCGAGGACCAGGACGTAGACCGGGAGGCCATGGTCAACGCCAGGCCAACAGGCCTTGGAGCGCCCTTCTCGGTCCCAAAGTTGGCGAAAGGTGTTTCACATTGGAACGCAGGGGTGTTGGAACCTTCTTCTATCTTTGATCTAGACGCCGTGGCGGCCATCACATCGAGGCTGCCGCGGAAGATAGGACACAGGACACGGATGAGGCATCAACCGACCTGGTCCGAAACCGACAAGTAACACCCGTGGTGGTGCCGCTCGCGTGGTGCCGCCACATCCCTCTCTTTCCCCGGATCTTCTTCCTCTGCATCTGAACGACACAGGAGTTCGCCATGTCTGCCCAGACCTCTTTGCGCACCGTTGACGCCGTTGTCATCGGCGCCGGCTTCGGCGGCATCTACGCCGTCCACAAGCTGCACCACGAACTCGGCCTCACCACGGTCGGTTTCGACAAGGCAGACGGTCCCGGCGGCACCTGGTACTGGAACCGGTACCCGGGCGCCCTCTCCGACACGGAGAGTCACCTTTACCGCTTCTCCTTCGACCGCGACCTGCTGCAGGACGGCACCTGGAAGAGCACATACATCACCCAGCCCGAGATCCTCGAGTACCTCGAGGGCGTCGTCGACCGTTTCGACCTGCGCCGCCACTTCCGGTTCGGCACCGAGGTCACCTCCGCGATCTACCTGGACGACGAGGGAGTGTGGGAGGTGACCACCGGCGCCGGTGACGTGTACCGGGCTACCTACGTGATCAACGCCGTCGGACTGCTCTCCGCCATCAACTTCCCCAACCTGCCCGGCCTGGACACCTTCGAGGGCGAGACCATCCACACCGCCGCCTGGCCCGAGGGCAAGAGCCTCGCGGGCCGCCGGGTGGGGGTGATCGGCACCGGTTCCACCGGCCAGCAGGTCATCACGGCCCTGGCACCGGAGGTCGAGCACCTCACCGTATTCGTCCGCACCCCGCAGTACTCCGTCCCGGTCGGCAACCGCCCCGTCACCACGCAGCAGATCGACGCGATCAAGGCCGATTACGACCGCATCTGGGACCAGGCCAAGAAATCCGCGGTGGCCTTCGGATTCGAGGAGTCCACCGTGCCGGCGATGAGCGTCTCCGAGCAGGAGCGCAACCGCGTCTACGAGGAAGCCTGGCAGCACGGCGGCGGTTTCCGCTTCATGTTCGCCACCTTCGGCGACCTCGCCACCGACGAGGACGCCAACGAGACCGCCGCGTCCTTCATCCGGTCCAAGATCGCCGAGATCATCGACGACCCGGAAACCGCCCGCATACTGACCCCGACCGGCCTGTTCGCCAAGCGCCCACTGTGCGACGCCGGCTACCACCAGGTCTTCAACCGGCCGAACGTCGAGGCCGTTGCCATCAAGGAGAACCCGATCCGCGAGGTCACCGCCAAGGGTGTGATCACCGAGGACGGGGTCCTGCACGAGCTCGACGTGCTCGTCTTCGCCACCGGCTTCGATGCCGTGGATGGCAACTACCGCCGGATGGAGATCCGCGGCCGCGACGGTCTGCACATCAACGACCACTGGAACGGACAGCCCACCAGCTACCTGGGCATCTCCACCGCGAACTTCCCCAACTGGTTCATGGTCCTTGGCCCCAACGGCCCGTTCACGAACCTGCCGCCGAGCATCGAGACCCAGGTCGAGTGGATCAGCGACACGATCGGTTATGCCGAGCGCACCGGACTGCGTGCGATCGAGCCCACGCCGGAGGCCGAGGCCGAATGGACCGCGACTTGCACGGAGATCGCGAACGCCACACTGTTCACGAAGGGGAATTCGTGGATCTTCGGCGCGAACGTTCCGGGCAAGGAGCCCAGCGTCCTGTTCTACCTGGGCGGGCTCGGCAACTACCGCGGCGTCCTGACCGACGTCACCGCCAACGACTACCGCGGCTTCGAGCTGACATCGGCCGACGAGATCGCGGCCTGAGTCCCTTTCATCGCCACACAGGAGAACCACCCATGGGTGTGCACACCACCATCGACCCGGTCACCGGGGACCAGATCCCGCAGTACCCGGAGACCGCGAATGCCCTGCTGGACCATCTCATCGGAGGCGGCACCGGGGCTACGGCCGTCAGTCCGGATGAGGGCCTGATGCACAGCGGGCTGAATCGATGACAGGAAAGCCGGTATGGCGTAGGCCGTATGACGCCGCGGAGCGTGTGGTGGCGCCGCGGGCGGAGGCGCTGGTGTACAGCGGCCAGTTCGCCTCAGTGTCCGCCGCGATTTTCGGTCTCCGGCGTGCGGTGGGCGGTGGCGTGAACGGTGTCGCCTCGCGCGTGTGGCATCTGGTCAATTTGCCGGCGGGCACCGATGTGCAACGGCTCCGGACACAGATCGGGGCGCTGGACCGGGATGTGCGGCGACTGTCGCTGCAACTCGAACAGCGCCGGGACCACCCCCATGGAGAGTGATCGGCGGTGACGACGGAACCAAATTCGGCGAGCATCATCGACCGGGTGGGCCGGGAGGTGGAACGCACTGCGCTGCGGGCGCGCAACGGTATTCGCATGGCGGCGGGCCTGTCGCGGCCGGAGGTCGGCCAGACCCCGAAGGATGTGGTGTGGCGACACGGCCGGTCCGAGTTGTGGCGCTACCGCAACGACAACGTGCGTGTGTCGCCGCCACTGTTGATCGTGTTCAGTCTGTTCTCCCGCAGCTACATTCTGGATCTGCAGCCGGGTAACAGTTTCGTTGAACGGCTGCTCGCGGCCGGATTCGATGTCTACCTACTGGATTGGGGTGTTCCCGACGAACGCGACGCCGCCAACCGGTTGGAGGACTACGTCGACGACTATCTGCCCGCGGCGGTCGAACGGGTGCGGCATCTTGCCGGCACCGAGCAGATCAATATGCTCGGCTACTGCTTCGGTAGCGTCCTCGCCCTGCTCTACGCCGCCCACCATCTCGATGCGCCGTTGCGGAGCCTGACCGTGATGACCACCCCGGTCGACCTGCAGCAACTGGGGCCGCTGACCAGTGTGGTCGGTGGCGGTGGACTGGATGTCGAGAAGGTGCTCGACGCCGACGGTAATGTGCCGCCGCAGGTCATCTACCAGGGCTTCCAAGTCCTGAAACCGACATCGCAGGTTACTCAGTACGTCGACCTGTGGGAACGGCTGTGGAGCGATGACTACGTCGCAGCGCACCAGGCGATGATCGGATGGGCCACCGACCACATTCCGTTGCCCGGCGGTGTTGCCCGGCAGCTCGCGCAGATGACGCGGGACAACGCCATCGTCAACGACACCCTGGTCGTCGGGGGCGACCGTGTGCATCTCGCCGACATCACGGTGCCGTTTCTGACCGTGCTGGGCAACCGTGACCACATCGTGCCGGAGGCCTCCGCCGCCCCGCTGATCGACCTGATCGGCTCGCCCGACAAACACGAGGCGCGCCTCGATGGCGGGCACGTCGGGTTGCTCGTCGGTCGAACCGCGGCCAAGACCACCATCCCCACGATCATCGATTTCCTCATCCAGCGAAGTGAGACACAGGAATGACTATCGTCGCGTTGAGCCGGGAACACACCGACGCCCTGATCGAATTCTTCGGCCGACTCCCCGCCGAAGACCTCACGCTTATGAGAGAGGACGTCACCGAGCCGGACGCGGTACGCGGCTGGGCCGACCGCCCGGCGCACTGGGTCGCGCTCGACGACACCGCGGTCGTCGGATTCACCGCGGTGCGCCCGCTGCCCAGCTGGTCCGACCACGTCGGCGAACTGCGACTCGTTGTCGATTCGGCCCACCGACGGGCCGGCATCGGGGGCACGTTGGCCCGCCACGCACTCACCGACGCGGTCCGCGCAGGTCGTCGCAAAGTCGTCGTCGAACTCGCCGCCGACCAGGAACACGCGCTGGCGATGTTCGGTTCGCTGGGCTTCGAGGGTGAGGCGCTGCTGCGCGACCACATCCGCGACCGCCAGGGCAACCTACGCGACCTGATCATGCTCGCTCACTTCGTCGACGCCACCTGGGCGTCCATGGACACCATCGGTGTCAGTGCGGAACTGGGCCTGGAAGGAAGCGCGCAGTGACCAGCACGCTGCAGCGAGGCACCGCAGCGCCGGACGACCTGCTCTATTTCACCGACCCCGCGCGCGCGGCCATCGACTGCGCACTCCTGGCCTACACGGCACCGCTACTGGCCACACTTCCGCGCGGCGACCACCACCCTGTCCTCGTGCTCCCCAGGTTGAACGGGACCGATACCTCCACCGCCCCAATGCATACCGTCCTGCGGGGACTCGGATACCGGACCTACGGGTGGCGGCTCGGCCGCAACATCGGTCCCACGAGTAAAGCGGTGCACGGCATGCGGGCACGGCTCGATTACTTGACCAACCGCTACCAGCAGCCGGTCACGCTCATCGGCTGGAGTCTCGGCGGCATCTACGCGCGCCAACTTGCCCGCCGCACCCCGCAGGCAGTTCGACAGGTCATCACCCTGGGCAGCCCGATCCGGCTGGCCCGGCACGACCAAAGCCGCGCCAACCACCTGTTTCATCGCTACTCCCACCAGCACATCGAGCCCCTGGATCTGCCGCTCGAACGTGGCGCAGGGCCGCTTCCGGTCCCCGCAACGTCGATCTACACCCCACTCGACGGGATCGTCGCCTGGCGGACCTGCCTGGACGAGCCCGGACCCCGCACCGAGAACATCGCCGTGCTCGCCAGCCACCTTGGCATCGCCAGTCACCCCGCGGCGCTGTGGGCGGTCGCGGATCGTCTCGCCCAACCCGCCGACCGATGGACACCGTTCCAGCCCCCGTCACTACTACGCATGGCCTACCCAGCACCCGAAAGTCGATCATCATGACCAACCTCGCCCACATCCTGACCGAGTCCGCGCGCCGCCATCCCGACCGGCCGGCGATCCGCCTCGACGACATCGTCGTCACCTACGCCGAACTCGATGGACTGACCGCACGCGCGGCAGGTTGGTTACGGGACCGCGGCATCGAACCCGGAGACCGGGTCGGGATCGCCCTGCCGAACGTCGTGGCGTTCCCGGTTCTCTACTACGGACTGTTGCGGGTCGGCGCGACAGTGGTGCCGATGAATCCGCTCCTCAAATCACGCGAGATCGAGCACCACCTCCGCGATTCCGGCGCCGCGCTGGCGCTGGTGTGGCGCACCGTCGCTGCCGAGGCCGAGTCCGCGGCCGCAGCGACCGGCACCGACCTGGTGGTTATCGACGGCGAAACTCTCGCTGCCACCGCCGACTGGCCGTCCGCGCCGGGGGTCACGGCCCGGGACGACGCCGACACCGCGGTCATCCTCTACACCTCGGGAACGACCGGCACTCCGAAAGGTGCAGAGCTCACCCACGCGAATCTGTACCGCAACACCACCACCTTCATGGACATGTTCGACTTCTCCCATGACGACGTGGTGGTGGGTTGTCTTCCGTTCTTTCACGCATTCGGGCAGAGCAACGTGCTGAACGCCTCCATCGCGGCCGGCGCGAGCGTGTCGCTGGTTCCGCGATTCGAGGCCGAAGCGGTAGTGCAGCTCATCGAACGTCACCGGGTGACCGTCTTCGCCGGCGTCCCCACGATGTACGTGGGCCTGCTTCACACCGATTTGCGAGAGGCGGACACATCCAGTCTGCGGATGTGTGTCTCGGGTGGTGCAGCGTTGCCGATCGAAGTACTGAACGGCTTCCAGGGGGCCTTCGGCGCACCGATTCTCGAAGGCTACGGCCTGTCCGAGACATCTCCGACCGCCACGTTCAACCGGATCGGGCATTCCAAGCCCGGGTCGATCGGACTGCCGATCGACGGTGTCGAATTGAAGCTGGTCAACCGGGACGGCACCGCCACCCCGCCCGGTGCGGTCGGGGAGATCGTCATCCGCGGTCACAACGTGATGAAGGGCTACTGGAAGCGGCCCGAGGCCACCGCCGCCGCGATCGTCGACGGCTGGTTCCATACGGGAGACATGGCCACCTGCGACGACGACGGCTTCTACTTCATCGTCGACCGCAAGAAGGACATCATCATCCGGGGTGGGTACAACATCTATCCCCGCGAAATCGAGGAAGTGCTCTACGAACACCCCGCGGTGCGCGAGGTCGCAGTGATCGGGGTGCCCCATCCCACCCACGGCGAGGAGGTCGCCGCCGCGATCACGCTGCGACCCGGCGCCCAGGCAACTCCTGACGAGCTGCGCGGCTACGTCAAGACCCGGGTCGCCGCGTACAAATACCCGCGGCACGTCTGGATTGCCGACAAGCTGCCCAAGGGCCCCACCGGCAAGATCGTCAAACGCGAAATCGGCGTCCCGGCTCACCTCCTCGAACAGCCGTCGGTATGACCGAGAACCGCGTGAGGAACACCGATGGCTGATCGGATCGGTCGGGTCGCCGTCGGCGAGCTGGAATTGGCGTATGAGACCTTCGGAGACGCCGACAACCCACCCCTGCTTGTGATCTCGGGGCTCGCCACCCAGATGCTCGGCTGGGACGAACGGTTCTGCGACCAGCTCGCCGACCGCGGCTTCCAGGTGATCCGCTTCGACAACCGCGACATCGGGTTGTCCACCCACCTTCACGAGGGCGGGGTCCCGAACGTGATGGCGTTGCTTGGCGGGCAGGACGCCCCGGCGGCGCCGTACACGCTGGTGGACATGGCCGACGACACCGCCGGTCTGCTCGACGCGCTGGGTCTCGAGTCCGCGCACATTGTCGGCGCGTCGATGGGCGGCATGATCGCCCAGCAGCTCGCGATCCGCCACCCGCACAGGGTCCGGAGTCTGACCTCGATCATGTCCACTCCCTCACGGCAGGTGGGACAGGCGCGGCCGGAGGCGCAGGCGGCGTTGTTCCTGCCGCCGCCGACCGATCCGGACACGGCCGCCGAACGCGCCCTGACGGTGTACCGGGTGATCGGCTCACCCGGGTACCCGCTCGACGAGCATCGCGTCGCCGACATCGCCCGACGCGCCTTCAACCGCGGCCACGACCCCGCCGGTGTGGCGCGGCAGTACGCGGCGATAGCGGTCTCACCGGACCGCACTCCGGGGCTACGCGAGTCGACGGTCCCGACGCTGGTGATCCACGGCGAAGACGACCCGTTGGTTCAGGTGGACGGCGGTCTGGCGACGGCCGACGCGGTCCCGGGAGCCCGTCTGGTCGTGGTTGCGGGCATGGGCCACAACCTGCCCCGGAAACTTTGGCCGCAGTTGATCGACGAGATCGTCGCCCACGCCCGAGCCGTCGAGGTCGGACCCGCGACCCGCGCGTGAGGACCTGTGCGCCCGACCGCACGACCTCCACCGTCGTTACATCGCCGGAAGTCTCTCCCTGAGTCCGATGGCGAACTGCGTTGGGGCAGCATCACCCACGCGTGGTGCCACCGGAGGAGAACTGAAGAGCCGGCCGTGATCCCACTGCCGTGATCGTTTCAGGCGCGGGCATCACGACGGGGCGAGGACTAACTGCGGCGGCGCGGGCGAGGAACCGGACCCGCCATCACCATGGCGTCGTAGATCTCCATCAGGGCCCGTCGCTGTCGAGGTGCGAGGGCCGGGTCGGCCTCGAGGGCGGCTTCGACTCTTGCCCGCGCGTCGTCGCCGTCGCCGGCAGGAATGCCGGCCTGCTCGTAGAGAATGTCAGCGTTGATTTTCAGGGAACGCGCGATGGCCTCGATGACGGCCTCCGATGGGGCACGCAGTCCGCGCTCGATCTGCGAGAGGTACGGATTCGAGATCCCGGCCATCTCGGCGAACTGCCGCAGGGTGAATTGGTTGAATTCTCGCTGCCGTCGGATGATCTCCCCGAGCTGTGCCGACGGTCTTCTCATACAGGTGAGTTTACTGACACGTTCAGGGCTGAACGCGCGGCCGAAAGCCGTGGACCAGGTGCAGCTCGTCCATTGCCGAGTGAGTGAGGCGGCTTCCTGCAGGGCGGGGGAGTCGGACGCGTGAAGCGCAGCCAGCGCGCACATCGAACCGTCATGCACCTATGTCTCAGTCCTTGTCGAGGAAGTCCCCGATGAGCTGCGCCGCCCGGGTGGTCTCCTGGAGCACGCACAGGTGGCTGCCCCCGTCGATGATCTCCAGGCGGCCATGAGGGACGGCCTTGGCGATGATCCGGCCGTTGACGGTCGGTACGAGCTGATCGTCGCTCCCCGCGATCACAAGCACGGGCATCTGCAGGTGACGCAACCATGGTCGACTGGTCCACTCGGATGCCGCGCGGAGCTGGGCGAAATGGCCTCGCAACGACGACGGGCAGTCCCGTCGGATCTCGATGTGCTCGTCGAAAAGTGCGGGATCCTCGACGATCCGTTCTCCGTAGATGAACGGGGCGATCTTTCGGAAATACGCGGGGGAGTAGAAGCTCAGTGGGTTGAAGACGGCGGCCATCGCCATCGGCGGGATGGGCATGCCCCCCAGACCGCAGGTCGTGGAGGCAAGCACAAGCTTGTCGACGCGCCTGGGACTCCGGCGTGCCAGTTCCTGCGCCACCATCCCGCCGAACGACAGGCCGAGCACGTCGGCCGACGCGATCCCGAGGTGCTCGAGGAGTTTGTCCATGACGCCCGCGTGCTTGCGGAGGCCGAAGCGGCCTCGGGGGACCGAGGAATGCCCGGACCCTGGCGGGTCGACTGTGATGGTCTGAAATTGCCCGAGCCGGTCCTCGAGTGGTCGCCAGAACTCCACAGGGAGGCCGATGCCGTTGATCATCAGCAGGGGCGGCCCGTCGCCTCGGACTCGGTAGCGGATACGCAGCCCCGCGGTCTCCATGAACTGCGTCTCTTCCAGCGTCGAAGCGCTTGGTGTCTTGTCCTGCACTTGGATGACCGCCTCTCGGTGGGCCACGTGCGTGGAGCGCAACGCGACGGTAAGACCAACGTACATCCCGGAAGTGCTTGCTTGCAAGCTAAATTTCAGCTAAATAGCTACCACGCCCTCGGGTTGCGCTCCACGCACG
>Ga0247825_10001296_pt1 | contig 16351 bp, 12 predicted proteins | sample 13C_Vanillin_Day_FD_194413 | JGI IMG/M metagenome (GOLD analysis project Ga0247825, IMG submission 194413) | Soil microbial communities from agricultural site in Penn Yan, New York, United States - 13C_Vanillin_Day48 | ecosystem: Environmental > Terrestrial > Soil > Agricultural land | place... | reverse complement strand
GTGGAGGCGCCACTGGTGGTGCGTCCGTACCTGGTGGCGATGAGCCGCGGCGAGCTCTTCATCGTCATGGCCTGCGGCATGGCCGGCGTCGCGGGCACGGTGATGGTGCTCTACGCGATCATGCTGGCGCCGGTCGTGCCGGACGCGATGGGCCATATCCTGTCAGCGTCCATCATTAGCGCGCCGGCGGCGATCCTGGTCGCCGCGGTGATGGTGCCGCCCCGCGGCGAGCCGACCTCCGGGAAATTGCTTCCGGCGCAGCCGGCGCGCAGCAGCATGGATGCAATCACGCGTGGCACGCTCGACGGGCTTGCCCTGCTGCTCTCCATCGTGGCGATGCTGCTCGTGCTGGTCGCGCTGGTGACGCTGGTCAATCTCGCGCTGGGGGCGCTTCCGCAATGGGACGGCGCCGCGATTACGCTGCAGCGGCTGCTGGGCTGGCTGATGGCGCCGCTGGTCTGGCTTGCGGGCGTGCCGTGGAGCGAGGCGACGACGGCCGGCGCGTTGATGGGCACCAAGACCGTGCTGAACGAATTCATCGCCTACTCGGATCTCGCGCGCCTGCCGGTAGACGCGCTCGACCCGCGCAGCCGGCTCATCATGACTTACGCACTGTGCGGCTTCGCCAATTTCGGCAGCCTTGGCATCCTGATCGGCGGCATGGCGACCATGGTGCCGGAGCGGCGCGATGAGATCGTCGGGCTCGGCCTGCGCTCGATCGTGGCAGGCACGCTGGCGACACTCATGACGGGCGCGGTGGTTGGAATGCTGGTGACGGAGTGACGCAGTGACGAAGTGACGAGGAGAACCGATGAGCAAGATTACGGAAGTAAAGACGCACCCGGTCGTGGCGCCGCTCAAGCAGACGCTGTGGACTGCGCACGAGGAGCTGAAGGATTCCAACGCGATCCTGGTGGAGGTGCGCACCGACGACGGCATTACCGGCGTCGGCCAGATCCACGGCTCGCCGCAGAAGGCGATTTGCGATTGGGTGGCTCGTCTCGCGGACATTATCCGCGGCATGGAAGCGACGGCCAACGTCGCGGTGTGGGAAAAGATGTTCTCCTTCACCTCGCCGCGCCCGGACGGCATGGGCGGGCGCGACGGGCAGCCCGCGCCGTTCCAGCGCAGTGCGCGTGCCCAGGTCATGGCGGCGATAGCGGGCATCGACATCGCGCTGTGGGACATCAAGGGCAAACGCGCCGGCATGCCGGTATACCGCCTGCTCGGCGGAGAGAAGCGCCCGATCTTCAGCTACGCCACTGGTGGCTACTACCAGCTGGGCGCACCCCACAAGGTTTACGCCGACGAGCTGGCGAGCTACGTGAAGGCGGGCTTCAAGGGAGTCAAGCTGAAGACCGGAGGCCATGGCGTGAAGGAGGAGGCGCAGCGGGTGGCGGAAGTGCGTGCCGCGATCGGCAAGGACACGCTGCTGATGCTGGACATGAACGCTCCCTATGACCTGGACGACTGCATCGCCTTCGCGCGCGCGGTCGAACCGTCAGACATCTTCTGGCTGGAGGAGCCGCTGCACTGGTACCTGCAACCGGCCGACTTCGTGCGGCTTGCTGCCGCCACGCCGATACCGCTTGCCCATGGCGAGCGCGAGCTCACGCGCTTCACGGTGCGCGACTTCATCGCTCAGGGCGCGATTCGCTACGTCCAGTTCGACTCGACCCGCGCCGCGGGCTTCACCGAGGCCGTGCGCATCGCGCAGCTCGCCGAGCAGCACGGCGTGATGATCGCGCCGCACACGGTGCCGGAGCTGCACGGCCACCTTGTCGCGGCGTTCCCGCGCTGCGGCTTCTGCGTGGAGTCGCACGGCGACAGCCATCGCAATCCGCTCGCTCACGGCCTCTACCTCGAGCACGCGCAGGTACGAGACAGCTACCTTCAGCTCGGGGACAAGCCCGGTTTCGGCATCGAGATCGACTGGGACTTCGTGAAAAAGCACCGGGCCTGACACTTCCCTGTCATTCCTTCGCGGGATTATCATGCCCGCAGCCACCGGCCACCCCCATGCTGATCAATTGCGCCGCATACCAGAACGGAAAGAAGCTCGCGGATATCCGCAAGGAAGAGATCCACGACTATCTTGCCCGGCCCGGCGGCTTCGTGTGGGTGGCGCTGAAGGACGCAACGCCGGAAGAGCTTGCGGAGATGCAGCAGCAGTTCGGGCTGCACGAGCTCGCCGTGGAGGACGCCCAGGTCGGACACCAGCGACCCAAGATCGAGGAGTACGGCGACTCGCTGTTCACCGTGCTGCATACCGTCGAACCCGATGGCGAGGAGCTGCGCGTCGGCGAGGTTGACATTTTTGTCGGCAAGAACTACGTGCTGTCGGTGCGCAATCGCTCCGAGCAGGGCTTCGTTTCCGTGCGCCATCGCAGCGAGCGCGAGCCGCACCTGTTGAAGCACGGGCCGGCTTACGTGCTCTATGCCCTGATGGATACGGTTGTGGATCGCTATTTTCCAGTGCTGGAAGCCGTCGAGAACAAGCTGGAGCAGGTGGAGGAGCGCATTTTCGACGAATCGACCGCGGCGCGCGCCAACATCGAGGCGCTCTACGCGATCAAGAGCAAGCTCATGACGCTGAAGCACGCCGTGGGGCCCCTCCACGAGGCGGTGGGAAAACTCTATGGCGGCCGCGTGCCCTCGGTCTGCACTTACACGCAGGAGTACTTTCGCGACATCGCCGACCACCTGCACCGCATGAACCAGTCGATCGACAGCCTGCGCGACATGGTGACCACGGCGATCTCGGTCAACCTCACCATGATCCAGCTCGGAGAAAGCGAAACCACCAAGCGGCTCGCGTCCTGCGCCGCGCTGGTGGCGGTGCCGACGATGATCGCGGGCGTCTACGGCATGAACTTCAAGCACATGCCGGAACTCTCCTGGGTCTTCGGTTACCCGCTGGCGATCAGCCTGATGGTCGTGATCGACGTCTACCTGTTCTATCGCTTTCGCAAGGCGAAATGGTTGTAACGGCGGGCTGTAGCGGCGTGAGGGGCCTCGAGGAAGGCCGGCCATGTCCCTGATCCTCGGCATGCTCAAGCAGCTGTTCGGATCGAAAGGCGCGGGCGCGGACCTCCCGGCACTGCGGGAAGCCGTCGCGCGCGCTCCCGGCGATGTGGGCGCGAGCTGGCGGCTCGTCGGCGCACTGACGGGCTCCGAGGAATACGAGTCGGCCCGGGACGAGGCTGAGCGGCTGGTGCGCTTGGCGCCGGGGCTCGCAGAGGCGCACATTAATCTTGGACACGTCCAGCGCAATCTCGGCTACCTCCGCGAAGCGCTGGAATCCTACCGGCGGGCGCTGGCAATCGACCCTGGCCACGCGGAAGCGCGATCCAGCCTGCTGTTGGCGCTCAACTACAGCACAGAGCACAGCCCCGGCGAGATTTTTTCCGAGCACCTGGCTTTCGGCGAACGCTGCGGCCCGGTGCCCGCCGCACCTGCGCCGGATCCTGCATGGCCCAGGCGGCTGCGCATCGGCTACGTCTCGCCTGATTTCCGCTCGCACGTGGTGACGTGCTTCATGCTGCCGGCGCTGGCCCGCCACGACCGCGAGCGTTTCGAGGTTTTCTGCTATTACACCTATCCCGAAGCCGATTCGGTAACCCATTTCCTGCGCCCGCTGGTCGAGCATTGGTCCGACTGCGCCCACCTCTCGGATGCCGATCTGACGGCGCGAATCCGCGCCGACCGCATCGACATCCTGGTGGATCTCGCCGGGCACATGGCTTGCCAGCGGCTGAATGTTTTCGCGCAGCGGCCCGCGCCGGTGCAGGCCACTTACCTGGGTTATCCCAATACTACGGGCCTCGGCGCGGTGGATTACCGCATCGGCGATGCCTGGGTCGATCCGCCCGGCGAGTCGGATCGCTATTACACCGAGCATGTTGCGCGGCTGGGCCGGTCTTTCCTCTGTTACCGGCCCGGCCCCGACATTCACGAAGTCGTGCGGTTACCTGCGAGTCGGGCAGGCCGCGTGACGTTCGGCTGCTTCAACAACTTCCAGAAGCTCTCGGACCCTTTCTTCGCCACGGCCGCACGGGTGCTTGCCGTCGTGCCGGGCTCGAGGCTGCTGCTGAAGGCAAGGCCGCTCGCCTCGCGCCAGGTCGCGGACGCGATGCGCGCGCGATTCGCCGCCACGGGGATAGGCGCCGACCGGCTCGTGCTGCGCGGCTGGTCGCCCAAAGTGGAGGATCACCTCGGCGAATACCGGGAGGTCGACGTCGCCCTCGACAGCTTTCCCTACAACGGGACCACGACCACGTGCGAGGCCATGTGGATGGGCGCACCGGTGGTCACGCTGCGGGGCGACCGTCACGCCGGGCGCGTCGGCGCCAGCCTGTTGAATGCCGTCGGACTGCCGGGACAAGTGGCGGGGGACGCGGACGACTACGTTAGGATTGCCGCCGGGCTGGCGGCGGATCTACAGAAGCTCGCGGACTTGCGCGCGGGGATGCGGGAGCGCCTGCGGCAATCTCCGCTGATGGATGAGCTGGGCTTTACCCGGGAACTGGAGCGCTGCTACGAGGTGATGTGGCAGGAACGGCTTCGCTCCTCGGCTTAGACCGCGACGCTGCGGCACAGGCGGCGACTGCTGGTCTCAGCAATAAAACGCCGAATTATTGTCGGCCCTGGTCCCTTCGTTCGTAGACGGATCACCGCGAAGCTTCGCCTACTGCGCGAAGAATTCCCTGACCTTCTCCATCCAGGACTTGGCGCGCGGGTTGTGCTTGCCGCCGCCTTTCAGGTTGATCGCCTCGAGCTCCTGCAGCAGTTCCTTCTGGCGCGCGGTCAGGTTGACCGGCGTCTCGATCGCCACGTGGCAGATGAGGTCGCCGTGGCCGCTCGAGCGCACGCCCCGGATGCCCTTGCCGCGCAGCCGGAACATCTGGCCCGATTGCGTGCCGCCCGGCACCTTGATCTTGGCGTAGCCGTCGAGCGTCGGGATCTCGATGTCGCCGCCGAGCGCAGCGGTGCTGTAGCTCACCGGCATCTCGCAGTGCAGATCGTTGTGATCGCGCGTGAACACCGGGTGTGGCTTCAGGTGGATCACGACGTAGAGGTCGCCCGTCGGGCCGCCATTGACGCCCGCTTCGCCCTCGCCCGAGAGCCGGATGCGGTCGCCTTCGTCCACGCCGGCGGGGATCTTCACCGACAGCGTCTTGTGCTGCTTGATGCGCCCTGCGCCGCCGCAGGTGGCGCAGGGCGAGGTCACGATCTTGCCGCTGCCGTGGCACTTCGGGCAGGTCTGCTGGATCGAGAAGAATCCCTGCTGCATGCGCACCTGGCCGTGGCCCTGGCAGGTGGTGCAGATGGTGGGGGAGGTGCCCGGCTTGGCGCCGCTGCCGTGACAGGTGCCGCATTCCTCCATCGCCGGGATGCGGATACGCGTCTCCGTGCCGCGCGCGGCCTCCTCGAGCCCGATCTCGAGGTTGTAACGCAGGTCGGCGCCGCGGTAGACGCTCGAGCGTCCGCGGCTGCCGCCGAAGATGTCGCCGAAGATGTCGCCGAAAGCGTCGGCGAACCCGCCAAAGCCCGCCGCGCCCGCGCCGCCGGCAGCAGAAGAATCCACGCCCGCGTGGCCGAACTGATCGTAGGCCGAGCGTTTCTGGCCGTCGGACAGGATCTCGTAGGCCTCCTTGGCTTCCTTGAAGTGCTCCTCGGCCTTGGGGTTGTCGGGGTTGCGGTCCGGGTGCCACTTCATGGCGAGCTTCCGGTACGCCTTCTTGACGTCCTCTTCCGAGGCGTCCTTGTTCACTCCCAGCACTTCGTAGTAGTCGCGTTTCGCCATTATTGCGAGAGGGGAGAGGGGAGAGGAGGGAGGCGCAAAAGCGAAACAGGCGAAGCCGCGCTTCGCCCCTTCCGCCTGTCGTCTATCGCCTCGCGCCTAGCGCCTATTTCTTGTCCTTCACCTCGGTGTACTCGGCGTCCACGACGTTGCCGTCTTCCTTCCCGGCACCCTCCGCCGCCTTCGCCTCGCCTGCGGGCTGTGCTTGCTGCTTCGCCTGCTCTTCCTTGTAGACCTGCTCGGCGAGCTTGTGCGCGGCTTCCGCGAGCGCCTTGGTCTTGGCTTCGATTGCGGCCTTGTCGTCGCCTTTCATCGCCTCTTCGGCTTCCTTCAGCGCAGCCTCGATCTTCTCCTTATCGCCGGCATCGGCCTTGTCGCCGTGCTCCTTCAGCGTCTTCCGCACCGAGTGGATCATGTGGTCGCACTGGTTGCGCGTTTCCACCAGCTCGTGCGCCTTGCGGTCTTCCTCGGCGTTTTCCTCGGCGTCCTTCACCATGCGCTGAATCTCGGCCTCGGTGAGCCCGGAGCTCGCCTGGATCTTGATCTTGTTCTCCTTGCCGGTCGCCTTGTCCTTGGCGCTCACGTGCAGGATGCCGTTGGCGTCGATGTCGAACGCGACCTCGATCTGTGGCATGCCGCGCGGCGCCGGCGGAATGTCGGTCAGGTTGAACTGCCCGAGGCTCTTGTTGCCGCGCGACATCTCGCGCTCGCCCTGGAGCACGTGGATGGTAACCGCGGTCTGGCTGTCCTCGGCGGTGGAGAACACCTGCTGCGCCTTGGTCGGAATCGTGGTGTTCTTCTGGATCAGCTTGGTCATGACGCCGCCGAGCGTCTCGATGCCGAGCGAGAGGGGCGTGACGTCGAGCAGCAGCACGTCCTTGACGTCGCCTTTCAGCACGCCGGCCTGCACGGCCGCGCCGACCGCCACCGCCTCGTCGGGGTTGACGTCCTTGCGCGGCTCGCGCCCGAAGAACGCCTTCACTTTTTCCTGCACCTTGGGCATGCGCGTCTGGCCGCCCACCAGGATCACGTCGGAGATGTCGGAGGCCTTGATCTTGGCGTCCTGGATCGCGACGCGGCACGGGTCGATGGTCCGATCGACGAGATCGTCGACCAGGCTCTCGAACTTGGCGCGCGTGATCTTGACCGCCAGGTGCTTGGGCCCGGACTGGTCGGCCGTGATGTAAGGCAGGTTGACCTCGGTCTGCGCGCTCGAGGAGAGCTCGATCTTCGCCTTCTCGGCCGCGTCCTTCAGCCGCTGCAGGGCGAGCACGTCCTTGCGCAGGTCGATGCCCGCTTCCTTCTTGAACTCGTCGCACAGGTAATCGATCAGGCGCTGGTCGAAGTCCTCGCCGCCGAGGAAGGTGTCGCCGTTGGTGGAGAGCACCTGGAACTGCTTCTCGCCGTCGACGTCCGCCAGCTCGATGATCGAGATGTCGAAGGTGCCGCCGCCGAGGTCGTAAACCGCGACCTTGCGGTCCTTCTTCTCCTGCTTGTCGAGGCCGAACGCGAGCGCGGCCGCGGTCGGCTCGTTGATGATGCGCTTGACATCGAGGCCCGCGATGCGGCCCGCGTCCTTCGTCGCCTGGCGCTGCGAGTCGTTGAAGTACGCCGGCACCGTGATCACCGCTTCGGTGACAGGTTCGCCGAGGTAGTCCTCGGCGGTCTTTTTCATCTTGATCAGCACCTGGGCGGAGATCTCCGGCGGCGCCATCTTCTTGCCGCGCACCTCGACCCAGGCGTCTTTGTTGGGGGCTTCCGAGATCGTGTACGGCACGACCTTCAGCGCCTTCTGCACCTCGGATTCGGCGAAGCGGCGGCCGATCAGGCGCTTCACCGCGTAAAGCGTGTTCCTGGGATTGGTGACGGCCTGGCGCTTCGCCGGCGCGCCGGTCAGGATCTCGCCGTCCTCCATGTACGCGACGATGGACGGCGTGGTGCGTGCGCCCTCGGAGTTCTCGATCACCTTGGGCTGGCCGTTTTCCATGACGGCCACGCACGAGTTGGTAGTACCCAGGTCGATTCCTATGATCTTGGCCATGTTCTACCTCGTTGCTTTTTCGTCAAAAGTTGCGATACAGGGAATATGGGGTTTTACGCTCCGCTTTCAACACTTTTCGCCACCATCACCAGGGCGGGGCGCACTACCCGGTCGTGGAGGAGATAGCCCTTCTGCAGCACCTGCACCACGGTGTTGGGCTCGGCGTCCGAGGCAACCGTGCCGATCGCCTGGTGGCGGTGGGGGTCGAATTTCTGGCCCTGCGGGTTGATCTCGGTGACGTTGAATTTCTCGAACACGCTCTTCAGCTGCCGCAGCGTGAGCTCGACGCCGTTCTTCATGCTGTCCACCGTCGCGTTCTCGGCGACGAGCGCGGCCTCGAGGCTGTCCTTCACCGCCAGCAGCTCCGCGGTGAAATTCTCCACCGCGAACTTGTGCGCGTTGGCGACCTCGACCTGGGCGCGCTTGCGGACATTGTCGGCCTCGGCCTTCGCGCGCAGGTAGGCATCGTGGTGCTGCGCGGCCAGTTGCTCCGCCTGCTTCAGCGGATCGTCCGCGCCGGGAACCGCTGCGGCGGGTGGCTCGGCCGGCGCCTGCGGGGCAGGCGATTCCGTGGGCGATTCCGGGGTGGGTTCGGTCAGCACAGGTTCGATACGGACCGCGTCGAATTCGGGAGTCTTGTCCATGGAGCTATCGTCCTAACCCATTGAATATAGTGCCCAGCCGGGCCAATTCAAGAGGCTGGAGAAAACTTTAAGTATTTGATTTATAATGATTATTATTTTGTGCGCTGCGTCAGCTCCGTGCGCCCAGAGACTGCGCCCGCAGCCGGGACATCTCAAGCGTCTCGTGCGCCGCTGTTTCGGTCCAGCCCACGAGATTGCCCAGGACCAAGTCGGCCAGGGCGTGCATCCAGTCGGCGCGCTCGTTCAGGCATGGAATCGCGTGGAACTCGCGCCCACCCGCGCTGAGAAAGATCGCCTTGCCTTCGATCGCGATCTCCTCGAGCGTCTCCAGGCAGTCGGACACGAAGCCCGGGCACACCACGTCTACGCGCCCGGTCTTCGCCCTGCCCAGCTCGGCGAGCACGTCCGCGGTGTAGGGCTTCAGCCACTCGGCGCGCCCGAAGCGCGACTGGAACGCGACGCGGTACTGCTCTTCCTTCAGGCCCAGCGCATCCGCGAGCAGCCGGCCCGTCTTCTGGCACTCGCAATGGTAAGGGTCGCCCTTGTCGAGCGTCCTGCGAGGAACGCCGTGAAAGCTGATGACCAGCACATCGGGGCGATGGATTCTCGTCCAGTGTTCGCGCACGCTCTGCGCCAGCGCCGCGACGTAGCCGGCCTGGTCGTGAAAGCTTCTGACCGTTCGCAGCGCCGGCTGGTTGCGCATGGCGGCGAGGCAGGAAAAAGCCGCGTCGAAAGCCGTTGCGGTGGTGCTCGCCGAATATTGCGGGTAGAGCGGCACGAGCAGGACGCGGTCGCAGTGCTGTGCCTTCATCGCGCGCAGCCGTTCCGCGATCGAGGGCGTGCCGTAGCGCATGGCATAGTCCACGGTGAGCGGTAGGTGCTTGGCGCGCTCGCCGAGATAGCCGCGCAGCAGCGTCGTCTGGCGCTCAGTGTGCACGCGCAGCGGTGAGCCCTCGCTCATCCAGACCTGGGCATAGCGCTGGGCGGAGGCCCTGGGCCGCGTGTTGAGCACGAACAGGTTGAGGATTGGCCACCACACGATGCGCGGGATTTCCACGACGCGCGGGTCGGACAGGAATTCCTTGAGGTAGCGGCGCACGGCCGCCGGCGTCGGCGCGTCCGGCGTGCCGAGGTTGACCAGCAGCACCCCGATCCTGGGCTGGGTGCCGTGCGCGTAGGGAGGTTCGGCAGCGTAGCGCGACATGCGCTACGCTCCGAAGGATGAGGGATGAGGGGTGAGCCGGGAATTCGAAGGACGTGCCTGCGCACGTCCGAGCCGGCGAACGCCCGGCGCGATGCAGCGCGGCGGGCCGGGGTCGCAGACCAGGGATGAGGGAAGAAAACAGGCCTGCTTGCGCCTTGTCCCTTGTCCCTTGTCCCTTGTCCCTTGGTTCATCGCTGCGCGAGCATGCTGGAGAGCAGCTTCGCCGTGATATCCACGATCGGGATGACGCGCTCGTAGGCCATCCGAGTCGGCCCGATGACGCCGACGGTGCCGACGATCTGGCCGTCCACCTCGTACGGCGCCGTGATCACGCTGCACTCATCAAGGGGCGCCATGCCTGACTCGCCGCCGATGAAAATTTGCACGCCCTGCGCGCGGCTCGAGATGTCGAGCAGCTGAAGCAGCGCGGTCCTGCGATCGAAGAGATCGAACAGCTTCCGCAGGTTCGCCATGTTGGAAGCGAGGTCCTGCGAATCGAGCAGGTTGCTTTCGCCCGAGATCACGACTTCCTCCGAGGACTCGGCGGCCTGGCTGCCGGCGTCGAGTGCCGCAGTCATGAGTTGCGTCATATCGGAGGTGAGCTGCTTGAGTTCTTCGCGGACGCGGCGCCTGATCTCCTCGAAGGTGAGGCCGGCGTAATTCTGGTTAAGGATGTTGGCCGCCTCAGTCAACTCCGAGGGCGAGTATTGCTTTTCCGTCACGAGGATGCGGTTCTGCACGTCGCCCTCGGGAGTGACCAGTATCAGCAGGATGCGCTTGTCGGAGAGCCTGAGGAATTCAATGTGACGGAAGCCGGCGCTGCGCCGGGGAGTTGCGACAACGCCGGCGAAATGGGTGAGCTCGGAAAGCAACTGGGAAGCCGAAGCCACCAGCTTCTGGGTGTTCTGTGCCTGGAGTTGGCCTTCGAGCTGGTTGATCTCCACGGAAGCGAGCGGCTTGACGGTGAGCAGCGTATCCACGAAGACGCGGTAGCCACGCGGCGTCGGTATGCGTCCCGCCGAGGTGTGCGGGCTCGCGATGAAGCCCATCTCCTCGAGATCCGCCATCACGTTGCGAATGCTCGCGGGCGAGAGGTCGAGTCCGGAATATTTCGACAGCGCGCGCGAGCCGACTGGCTGGCCGTCGGTGATGTAGCGCTCGACCAGCGTCTTCAGCAGCAGCTGGGCACGCTCGTTCAGCGCGGGGATGTCGGCGGGCATGGCCTATTCTACTAAAAAGCGTGAATCGTGAATGGTGATTGGTGATTGGAAAACCCGCCCCGGCGCCTGCTCGCCGGGGGTATTTCGACTCACGATTCACGAATCACGAATCACGGTCTTTGTGGTTTAATGCGGCATGAAATCGTCATTCAAGACCGTCGCGCTGATCGGCAAGTACAAGAGCCCGGAGGTCGCGGCGCCGCTCATGAAGCTCGCCCGCTACCTGGAGCGGCGCAAGGTCAAGGTGCTGATCGACCCGCTCACCGCGGCCCAGGTCGGGCGCGCGCGCTACCCGGTGAAAAAGCTCGAGGCGCTCGGCCGCGAGGCCGATCTCGCCGTGGTCATCGGCGGCGACGGCACGATGCTCAACATCGCGCGCACGCTGGCGCCGTACGAGGTCGCGCTGGTCGGCGTGAACCAGGGCCGGCTTGGCTTCCTCACCGACATCTCGGTGAACAACATGGTGACGACCATCGGCACCATCCTCGACGGCAAGTTCGTGACCGAGAGCCGCATGCTGCTGGAGGGGCGGGTGCGCAGTGGGAAGAAGAAGACCGGCGTGCTGGCGTTCAACGACGTCGTCGTGGGCAAGGGCCCCCGCGGCAACATGGTGGAGCTCGAGGTGCGCATCGACGGCGAGTTCATCTACCGCCAGCGTTCCGACGGCCTGATCGTCGCGACGCCGACCGGCTCGACCGCGTACGCGATGTCGGCGGGCGGCCCGATCGTGCACCCCGCGCTCTCGGTGATCGCGCTGGTCCCGGTCTCGCCGCACACGCTGTCGAACCGTCCGATCGTGGTGAGCAGCGACCGTGTGGTGGACATCATCATTCGCAACGCCGCCGACCCGCGCGTGCATTTCGACAGCCACACCCGCTTCGACCTGCGCGAGGGCGACCGCATCACCGTGCGGCGCTACCCGCACGCCATCAGCCTGCTCCATCCCGCGAAGCACAGCTACTACCGGATGCTGCGCGAGAAGCTGAACTGGAATAGAGAGTAAGCAGTAAGCAGTGAGCAGTAAGCGGAGAGAACCGTCTTGAGAACTTTCAAGCTACCGCTTACTGCTTACCGCTCACCGCTCACCATTCAAGCATGCTGCGCAGCCTGAGCATTCGTGATTTCGTAATCGTCGACCGCCTCGAACTGGAGTTTTCCTCCGGCTTCACCGTGCTGACCGGAGAGACCGGCGCCGGCAAGTCCATCCTGATCGACGCGCTGACCATGGTGCTCGGCGAGCGGGCGGAGGCGATCGTCGTGCGCAACGGCGCCGAGCGGGCGGAAGTCAGCGCGGAATTCGAAGCCGATGGGCCCAATGAGGGCGGGCAGGCGCTGGCCGGCTGGCTCAAGGAGAACGATCTCGCGGGTGACAACGGCGCGCTGCTGCTGCGACGCGTGATCGAATCCTCGGGACGCTCGCGAGGCTTTATCAACGGGCGCGCCGCCACGCTGACGCAGCTGCGCGAGGCGGGCGGATTCCTGGTGGACATTCACGGCCAGCACCAGCACCAGTCTCTCGCGCGAGCGGCTGCACAGCGCGAGCTGCTCGATGGCTATGGCGGTCTTTCCGAATCCTCGACGCGGGTCGCGCAACTCTACCGTGTGTGGCAGCAGCGGCGCGAGAGCCGCCACGCGTTCGAGACCAACGCGGCGGCGTTCGCGGCCGAGCGCGACCAGCTCGAGTGGCAGGCGCGCGAGCTCGCGGCGTTGAAGCTCGGCGCCGACGAATGGCAGGAGCTTACCGGCGAGCACACGCGTCTGGCGCACGCGGCAAGTCTGATCGAGGCGGCGCAGGCGGGCGTCGAGGCGCTCTCCGAGGGGGAATCCTCCAGCCTCGCGCAACTCAACGCGATCATCAATAAATTCAACGGGCTGTCGTCGTATGACGCCAAGCTCAAGGAAATACTCGAAGCGCTCGATCCGGCGCGCATCCAGCTGCAGGAAGCGGTGCACGAGTTGCGGCGCTACGGCGAACGACTCGAGCTCGACCCGCGCCGGCTGCGCGAAGTCGAGCAGCGCATCGATGCGATCCATACTGCCGCGCGCAAGTACCGTATCCAGCCGGAAGCGTTGCCGGAGAAACTGGATGCCGTGAAGGCGCGGCTGCAGGACCTGGGCGAGGGCGGCGACGCGGACGCGTTGCGCAAGCTGGAAGAAGAGGCGCATGCGGCTTGCATGGCGGAGGCGAAGAAGCTCTCCGCCGGCAGGAAGAAGGCGGCGAAGAAGCTCTCCGAGCAGGTGACCGACGCGATGCAGACGCTGGCGATGGCCGGCGGCCGGTTCGAGGTGATGCTGGAGGCGGGCGCGGAAGTCGCGGCGCACGGGCTGGAGAGCGTCGAGTTCCTGGTCTCGGCGCACAAGGGCATGACGCCGCAACCGATCGCCAAGGTTGCGTCCGGTGGCGAACTCTCGCGCCTGTCGCTGGCGGTGCAGACAGCCGCGAGCCAGGTAGCGCAGGTGCCGACGCTCATCTTCGACGAGGTGGACGCCGGCATCGGCGGACGCGTCGCCGAGATCGTCGGCAGGATGCTGAAGCAGCTCGGCCGCCGCCACCAGGTGATGTGCATCACCCACCTGCCGCAGGTCGCCGCGACGGCGGACCAGCAGTGGCGCGTGACCAAGGGCGCTGCCGGCGGCAAGGTGTCGAGCAAGGTGGCCATGCTCGACGGGGAACAGCGCGTGGAAGAGATTGCGCGCATGCTGGGCGGAGTCAAGATCACGGAGACCACGCGCAAGCACGCGGCGGAAATGCTGAAGGACGGTGACCGGTGACCAGTGACTGGTGACCGGTAAATCAGAAAATGGAGGATCGCATGTTCGGATGCAGGTTCTGGCTGATCTCATTCATCGCGGCAGCGCAGGTTTCCGTTGCGCTCGCGCAGGAATATCCCGCGAAGCCGATCACGTTCTATGTGCCGTTCGCGGCGGGAAGCGCGACCGACACGCTTGCGCGCTCGCTGGGGCAGGGGATCACGGCGGAGACGAAGCAGAACGTCGTCAACGACAACCGTCCCGGCGCGAACGGGATCATCGCCACCCAAGCCTTCATTCGCACACCGGCCGACGGCTACTCGGTGCTGATTGCGACGAACACGACGCATGCGGCCAACGAGCACCTCTACAAGAAGATTCCCTATCACCCGGTGAACGACTTCACTCCAATCACTGCGCTCGCGCGTGGCGGGCAGGTGATGGTGGTGCACCCGCGGGTACCAGTGAAGACGGTCAAGGAATTCATCGCGCTCGCCAAACGCCAGCCGGGCAAGCTCACCTTCGGCAGCGGCAGCTCGTCCTCCCGCGTCGCTTCCGAGCTGTTCCAGCAGATGGCGGGGCTGCAGCTGGTGCACGTCCCCTACAAGAGCAACCCGATGGCGGTGAGCGATCTGGTCGGCGGCCACATCGACATGATGATTACCGACGTCGTCACCGGGCTGCCGCAGGTACAGGCCGGCAAGGTGCGCGCGCTCGGCGTCTCCAGCCCGCAGCGTTTGCCCAACGTGCCCGAATTGCCGACGATCGCGGAATCCGGCGTGAAGGGCTACGAACTCACATTCTGGTTCGCAGCCTACCTGCCGGCGAAGGCGCCGCCGGCAGTCGCGGCGCGACTGCGCGAGCTGTTCATCAAGGCGACGAAGAGCGCGCCGGCGCAGGCCTTTTTCAAGACCACTGGCATCGAGCCGTGGACCACGACTTCCGCCGAGCTGGCCAGGTTCCAGTCCTCGGAGTCCGCAAAGTGGGCGCGGGTGATCAAGGCAGCCGGCATCCAGCCCGAATAGGGTGTGAACCGGGGAACGGGGACCGGTGTCGATATCAACAACAACCTCGGAGGAAAAAAGATGAACGCCCAGGCTGACGGAACCAAGGCGCTGGTATTCGACGTTTTCGGCACGGTGGTGGACTGGCACGGCTCGGTCGCGCGCGAGGCGCGTGGACTGGCGAAGGAGAAGGGCCTGCGCCTCAACGCGGCGCGCTTCGCAAAGACCTGGCGCGCTGGCTACCGGCCCGCGATGGATAAGGTGATTCGCGGCGAGGCGCCGTTCCAGAAGATCGACCTCATCCACCGCGCGATCCTCGAGGAGGTGCTGGCGAAGTTCAAGATCACGACCCTGAGCGAGGACGAGAAAGCCCACCTCAATCTCGTTTGGCACCGCTTGAAGCCCTGGCCCGATTCGGTGCGCGGCCTGAAGCGCCTCAAGTCGAAGCACATCGTCGGCACGCTTTCCAACGGCAACACCAGCCTGCTGGTGAACATGGCGAAGCACGGCGGGCTGCCGTGGGATGTCGTCTTCTCGTCCGACACCTTCAATCTCTTCAAGCCCGACCCCGGCATGTACCTGGGGGCGGCGGACCGGCTCGACCTCAAGCCTCAAGAAGTGATGATGGTCGCGGCCCACAAGCCGGACCTGCGTGCAGCGGCCCAGCAGGGGTTGAAAACCGCGTTCGTGAAGCGCCCCCACGAGTTCGGCCGCAACAGCAACCAGGACCTCGCGTCCGAGGCGGACTTCACCATCAACGCCGAGAGCTTTCTGGATCTTGCCGATCAGCTGGGCTGCTGAGCAGGCTGGTTTTCCAGGGCGTAGGCGGAGTATAGCGAGTCGAAGATCCTGCCCGCTTCGAGGGCCAGCACGTCGTCATTTCGCGCCTTGCCCTTGACCCCTCTCAATATCGCTTCCAGGCCCTTGGCCTCTGCGACGGGAATGCCGCCGATATCGAGAAAGTGAACGGCGCGGCCTATCGACGCCAGCGCCGGATCGCCATCCAGGCCGAAGCTGGCGAGCAGCACTTCGAACGTCACGTGGTTCTCGACGTGAGTGAAATCAGCCCCGTCAAAATCGAACCCGACCGCGTGCTTGCGGCGACCGCGCGGGCTGTCGATCCACGCGAACTTCGCGCCCTTGTCGATGAAGCGCTTGATCAGCCACGCGCTGGCCATGCGGTCCACCCAGAGGTCCTTGCGCGTTGTCCAGGTGCGATTGCGGTACTTGGCCGGGTCGAGCCGGCGCACTCCGCCCTTCGCCGAGCGGGGCTCGCCGCCCTGTAGCACGGCCCGTGCTTCGCGCTCGAGCGTGGACAGCACTTCCCTGGCTTGCAGCTGGGCGTGGCCGGGATAGAAGTCGATCTCGACTAGTTCTGCGAGCGCCCGGCGCAAACGCTGGACCAGCGTCTGCGCCCTGCGTTTTCCGATTCGCGGCAGCGCGGTTTTTGCTGCGTTCAGTTGCTTAACGAGGACTCCGTATTCGCTGCCGCGGTCGAACAGTTGCCGAACGTGTTCGAGTTGCCCGGACGCCTTGAAATCCATGTCCACCGTCATCGCGAAACCCCCGGCAGACCTGACCTCCGACTCCACTCCGACCAGCGCCGCAATCCCCGGCGCATTGAGCGGCAACAGATAGACGCCGTCGCGCAGGACGCCGCAGCCCGTAGTCTTCAGCGCCCTCC
>Ga0247825_10001295_pt1 | contig 16377 bp, 14 predicted proteins | sample 13C_Vanillin_Day_FD_194413 | JGI IMG/M metagenome (GOLD analysis project Ga0247825, IMG submission 194413) | Soil microbial communities from agricultural site in Penn Yan, New York, United States - 13C_Vanillin_Day48 | ecosystem: Environmental > Terrestrial > Soil > Agricultural land | place... | reverse complement strand
GGCGGCAATACCGCGCGGATGATGTCTACATCGCCAATCTGATGGGTGCGTTGGAGGCGCTGAACGGCGGCATCACGACGTTGCTCGACTGGTCGCATGTCAACAACACGCCAGAGCATTCAGACGCAGCCGTTGCGGGACTGACTGAGGCGGGCATCCGCGCCATCTATGCGCACGGTGTTCCGGTGGGAAACGACTGGTGGGCGTACAGCTCGCGTGAACACCCGGAGGACATCCGCCGCATTCGCAAGCAGTATTTCTCGTCGGACGATCAGCTGGTCACCCTCGCGTTGGCGGCGCGGGCACCTGGTAACACGGCGCCCGAGGTCGCGACGCACGACTGGAAGCTGGCGAGAGACCTTGGTATTCGCATCAGCGTGCATGTCGGGATGCGGTTGACCGGTGTCCATGTGAACCATGTGCTCTCACTCAATCAACTCGGCCTCATGGGGCCGGACACGACCTACATCCACTGCACCGACTCCACCGACCAGGAGCTCGATCTGATCGCGAGCACCGGCGGATCTGCGTCAGTGGCGCCCTACGTCGAAATGCTCATGGGGCACGGGGTGCCGCCGACCGGGCGCCTCGTGGCACGCGGCGTTCGTCCGTCGCTCAGCATCGACGTGGTCTCCAGCGTTCCCGGCGACATGTTTACGCAGATGCGGACGGCACTCGTGCAGGAGCGGATCCTCGCTTTCACCGACACGCCGGACATGCCGTTTGCGCCCACGCTCACGCATCGCGACGTCCTCGAGTTCGCGACGATCGACGGCGCACGCGCCTGCGCGCTCGATCACAAGGTGGGCACGATCACACCGGGGAAGCAGGCCGACATCGTGCTCATTCGGACGGACCAGGTGAACGTGGCGCCGGTGGTCGATCCAGTTGCAAGCGTCGTCATCGCCGCGGACACGTCGAATGTCGACACCGTGATGGTGGCCGGCCGAATCGTGAAGCAGAACGGTCAACTTGCGCGTGTCGATTTGCCCAGCCTGTTGCGGCGGCTGGACGCGGCGCGCGATCACCTGCTGTCCCAGGCGGGAACGATCTCTCACTGGGTGCTGTCGCGTCGGGATTGAGGCACGGGCGCGCGCCCCTCCAATGCAGCCGTCACGTCCACAACAGGAGACTTCATGAAGACCACCCTCACTGTCGTTCTCGCCCTGCTCGCGTTGGGAACCGCCGGTCTCATCGCCCAGGGTGGCATGCGTCCGGGCCGCTGGGAAACGACCATGCAGATGGAGATGGCGGGCTCTCCGGTTCAGATGCCGCCAATGAAGCAGACGCGCTGCGTCACGCCGGCTGAGGCCAAGGATCCTTCATCGCTGCAGTCGGGTCCTCCGGGCGGTCGCGGCGGGAAAAATGACTGCAAGGTCAGCGACCAGAAGATGTCTGGCAACACGATCAGCTGGAAGATCGCGTGCACGTCCCCGGACGCGATGACGGGCACCGGAGAGATGACGTTTGCCGACGACAGTTATACCGGCACGATGAAGATGAACATGGCGCAGGGTGCGATGTCGATGAAGATGGAAGGCAAGCGTCTCGGCGACTGCACTAATTAGGCCTCTCCCAGGCGGTGCGCACGCGAGAGGGCCCTGCAGTCATGAGACATTTCGTCACGCAACTGCAGGTGCTCCTGGCAGCCGTCGCATTGTCCGGGCCGGCATACGCGCAGCAGCCTTCGCCGGAGGCATCAGCGCAGCCCGACGCGAGCGGCGATCCGCGTCTACTTCTGATCGAATAGCGTCTTCCGCAGAGAGTCAGACTGTTTCCGGATGTCGGCGAGAAACGCCTGGAAGTGCGGATCCTGGCGGATCGGATCGAGGTTCGTATCGCGTGCGAACAACGAGTAGCAGGGGAACCCGGTCTCGGCCGCTTCTTGCAACGACTGGACGGCCTGCTCGGCGCGTCCCATCTGTGCCCACGCGCTCGCCGCGAAGTACGCGGCATGGTGGGAAGGATTGACCGCCTTCCTCATCGCAACTTTCTCGATCAGCGCTTGTGCCTTGAGTGGCTCGGACTCCGCCAGCAACATCGCCTCGATACCAGAGAGTGCGCCGCTCGGGTCGTTGGGATACTTCTGCTGCGCCTTCTGCAAGTGGAGCCACGCCTCATCTCGTTTGCCCAGCCGAAGCAGGGCGAACGCGGTGTTCGCCTCGACGAGCTCCGGCAAGACGGGGCCGGGAATGCTCAAGAGGACGGCGAGCGCGTCTTCATCTCTTCCCATCCAGAGCAGCGCTTGCGCGCGCGAATTCAGCGCTTGTGCGTTGCTCGGGTTTATGGCGAGCGCGACATCAGCCTGCCGGAGTGCCTCCTCGAAAAATCCCAGATGGACGTAGACACGCGCGAGGCGTCGATGTCCCTGATCTGAATTCGGCTTGAGTGCGACGGCTCGACGGAATTCCTGCACCGCCCGTTCGTGCGCGAAGTGATGCGAGTGGGTCCACAGCAGGTCGCCACGCGCAAGGTACGCTTCTGCCACGTTCGGGTCGAGCAACAAGGCCTTTTCGGCCGCCGCGAACGCCTTCTGCTCCAGATCCCCGGTCTCTTCGGGAGTAACGAACGTCAGCCGGGTGACGTATGCGGCGGCCAGATCGCCGTACGCGACGGCGAACGTTGGCTCGAGTGCGACTGCGCGCTCGAGCAGCTCGATCGCTGCCCGCGTGTCGACATCGGTGGTGCGGACGCTGAGATATCGCGCGCGCAGCATGGAATCGTACGCCGCGGGGTTGACGGAGGGCAGGGATCCCCTCGGGTCAGTGGCGTGAACCGGTCGTAGCGCATACGTGAGTGTCGCGAGCGCGAGCGCCGCCGCTGCCAGAAAGGACCAGCGACGCGCCAAGAGTCCCCACGCCGATCGCACTTCCTGAATGGGCGGCGGGTGCGCGTGCGGCGATACGCCATTCCGTTTTTCTCGCACCTCCGCGACGAAGCGATATCCGCGGGCGGGCACCGTCACGATGTACTGGTGGTCCTCCGGCTTTTCTCCAAGCGCCTTCCGCAGCACCGAGATGTTCCGGGTAAGCCCACCTTCTTCCACAATCGTGTCGCCCCAGACCTGCTTGAGCAGCTCGTCTTTCGAGAGTACGCGCTCGCGATTCTCGATGAGTACGAGGAGCGTCTCGAGGACTTTCGGAGCGAGCGCGACCGGTTCGCCGCTGCGCAACAACAGCCGCTTACCCGCATCTACTGAAAACGGTCCGAACTCGTAGGACGCCGGCAATGGCTCGTTCATGAGGGCAGGACAATTCAGAACAAAAACGAAGGCCGGTTGTAAGGACTCGTAACCCCCGCGACGGGTAGCGTCTGCGTTGACGCTCGGTTGGGCGCCGCGATTGTACCCCTCAGGGCACGCGGCCTGCCGAAAACAGAAGTCGAGCGCCACGCCGGGACGGAACCTTTCGGTTCGGAAACGGACGCGTCAATTCGTCAGGAAATGCGATCGGGGGAAGCCATGATGCGGAACTGCTGCAGAGTCGGTCGGCTCGTCGTTCTCGCTACGTTGACACTGCCTGGTCCTGCTCGCGTCGAGAGCGCGCAACTGTCCTCGGAGTCGTCCGCCCGGGCCAACCCGGTGCTCGAATGGAATCAGGTCTTCATCGAGACGCTGATTGCGACGAGTACGGCGAACTCGTCGAGTCAGCGGCTCGGCGCGATCGTTCACACGGCGATGTTCGACGCCTACAACGGGATCGACCAACGCTACACACCGATATTCGTTTGCACGACGGCCCCGAACGGCGCGTCGCGCGGCGCAGCCGTCGTCGCTGCGGCGTACACGGCGCTCGTCGGCCTCTTCCCGTCGCAGCAGCCTTCGCTCGACCTGCGCTACACTGCGTCGCTCGCCGTCCTGAGCGAGGAATGCGAGCAGAGTGGACAATCGAACAAACATCGGCGCTCGTGCGCAGAGCGCATAGAACGCGGCGTCACCTGGGGAACTGAGGTCGCGCTCGCCGTACTCGGCTGGCGCGCGAACGATGGCTTCACCGCGAGCTATCCACCGTTCGCGGGAGGGACAGCGGTTGGCCAGTGGCGACCCGTACCGCCTGCGACCGCGATGAGCGCGCAGGGGTTGGCGTTCACCGATCCTTTTGTCCTTGTCAACAATGCCCAGTTTCGGCCTGAGCCGCCTCGGGGTCTCGGCAGCAGCACGTACACGCGGGACTTCAATCGCGTCAAGTCACTCGGTCGGAAGACGGGATCCACGCGTACTGACGATCAGACAGCGCTCGCGCCGTTCTGGGAGGGGAACGCCAGCGTTCACTGGAATCAGGCGGCGAACCAGATTGCGCGCGCCAACGATTTGTCGATGGCCGACAGCAATCGCCTGCTCGCAGTATTGAACATCGCGATGGCCGACACGGCCATCACCGTCTGGAGTGCAAAGCGGTACTACGGCGAGAATTCGATCGAAGTGACGTGGCGACCGGCCACATCAATTCCGCTCGCAGACACCGACGGTAATCCTGAGACGGCTCCCGATCCGGGCTGGCTCCCGCTCGTCACCACACCGTCGCACCCGGAATACCCTGCGGGGCATCCGAGCCTCAACGGCGCCGCTGCGACCGTTCTCCTCACCTACTTCCGCAACCGGCAGGCGTTCACGCTGACGACGAACGGGCAGCCGAGTCGCACGTATGCCAGCATCCGCCAGGCACGTTCGGATGGGAACGACGCCAGGGTGTGGGGCGGCATGCATTATCCGAGCACGGTCGACATCAGCGACGACCTCGGCGAGGCGATCGCCAAGTACGTCAATAGGCACTCGATGACGCGGCTCCGCCGCAGGGAATGATGCTCTGGGTGCGAGATTCAGAGCCGCTCGCCCACGCTGCGTGAGATATCTGGCGCGTCAAGCCGTTCGACGCGCCTCCCTTGCGATCTGTTGCGTCAACCGGTTCATCTCGTTGATATTCGCCGGCCAGTTTGTAGAACCGTTGAAAGTTGGCTGACGGCTGGAGTCCAGCCAGCGAGTCGAACGACTGCCGGATGCTCGCGTACTGGTCTTGACCCGTGTCGAGCACGCTCGTCGCGTCGTCGACTTTCCCCGCGTTCATGTTCTGCGCCACACCAGACATCGATTTACCGACCTGGTCGACGATGCTCCACACATTCTCGACGTGCGCTACTGCTGGTTCGAACTCGAGGACGTACTGCAGCACGTCCGAATTTTCGGCGCGTCCTCGGGGGCACACCGACGCCCCTCGAGCTCATCGGTTGACTGCAGCAGGCGAGACGACGCGTCTACGGCTTCCTTGTTACGATCGACGTCATCCAATACGGAGGAGTCATGTCGGACCCGCTTTCCGATCGCCGGCGAACGCGCGAAGAGGAGTACTTTCAGAAGAAGGACCGCGAGCTTGTCGAGAAGATGCGGCAGCAGGCGAAAGCCGAGGCGCAGCTGCGCGAGCTTGGCGGACAAGTGGGGGTCACCGATCCGCAGCTGATTCACGAGCTCGCCGAATTGGGATTCACACCGGAAACGGTGAAGCTGCTGCCGCTCATCCCGGTTCTGGAAATGGCTTGGGCCGAGGGTGGGGTAACCGCCCCGGAACGCAAGATGGTGATCGACGTTGCGCGCGCACGCGGGATCGAGGCCGGAAGCGTGGCCGACCGTCAGCTCGCGGAGTGGCTCGATCGGCAACCCACGGAAAACGTCTACCAGCGCGCTCGGCGTCTGATCGGGGCCCTGTTCGCATCTGGAGGACGCTTCGATCTCACGCAGGACGACCTCCTCAAATACTGTGAGGCGATCGCCGAGGCTTCGGGCGGGCTCTTTGGGATCGGACGCGTCTCGTCTGAGGAGCGAGCGACGCTCGCGCGCATCGCAGACGAGATCAAGACTCGACAGAAATAGCGTGTGGCGGCCCGGAGATCACGCGCGTTTCATCTGAGTGTCCAATCTGACTGCGAGAACGGCCTCAGATTCTGAGCCATCGTAACCGTGTGCTCACAAGCCGACGCGGTCTCCCGGACGAAATACGTCAAACTGCGCGGCGCTCGGTGGCACGAACCATGTCAGAGGTGTGCGCCGCCGGGTGCTCGCGTTCGCGAACGAAACGCGCCATCGGGCTCCACATGAACCAATGCGGCAGCTGCTTCGCCAGAGTAGGAAGCCCTTCGACAACCACCGAACGACAGCGAATGGCGGCGTCGTACTCGATATGGCCCAACCAGACACGATAGAAGAACGCGAGATCCGCCCGGACGATGAGATCAGAATCGAACCCGGGAGGCGTCACACAGACCGAGACCTCCCGAGGCTCGAGGAGCAACCACACTCGTCGTCCCCGAGGACCGGTGAAGTCGAACTCCACGACCGTACGCCGTTCCGGCAGGAGCTCGCGATTGATCCGCTGGTGAATCCTCCAGATCAATAACCCCGCGTCCAACTCCTCCGGCCTCGGCTCGCCAAAGGCCCAGCGGACCCCCCACGCGCCAAGTGTCTCGATCACCGTCTTGAGATCCCTTCCAGCTTCGGAAAGGTGATACGCCATTGCCTTCGGTTGTGCACCGGGCAGGCGCTCGACGACGCCCGAGTCTTCCAGGTCGCGGAGACGCGACGCCAGCAGCGAGCGCGAGATGCCGGGCAGTCCTCGCTCGATCTCGTTGAAGCGATGGCTGCCGAGAATGAGCTCGCGCACGATGAGCGGCGTCCAGCGATCCGCCAGGATCTCCGACGCCCGCGCGACCGGGCAGTATTGCTTGTACTTCTGCATGCCGAATCCTGGCACGCCCGAATCACAGGTGCCAGTCCAAAAATTGAACCGCCTCAGTCCGCTCGTTGCACTTCCCGCGGACTTTTCATCCGCCTACGTTCACCACGTTGGCGAAACTGAATTGAGGTGATTTATGGGACGCGGATTTGGAAGGCTTGCCGCGGTGTTGGTAGTCGGGCTCGGCGTCGCTGGAGCATTCGACGCGCGGGCATCCGCGACGGGCCCGGCTCAGCCCGCCGGACGTGGCGTGTTGGATTCGCGCCGCACTCAAAACGCCGGCGCGTCCAGTCAGGGACGCGCTGTTGCAGACTGGAGCCTGATCGCCCAGAACACCATCGTCGCTGTGGGGAGGAGGTTTCCTGGTGAGGCGGCCGTGTATATGGGCATCGTCCACGCGACGATCTACGACGTGGTCGTGGCCATCGAGGGCGGCTATCGCCCGTACGCGATCACCCCGACCGTACCGCCGAACGCGTCGGTCGATGCCGCCGTCGCCACTGCCGCGCATCGCGTGCTCGTGGAACGTTTTCGGGATCAGCAAGCCACTCTGGATGATCTCTACGACGCGTATCTGAATGGGATGCCGGACGGGGAGGCAAAGACCAATGGCATCCTCGTTGGTGAAGAAGTTGGGGTCGGGATTCTCCTGCTGCGGGCGAACGACGGGCTCGATACCGGTGTGCCTTACGTCCAGCGACCGCCGGGGCCGGGAGTCTATGAACCGACCGCACCAGCGCCGCCGCTTGGAACAAGGATGCCGGGCGTGCTGCCACTGGCTCTGGAGTATGCGTCTCAGTTCCGACCACACGGCCCCCCTGCTCTACGCAGCGGGGAATACACACACGACTTCAACGAGGTGAAGTACCTCGGGCGTATTAGTAGCCGCGTGCGCAACGCGAAGCAGACCGCTGTGGCGCTGTTCTGGACCGACCATGACATTTCTCAATGGAACCGCAACCTGCTGCGGCTCGCCGATGCCCGTGGCCTGACCGCGATCGAGACGGCGCGGATGTTGGCGATGACTCATGTGGCCGGGGGTGACGCCATGATTGGTTGCTTTGACGCCAAGTATCACTACCTGTCCTGGCGTCCCCTTCATGCGATCCTTCGCGCAGACACGGACGGCAACTCTCACACCGTACCGGATCTGACGTGGCAGCCCTTGTTGCCGACGCCGAATCATCCGGAGTATCCGTCGGCGCATGCCTGTCACACGACGGCCATCGCCGAAGCCCTCGAGAGCTTCTTCGGCCCAGGTCGCCTCCGTTTCTCCATCGACAGCCTTGTGACCGGTGAAACACGCCACTACAAGCGGTTCAAGGAGGTGGTCGATGAAGTCAACAATGCGCGTGTGTGGGCGGGCTTCCACTTTCGCTATTCTCAGGAGGATGGGTCGAATATTGGTCGGAAGGTCGGCCGGTTTGTGGTGAGGAACTTCTTCCAGCCGGTCGACTGAGCGCGTCCTCAACAACGCTATCAACTTGGCAGGGCGGAATGTTTTCAGCAGGCGACGCGTACCAGCGCTTCATGGGCAGGTGGAGCCGAGCACTCGCTCCGCTCCTCGTGAAGTTCGCCGGAGTTCGCGACGGCGACGCCGTCATTGACGTCGGATCGGGAACCGGCGCATTGACGGCGGCAGTTGTTGCGGTTGCGCCATCCAGTCGCGTCATCGGTATCGATCCCGCCGCGACGTTTGTGGCTTTTGCCCAGGCGCGTCATCCGGTGGATCGTGTCCGGTTCGAAGTGGGCGATGCCCAGCAACTTCGGTTCCTAAACGCAAGCTTCGACCGGACTCTCTCCATTCTGGTGCTTAATTTTGTCCAGGATCCCGCGAAAGCGTTGGACGAGATGATTCGTGTAACGCAAGCCGGCGGCACTGTGGCAGCAGCCGTGTGGGACTACGGACAGGGAATGGAGATGTTGCGGGTGTTTTGGGACGAAGCGACTGCGCTCACTCCTGCCATAGACGCGCGGGACGAGCGGCATATGCCGCTCTCTCGCAAGGGAGAACTTGCCGCGCTCTGGCGCGAACACGGGCTGCAGGATGTGGTGGAAGAGCCGCTCACGATCCAAACGCGGTTCGTCTCGTTTGATGACTACTGGTCGCCGTTCCTGGAAAAGCAGGGTCCGGCCGGCGAGTACGTCGCTTCGCTGCGCGCAGGCGAGCGGGACCAGCTTCGGCTACGGTTGCGTAGACGGCTTCTCGGCGACGGCCCTGATCGCCCGATTACCCTTGATGCACGTGCGTGGGGCGTGCGGGGCATCGTCCCTCGACCGGTGACTGCACCGGGCCTGACTGCGTAGTTGTTCGCGTGAGCGGCGGAACGCTCACGGTGCAGCTGTGGTTCCACTCCACTCGACGAAGCATGCGACTTCGTCAACGAAACACGCGGGAAACCTTTACCCCTGAGCCCGTTCGGCCGTCTTCTGCACCTTGCGATCTGAAGGCGGTGTTGACGAAGATGAGGAACGTTCCTGGATCTCTTCAATCCCTTGGTGGAGTCCCCCGAAGTCATTCACCACGCAACACATCTGGCAGCGATGACTGGCTGTCCGTCTCTGCTGCTCCAGCGAGGCGCGCCTGGGGCTGGGTCGCCACACGAACGGCTTCCTGGATGGCCCTCGACTGGGTCTTGGCTGCCTACGTCACCTTCGTCGCGCTCGTCGCCGTCGTGTGGTCGGTTCCGTGGTGGCCGTACATCCTTGCAGGCCACGCCGCGATCGTCGCAGGGCTTCTGCTGTTACCGTCGCGAGGCGCGGCGTGGGAGCAGCCGCGTGCGGCTGATCCCCGCTGGCTGTCTTGGGCGAGGTCGGTTGCGCGGTTCCTGCGATACACGTATCCGGCGCTGCTCTTGACGCCCTTCTTCGAGGAGGTGTCGCTCACGGTCAACGCGGTTGCTGCGGACGCGCCCTATTGGTTCGAGCACTACCTGTTCAACGCAGACAGCACGCTGTTCGGCGGCACGCCGGCGGTGATGCTGTCGCAGGCCGGCAATCCGGTGCTCGACGAGATCATGCACGCCTTCTACTTCTCGTACTTTCTCCTGATCATCGGCGGGATCGTCATCGCCTGGAACGGTGGCCGCCGGGGCCGCGGAACACCAGGAAGCGGGTTTCACACGGCGATGACGTGCATGATGCTCGGTTTCTTCCTGTCCTATGTGTGGTATCCGTTCCTGCCCGCGCGAGGGCCGTGGGAACACCCCGAGGTCATGGCGGGTCTGCGTCCGTTTGGCGGCTGGGTCTTCACCCGCGCCATCGAATTGATCATCGCGGGCGCGGCGGTGTCGGGCGGATGTTTCCCAAGCGCTCACGTCTCGGGTGCATGGGCGCTGACATTCGGCCTGTATGCCACTGACCGAAGAGCGGCGCTCTGGTTCGGACTGGTTGCGGCCGGACTCAGCGTCGCCTGTGTGTATACGAGATATCACCACGCGGTGGATGTACTTGCGGGGCTGACGGTGGCAACTGTCGCCGCGATGATCGGCTATGGCCTGACCCGACACTCAATGCCTTCTAGTTCTAGACTAGCAGCCCGTGGTGAAAGCCCCTTGTCGGCCGGCGATGCGCATGTGTATAGAGTCGCTCACGAGGCGACGATTCCTGGCCAGCGTGGCGTCAAATCCGTGCCTGGCATCACGGCGACAAGTCTCCATGCCGACAGCGTCGACGGGTGTTGTGCCACCCGAGGCATTCTCTTCGGCTTGTTCCTCTGCGCGTCGTTCTGGGTTGGCCTCTATCTGATGGTCTTCTAGTTCGCCTCAGTCTCTTCATCAGCCAATGCAGTCGGATTGTGTCCGTGACAAGGCTTGATGTTCCGTCCAGATCAATAATCAGTCATCGATGTCGCTGCCCCCAGGTACGCGCCTCAGTCATTACGAAATTCTCTCCTCGATTGGCAAAGGCGGAATGGGGGAGGTGTATCGGGCGCGCGATACCAGGCTCGGGAGGGAAGTCGCCATCAAGACGCTGCCCGCGGACTTCTCACGCGGCGGTGAGCAGCTGGCCCGCTTTCGGCGCGAGGCACGTGCCGCTTCGGCCCTCAATCATCCCAACATCTGCACCATCCACGACCTGGCAGAACACGACGGACAGCCGATCATCGTGATGGAGTTGCTCAGGGGCGACACCCTTCGGGACCTTCTCGTGCGAGGAGCGCTCGCGCTCGATCGCGTCCTCGATCTCGGTGTGCAGCTGGCCGATGCGTTGGAAGCGGCGCACGGCGAGAGCATCATCCACCGCGACATCAAGCCGGCCAACATCTTCGTGACTGATCGCGGCGTGGCGAAGATCCTCGACTTCGGCGTGGCGCGCTTCCAGCACGCTGCGGTTGACGAGGCCCAGACCGAGGCCGCTGACTATGTCACGCATGCCGGCGACGTGATGGGGACCGTCGCGTACATGTCGCCCGAACAAGCCAGGGGCGAGACGCTCGATGCGCGGACGGACCTGTTCTCGCTCGGCATCGTCCTCTACGAGATGACCACCGGCCGGCTTGCCTTCCCCGGCAACACCACAGCCGTGATTTTCAACCGGATCTTGACCGCTGCTGTCGAGCCAGTGACGCAGGTGAATCCCGCGTTGCCGAGAGCGCTCGACGTGCTGTTCGAGCGGCTGCTCGCGAAAGAGCGCGACCGTCGTTGCTCGAGTGCGCGCGAACTGTGCGGGAACCTGGCGCAGCTGAGGCGCGAGGCGCACTCTACGACCGAGAGGTCGCGAACGACGCAAGAGGCCGCCGCCGACAAGCCGTCGATCGTCGTGCTGCCCTTCGAAAACCTCAGCGCCGACGCCGACAATGAGTACTTCAGCGACGGGCTGACTGATGAGATCATCACGGACCTGTCGCAGATACGGACGCTCCGCGTGATCTCGCGGAACTCCAGCATGCAGCTGAAGGGAACCGGAAAGGACTTGAAGGTCGTGGCCTCCGAGCTCGGCGTGCGTCACGTGCTGAGCGGCAGCGTCCGGAAGTCAGGAAATTCCGTGCGGATCACAGCGCAACTGGTTGATCCGGTGAAGGACGAGCACCTGTGGGCGGAGAAGTACTCAGGCACCCTCGAGGACATCTTCGACATCCAGGAACAAATCTCACGCCGCATTGTCGACGCGCTGAAGATGCGGCTCTCGCCGGGCGAGGACCGCAAGCTCGCGGAACGGCCGATCGACAACGTGAAGGCGTTGGAGTGTTATCAGCGGTCGCGTCAGGAAATGTACAAGTTCACCCGGGAAGGGTTGGACCAGGCCCTGGTGCTCATCGACACCGCGCTGGGCATCGTCGGAGACAATGAGCTTTTGTACGCCGCGAAGGGTTCGGTCCACTGGCAATACGTCAATGCGGCCATCCGGGCCAACGAGCGCGACATCGAGCAGGCAGAGGAGTGCGTCAGGCGCGTGTTCGCACTGAATGCAGATTCGCCGGCCGGCCACGCGCTGCAAGGGATGGTCCGACAAGCCCAGGGACGTCCTGCCGAGGCCATTGCCAGCTTCAAACGGGCTCTTGCCGCCGGCCCGGCCGATGTGTACGTGGGCGAGTTGGGACGGATCTACGGGCAACTGGGACGCGAGCGAGAGAGTCGGGAGATGATGGCGCAGGCGGTCAGAGAAGATCCGCTCAGCCCGATCAACCATCACGGACTTCTGTGGAACGCCTTGATCTCCGGCAACAACGATCTCGTACAGCAAGATGCGCCTCGGTTGCTGCGCTTGGTGCCCGAGTTCGCGATGTTACGGTGGGACCTGGCCGTGTCGCTCATTCAAGACGATCGGATGGAGGACGCGCGAGCGGTGCTCGACGCCGCGCCAGACGAGAAGGTCCCCACGATCGCCGGACGATTGTGTCTGTTCCTGAAGCTCGCGCTCGACGGCAGGCAAACGGAGGCGCTGAGTTGCATAGGCGAGCACCTTCTGACGTGTGCGTGGAACGTGGAGTACTGGTCGTGGCTCGTGGCCGAGTGCTACGCGTTCGTCGGCGAGCAGGAGCGGGCCCTCGACTGGCTCGAGAACGCCACCCGGCGCGGCTTTGTTCACCATCCGTACCTAACGAGAAGCCGAATGTTCCGGCCGCTCCACGGTAACCCACGATTCGAGGACCTGCTGGGCAGGATCAAGACGACGTGGGAGCAGATGCAGCGCCTCGAGTAGCGGACGCCAAAATCCTTGAGCCAAAGCACACAAACGCCGTCCGACGCGGCGCAGACAGCCAGGCTGGCGCAGTTCGGCTACGAACCCCAGCTGCGTCGAAGTCTGAGTCTCCTTGATCTGCTCGTGTACGGCCTCGTCTTCATTTCTCCTATCGCGCCCTTCGCGATCTTCGGCGTCGTGTTCAACGCCTCTCGAGGGCTAGTACCTCTTACGTATGTCATCGGTCTCGTCGCGATGGTCTTCACCGCCATAAGCTATCGCGAGATGTCCATCGCATTTCCGATTTCGGGCTCCGTCTACTCCTACGCGGGACGAGGTCTGCACCCGTCGGCCGGCTTTCTGGCCGGATGGGCAGTGCTGCTCGACTACCTGTTGTTGCCCACTCTGGCCTATGTCGTCAGCGCCGCGGCGATGCGGGCGATCTTTCCGTCGATCCCGCAGTCTGCGTGGGTCCTTCTGTTCATCGTCTCCAACACCACCATCAACCTGCTCGGGATCGAGACGACCGCCCGGGCGAGCAAGATCTTTCTTGCCATGCAACTCGTCGTGATCACCCTTTTCATCGTGCTCGGTGTGGTTGCCATCGCTCGCGGCGTCAACGGCGCGCATTGGAGCCTCACCCCCTCTGGAGCCCGGCTGCGTTTCACGTGAGCTTCGTGTTCAACGCGCTCTCGGTCGCCGTGCTGTCCTTCCTCGGCTTCGACGCCATCTCGACGCTCGCCGAGGAGGCCACCGGAGGCGGCAAGACAGTCGGTCAGGCGACGATGATTAGCCTTTGCGTCGCTGCGGTCCTCTTCGTCGTGCAAACCTGGATTGCGGCGCTCCTGATCCCCGCCCGGACCGAGTTCATCGGTGACGCGGAGATCAATGACGCCTTCTACACCGTCGCCGCCATCGCGGGTGGGCCTGCGCTCAAGCTCGTCACCGCGATTTCGATCGCCTTGTCGGCGGGTATTGCGAATGCGCTGGTGGCGCAAGCGGCCACTTCGCGGCTGTTGTTTGCGATGGCGCGCGATGGTCAGCTGCCGCGCCTGCTGGCGCACGTCCATCCGGTCCGACGTGTGCCGCAACGCGCGGTGCTGCTCGTCTCTGCGGTCAGCCTGGTCCTCGGATTGTTCTTCGTCGGACAGGTGGCACTCCTGTCGTCGCTGGTCAACTTCGGGGCCCTTTTTTCATTTCTGACCCTGCACGTCGCGGTGGTGGGCTACTTTATCGTCAAACGGCGCACGCGCCGCATCGGCGTGCATCTCCTATCGCCGGCGATCGGGTTCGCGGTCATCCTGTTTGTGCTGATCAACGCGGACGTGAATGCCAAAGTCGGTGGCCTGGCCTGGCTGGCGATAGGGCTGGTCATCGCCGTCGCGCTACGGCTCGCCGGACGGTCCACTGAACTGCGTCTCGAGGCTTAAGGGCACTATGATGACGGAGAACATCTGCCTTCAGAGGTCCAGCATGCCGAGTCGTCTGTCGCGTCATACCGTCATCGTAGCGGCCGCAGGACTGTGTCTCGTGGCTGCTGTCGCCGCTCGCGCACAGCAGCCGCGTTCCCTCTCCGACCGCTACACGGAGCCGATCCAGATCTTCAAGGTCGGGCTCGGCACGTTTACCAAGCCGATGTCGTCGTCGAACAAGGAGGCACAGGCGTTCTTCGACCAGGGCTTCCAGATGATGTATTCGTTTGCCAAGCCCGAGGCCGTGCGGTCGTTCCGCGAGGCGTGGAAGCGCGATCCCGAGTGCGCGATCTGTTATTGGGGCGAGGGCTGGGCGTGGGGCTCGTACCTGAACGCCCCGATGACCGCCGAGGAATCACCGTACGCGTACGCCGCCGCGCAGAAGGCGTTGTCGTTGAAGAGCCGGGCCACGCCCAAGGAGCGCGCGCTCATCGACGCCCTCGCGGTTCGCTACGTCGAGAAGTTCGACGGCGCCAAGCGAGTCGAGCAGGACCGCGCCTATGCCGACGCGATGCAGAAAGTCTCAGCGCAGTATCCCGACGATCTCGAGATCGCGACGCTCTATGCCGATGCGCTCTTCCTGCTCGAGCCGCGCCGCGGCACGCGCGACGTGAACGACCCCAACGTTCGCCGGCTCCATCAAGTCCTCGAAGCCATCCTCGCGCGCGACGTGCACCATCCAGGGGCCTGTCATCTCTACGTGCACGCCACCGAGTCCACGATCGTTCCGGGTCGCGCGGAGGCGTGCGCCGAGTTCCTCGGTCGATCGATTCCCGGCGCCAGCCACATCAACCACATGCCGTCGCACACATGGAACGAGGTTGGCCGCTGGGGCGACTCGGTACGCGCGAACCTCGAGGCGTGGCATTCCGATCAGAAGGCGGCGATTGGCCAGGGCTTCGCGATCTATCCCGAGCACAACCTGCACATGCTCCTCTATGCGGCCTCGTACGACGGCCAGGGTGCGATCGCGATGCGGGCGGGCAGGGACTACACGAAGCTGACGGGCGAGTCGTTCTACGAAGTGCTGACGCTGATTCGCTTCGGCCGCTTCGACGAGGTGCTGCAGGTCACGAGTCGCCCAACATCGGAGATCCAGGGTGGACTCTGGGACTTCGCGCAAGGCTACGCCCACCTCAAACAAGGGCACGCCGATTTCGCCAGCCTCTATCTTGGGCGCGTCAAGAAGGCGGCCGCTTCATCGACAGCGATGTTTCGCGTCCACGCGGCGAAGGACCTGCTCTCGATCGTGGCCGGCATCCTGGAGGGCGAGATTCAGCGGACCGCGGGGAATCTGGATGCGGCGATTGCGTCCTTCCAGCAGGCGGCGAGGACGCAAGAAGCGCTCGTCTACGACGAGCCGGAGCCGCTGCCGTTCTCCGCATTCCACTGGCTCGGCGCCGCGCTCGTAGAAGCGAAGCGGTTCGCCGAAGCGGAGCAGGCGTATCGCGCCGAGCTCAAGGATCACCCGCACAACGGCTGGTCGCTGCTCGGTCTCAAGCTGGCGCTCGAGGGCATGGGAAAGGAGTCGTCCGACGTCCTCGCTGACCTGGCGTCAAGTTGGTCGCGCTCGGACACATGGATCCAGTCGTCGCGCTTTTGAGCACGTCGCGTGGTATCGTCTGGGCGCTGGGAAGCCATGGGATTGCGTTGAAACGGAGGTCGATGATGGCATCTTCATCTTTGATCCGAGCGCTGGCTGTCTGCCTCGGAGTTGTTGTCCTGGCGGGGTTGGTGGCGGCACAGGGCGTGCCACGGCTCGACTCCTACAACGGGGTCGCCGTACGAATCCTCCAGAGCAACAACGCCGGAAACATCCATCACATCATCGATCCCGCGACCAACCGGGTGACGGGACTCATCAGGGGTTGTCCGAACCCGCACAATCTGACCACTCATCCAGATGGCCTTTACTACTACTGCTCGAACGAGTCGGAGGATACCGTCGACGTGTTCGACACGAAGACGCTGAAGCTGGTGACGCAGATCCCACTCTCTGGCAATCCCAACAAGATCGTGGTGAACAAGAAGCACAAGAAGATCTATGCCGGCATCCGCGC
>Ga0247825_10001294_pt1 | contig 16384 bp, 15 predicted proteins | sample 13C_Vanillin_Day_FD_194413 | JGI IMG/M metagenome (GOLD analysis project Ga0247825, IMG submission 194413) | Soil microbial communities from agricultural site in Penn Yan, New York, United States - 13C_Vanillin_Day48 | ecosystem: Environmental > Terrestrial > Soil > Agricultural land | place... | reverse complement strand
CTGCACCGCGTCGAGGGCTGGCGCGCGCTGCAGGACCTGTCGCCTTCGAGCCGCACCAACGCCGACCCGGCGCTGATCCAGCGCCTGTTCCACGCCGGCCGCGAGGCCGCGGCGGCGTGGCTGGACAAGCGCTTCGGCGCCATCGGCGTGCGCAGCACCATCGACGTGGAAAAGGAATACGGCGACGACACCTGGCTGAAGGTGGCGCCGCCGCGTCGGCCCATCGTGCGGCGGCTGCCGGGCGCATCGACGGTGAGGCGGCGCGTGCCGCCGGCGGGCGTGCACAAGCGGCATCGACGCCGCTAGCGGGAGGGTTTCGGAAGGGCGGAAAGTCCTTGGGGGGGCTTCCTATGCTTTTCCGCATGAGCTCGTCCCCGACCTTGCAGGAGCTGCTGGCCGCCACCGCGCGCGGCGACCACGATGCCTTCGCGCAGGTGTACGAGCGAACCCACCGGCATCTGTTCGGCGTCGCGCTGCGCATCCTGGGCCGGCACGCCTGCGCGGAAGACGCGCTGCAGGAAGCCTTCGTCAGCATCTGGCGCAACGCGGGCACGTACCGCCCGACCGTGAACGGGCAGGACATCCAGCCCATGACCTGGCTGATCACCATCGTGCGCAACAAGGCGCTGGACTCGCTGCGCAGCCGCGTGCGCCGCGGCGAGACCGAACTCGATGAAGAAGACCACGACGCACACGGCGGCGCCGCGCCCAGCGCGCTCGACCTGGTCGGCGCCGCCACCGACGCGCTGCGCCTCCACGCCTGCCTGGGCGCCCTCGACGGCACGCACCGCCAGAGCCTGGCGCTGGCCTACGGCCAGGGCCTGACGCACAGCGAGGTCGCGGCGCGGATGGGTGCGCCGCTCGGCTCGGTGAAGTCCTGGATCCGCCGCGGCCTGGACAAGCTCAGGGACGGCCTGCAGGCGCAGGAACCACCGCCGGGGTGAGACAATTGCCGCCTTCACTGCCCGTAGCTCAACTGGATAGAGCAGCTGCCTTCTAAGCAGCAGGTCGGGGGTTCGAGTCCCTCCGGGCAGGCCAGATCGGACCCGCTCAGTCCTTGTCCAGCCCCCGGTCCGCCTCCGCCCGCAACGCTTCCCCATGTTCGTCCAGCGCCGGCGCCGCGAAAGGCGCTGGGCCGGGCGTGCGGCCGAACCTCCACGCGCCCGCGAAGCCGCGGTAGCCGCCCGCCACGGGATGCTCGAAGCGGCTGACGAGGCCCTCGGCCTGCACCTGCGGGAAGTCGAACATGTCCTCCACATCGCGCGCGGCGGCGCAGGGGACTTCCTCGCCGAACAGGGTTTCCCATTCCAGCGCGGCGCGCCGCGCCAGGGCGGCGTGCAGCTTCGGCACGATCTCCTGCGCGTGCAGGGCGCGCTTGCGCACTGTGTCGTAGCGCTCCACCAGCAGCTCCTGCAAGCCGGTCTTCTCGCACAGGGCTTGCCAGAAATGCGGCGTATTGGCCGAGACGTAGAGCCAGCCCTCGCGTGTCGGGTGGATCCCGGTGATACCGCCGGAGCGCATGTCGCGGCCGCCCACGTCGCGCGGTTCGCTGTCGGCCCACACCAGGCGCGCGGACTGCATCGCGAGCGCGGAACGCAGCAGCGATACGCCGATGGACTGCCCCTTGCCGCTCTTCTCGCGCTCGAACAGCGCCGCGGACACGCCGCCGGCCACCAGCGAGGCGGCGTAGTAATCCACCACCGAGCCGTACAGGATGCCCGGCGGCCCGCCCGCGGGGCCCTGCAGGGTGGCCATGCCGGTCATGGTCTGCAGCACCTGGTCGTAGCCGGCCTTGTCGCGCAGCGGGCCTTCTTCCCCGTAGCCGGTGACCGCGCAGTAGACGAGCCGCGGATTGATCGACTGCAACTGCTCGTACGCGATGCCCAGGCGCGCCGGCACTTCCGGGCGGAAGTTGTGCACCAGCACGTCGGCGCCGCGGACGAAGGCGAGCAGGCGTTCGAGATCCTGCGGTTGCTTCAGGTCCAGCACCACGCCACGCTTGCTGCGATTGACGCCCAGGAACGCGCGGCTTTCGGAAGCCAGCGTGGACGGGTACTTGCGCAGGTTGTCGCCGGCGGGCGGCTCGATCTTGATGACCTCGGCGCCCAGGTCGGCCAGCAGCGCGCACCCGTAGGGGCCGGCGATGTAGGCGCTGAGGTCGAGGACGCGGATGCCGGCCAGCGGTCCGGAGGTGGAAGTCATGGGCGGTTCCCGGGATTCAGGCCTGGGGCAGCAGGCCCAGGCGGCGAGCGCCGGCCACGACGGCTCGCGCGCGCATTACGAACGGCTTGTCGATCATGCGGCCTTCGACGAGGTACGCGCCTATGCCTTTCGCCTCGGCCTCCCGGGCGGCCTCTACGACACGCACCGCGTGCGCGATCTCCTCGTCGCTCGGGCGGAAGGCCTCGTTGGCCAGCGCCACCTGGCTGGGGTGGATGCAGCTCTTGCCCGTGAAGCCCAGACGGCGCGCGAACCGCGCTTCCTCCTGGTAGCCGTCCTGGTCCTTTACGTTCGCGTACGCGCCGTCGTAGGCCTCCACGCCCGCCTCGCCCGCGGCCATGCGCACCGCGAACAGCACGTTGTGGACGGCGGACATCTCGCGACGGTGAATGGCGAGCGACTCGAACAGGTCGCCCAGGCCCACCTGCAGCCCCATCACGCGCGGGTCCGCGCACGCGAGGGCGGCGGCCTCGCGCAGGGCCCGGGGCGTCTCGATGTTCAGCAGCAGGCGCACCGGTTGCGTCACGCCATTGGCTCGCTCGGCCTTCGCGAGGGCGTCGCAGGCGGCCCGCACCTCGTCGACCGTCTGGGGCTTGGGCAGGTTGATCACGTGCAGGCCCGGCCGCACGACGGCGGCCAGGTCCGGTTCGAAGTGCGGCGTGTCCAGTGCATTCGTGCGCACCACGATCAGCTTGTCGTGCGCGGGCGCGGTGGCCAGCCAGTCGCGCACGTGGTTGCGCGCCTCGGCCTTGCGCTCCTCGGCCACCGCGTCTTCCAGGTCGATGGAGATCCCGTCGGCCTCGCCGGCGACGGCCTTGGCGAACAGTTCCGGCCGCGAGCCGGGGACGAACAGCTTGCTTCTCATGCTCTCAGGATAGCGGTCCGCGCGCGGGCACGACCCGGCCTTCGCGCACCTGCTCGAGCCGGTTGATGCCCAGCAGCGCCATGTTGCGGTGGATCTCCTGCCGCAGCAGCTCGATGCCGTGGCGAACGCCGGGCTCGCCCGCCACCGCGGTGGCGTAGAGGAAAGGCCGGCCCACGAAGACGAAGCGCGCGCCGAGGGCGATCGCCTTGAGCACGTCGTTGCCGCGGCGCACGCCGCTGTCCATCATCACCGGGACGTCGGGCACGGCGGCGACCACCCGCGGCAGGACCTGCAGCGGCGCGACGGCGCCGTCCAGCTGGCGTCCGCCATGGTTGGAGACGATCAGGCCGTCCGCGCCGCAGTCGCGCGCGTCACGCGCGTCCTCGGCGCTGAGGATGCCCTTGACCACCAGCCTGCCTTTCCATTGCCGGCGGATCAGTTTCAGGTGCTCCCAGCCCAGGTGGTCGCGCGCGCCGAAGTCGCGCACGGCGTTGCGCGAGAGGATGGGCGCGCCGCGCGTGGCCTGCGAGTTCTCGAAGTGCGGCATGCCGTGCGTGGCCAGCGTGCGCAGCGCGGTGCCGAGCAGCCAGCGCGGATGCGTGATGCCCTGCCAGGCCAGCGACAGGCTGGGCCGCAACGGGCTGGAAAAGCCCACGCGCACGTGGTTCTCGCGGTTGCCCGACACGGCCGTGTCGGCGGTAACGACCAGCGTGCCGTAGCCGGCTCGCGCCACGCGGTCGACGAGCGCCTCGATGCGCGGCGGCTCGCCGGGCACGTAGGCCTGGAACCAGGCGTCGGGGTTGGCGCGGCGCACCTCCTCCAGCGCGACCAGGCCGGTGCCGCTGCACACCATCGGGATGCCGGCCTCGCCCGCGGCACGCGCCAGGGCGATGTCGCCGCGGTAGGCGCTCAAGGCGCACATCCCCATCGGCGCGATTCCGAAGGGCGCGGACCAGGTGCGGCCGAAGAGCTCCGTGGCCTGCGAGCGCTGCGCCACGCCCTGCAGCACGCGCGTGACGAACCGCCAGTCGTCGAAGGCGCCGCGGTTCTCGCGCAGGGAGGTGTCGGTCTCGCAGCCGCCGGACACGTAGCCGAAGACGGGGCGCGGCAGCACGCGGCGCGCAGCCGGCTCGAAGTCGTCGAGCGAGAGGATCCGCCGCAGCCGGCGCGGCGTGCCCGGCGCCACGGCGCGGGTGCCGCCGGCCGTGGCGAGTGCCTGCGCCGTGCTCATTCGCCCTTGATGTCGGCGGCCTTGGCCACCTGCTTCCAGCGCTCGATCTCCGAGGCGATGAACGCCTCGAATTCGGCCGGCTTCATCGAGGCCGGCTCGGCGCCTTCCTTGAGGAAGAACTCCTTCATCTCGGCCGACAGGATGATCTTGTTGATCTCGGTATTCAGCCGATCGACCACGGGCTGCGGCGTGCCCGCCGGCGCCAGCACGCCCCACCACAGCTCGGTGGCGCTGCCCTTGTAGCCGGCCTGCTCCAGCGAGGGCAGGTCGGGCGCGACCGGCGAACGCGCGGCGGACGTCACGGCCAGCGCGCGCACGCGGCCGCCCTTGACCTGGCCGAGGATGGACGGCGCGCTGGCCACCAGCATCTGGATCTGGCCGGCGAGCAGGTCGTTGGTGGCCGGGCCCATGCCCTTGTACGGCACGTGCGTGATCTTCAGGCCGGCCGCGCTGGTGAACAGCTCGGTGGCGAAGTGGTTGATGCTGCCCGCGCCGGAGGTGCCGTAGTTCAGCTTGCCGGGACTGGCCTTGGCCGCGGCGACGAGGTCGCCGATCGTCTTGTACGGCGAGTCGGCGGGCACGGTGACCAGCAGCGGGCCCTTGCCCAGCATGGCCACCGGCTTGAAGCTCTTGATCGCGTCGTACTGCAGGTTGGTGCGGATCGCGGCGCCGGTCGTGAAGGTCGACGACAGCACCACCAGGTTGTAGCCGTCCGGCGGCGCCTTGGCGACGAAGGCATTGGCGAGCACGCCGCCGCCCGCGGGCTTGTTGTCGACCACGACGGGCTGGCCCACCGCTTCGGACAGCTTCTTGCCGATGGCGCGCGCGAAGGTGTCGTTGGAGCCGCCAGGCGCGCTGCCCACCACCAGGGTGATGGGCTTGGCGGGCCAGGCGGGCGCCTGCGCCGAAGCGAAGAAGGGAAGGGCGCAGGCCAGGCCGATGGCGGCGCGTGATGCGAAAGTCTTCACGTTGTCTCCTTGTTGTGCGGTGGGAACGGGCCTCACTCGATGCGGATGTTGGCCTCGCGGATCAGCGTACCCCACTTGGCGTGCTCGGCGCGAATATGCGCGGCGAACTGCTGCGGGGTGCCCGGCGTCGGCTCGCTGCCTTCCTGCACCAGCTTGTCCTTCACGTCGGGGCGGGCCAGGATCTTCACGGTCTCGGCATTCAGGCGGGCGATGGTCTCGGCGGGCAGGCCCGCGGGGCCGACCAGCCCGAGCCAGGTCGTCGCGTCGAAACCGGCGTAGCCCTGTTCCGCCACCGTCGGCACGTTGGGCAGCGCCGTGATGCGGCGGGCCGAGCTCACGGCCAGCGCGCGGATCCTGCCGCCGGCCAGCTGGCCCATCACCGACACCGTGTTGCCGAAGTAGGTCTCCACCTGGTTGCCCAGCAGGTCGTTCATCGCGGGGCCGGCGCCCTTGTACGGCACCTGCAGCACCTGGATGCCGGCGCGCCGCTCGAGCAACTCGCCCGCCAGGTGCCCGACGGTGCCGTTGCCGGCCTGCGCGATGCCCACCTTGCCGGGCCGCGCCTTGGCGGCCTGCACGAAGTCGGCCAGCGACTTCAGCGGCGAATCCGCGCGCACCACCAGCACCACGGGCTGCTCGGCGATCGACACGATGGGCGTGAGGTCCTTCAGCGGATCGAAGGGCACCTTCGCGTACAGCGACGGGTTGATGGCGAGGTTGGAGGCCTGGCCCATGCCGATCGTGTAGCCGTCGGGCGCGGCCTTGGCCACGAAGTCCAGGCCGATGTTGCCGCCCGCGCCCGGCTTGTTGTCGACGACCACCGTCCAGCCCAGGAGCGACGTGAACTTCTCGGCGATGAGCCGGGAAGTCGCGTCGGTGCCGCCGCCCGGAGGGAAGGGCACGACGAAGCGGATCGGCTTGGCCGGGTAGCCGGAGCCCCCCTGCGCGAAGGCGGTGGAAGCGCCGGCCGCCAGGGCCGCGGCCAGGAAATCTCGTCTCTGCATTTGCTTGTCTCCTTCTTCGATCGTTGAGGGGGTCAGACCGGGCAGCCCTTCTGGCGCAGCAGGGCGTTGAAGCGTTCGGGATCCGGCGTCCCGGCGCGGTTGCCGGCGCGGATCTTGTCCTCGCGCGCCGCGTGGGCGCGCACCTGCGGCAGCAGAGACGCCACCTGCGCGGCGGGCACGCACACCACGCCGTCGGCATCGCCCAGGACCAGGTCGCCCGGAGCCACGGCCATGCCGGCGCAGGCGATCGGCACGTTCAGTTCGCCCGGGCCGTCCTTGCTCGGGCCGCGGTGCGTGTGGCCGCGCGCGTAGACGGCGATGCCGCCCTCGGCCCATTCGGCGATGTCGCGCACCGCGCCGTCCACCACGAAGCCGGCCACGCCGCGCGCCATGGCCGTGGTGCGCATCAGGCCGCCGATCAGCGCCTGCGTGAGGTCGCCGGCGCCGTCGATCACGATCACGTCGCCGGGCTGCGCCATCTGCAGCGCGACGTGGATCATGAGGTTGTCGCCGGGGCGCACGCGCACCGTGATCGCGGGGCCGCACAGGTGCAGTTTCAGGTCGGCGTGGTAGCTCGCGAGGCCGAGCGCGCCGACGCCGCGGCCCAGGCAATCGCTCGCATGGGCGGTGGGCACGCCCTTGAAGGCGGCGACGAGTTCGGGGGCGATGGTCTGCGCGCGCGGGTGGACGGCGTAGCCGGGCGGCCAGGCGGGGGTGGTGCTCATGTCAGGCGGGAAGGGGTTGGGTGAGGACTTCGGGATTGACGCAGCTGCGCGGGTCGGGACGCTCGCCGTTGAGGAAGCCGAGGACGTTGCGCGCGGCGCCCTCGGCCATCGCGTCGAGCGCGGCGGCGGTGGAACCACCCACGTGCGGAGTGAGGACGACGTTGGGAAGCTGCGCGAGCGGATGGCCGGCCGGCAAGGGCTCGCTGGTCATGGTGTCCAGGCCGGCGCCGGCCAGGCGGCCATCACGCAGGCGGGTGATGAGCTCGGGCTCGTCGACCACTTCGCCGCGCGCGGTGTTCACCAGCAGGGCGCCTGTGGGCAGGAGGTCGAAGGCGCGGGCGTCGATCAGGCCGCGCGTCGATTTCGTCAGCGGCACGTGCAGGCTGAGCACGTCGCTTTCCCGCAGCAGCGCGTCCAGCGTGGGATGCAACGCCACGCCGGGCACGGGCGAAGCGCCCTGCAGCAAGGGATCGTGCGCGTGCACCTGCATCCCCAGGGCCTGGGCGACCCGCGCGACGCGCTGGCCCACCTGGCCGAAGCCGAGCAGGCCCAGGCGGCGGCCGGCCAGCTGCAGGCCGTCCTGCGCGCGCGTCCACCGCCCTTCGCGCAACTCGTGATCCAGGTGCGCGATGCGGCGCGCCGCCGCCAGCATCAGTCCCAGCGTGAGTTCCGCCACCGACTGCGCGTTGGCGCCGGGCGTCACGTACACGGGGATGCCGCGCTGCGTGGCCGCTTCGACCGCGATGTTGCTCACGCCGACGCCGTGCTTGGAGATCACCTTCAGGCTCGGGCAGGCGGCGATGGCGCCGGCGGACAGCTCGGCCGTGCGCGAGATCACCGCATCGAAGCGGCGCGACGCCATCAGGGCTTCGACCTCGGCGCCGCCCAGGAAGGTGAGGACGCAACCGTGCCGCTCCAGCACGGCCCGTCCGGCGGGCGCCAGGGTGGGCGCCGTCACGAAAACCTCGAATGTCATCGGGGCGGATTCTGGAAAGCGCCACTCATTCCGTCCATTCGATAATGCTCATCGAATCTTCACTTTGAGGAATCGATGGACCTGCACCTGCGCGACCTGCGCTTCTTCGAGACGGTGGCCGACCTCGGCCACCTGGGCCGGGCCGCGCAACAAGTGGGCCGCTCGCAGCCTGCGCTGACCAAGTGCATCCAGCGGCTGGAAGACGCCGTCGGCAGCCCGCTGTTCGAGCGGGCCGGCCGCGGCATCCGGCTCACGCCCGTGGGCGACGTGCTGCTGGCGCGCTGCCGCCTGCTGCGTTCGGCCAGCGACGAGGCCTTGCGGGAAGTGCGCGATTTCGCGCAGGGGTCGGCCGGGCAGGTGACGCTGGGCAGCGGCCCCATCGCGGCGGAGCACCTGGTGCCGGAGCTGTGCCGCGCGGTGCTGGCCGATGCGCCGCGCGTGAAGATGGACGTGGTGGTGGGGCCGAGCTGGGACCTGCGATCCCAGCTGCGACAGGGCAAGCTCGATCTGCTGGTGGGCCTGGCGCTGGACAGCGATCCGGAGCTGGTGTCGCATCCGCTGGTCGAGGACGTCGTGGTGGTGGCCGCCGACCGCCACCATCCGCTGTTCCGCCGCTCCCGCGTGCAGATGCAGGCGCTGCTCGAATACGGCTGGGCGCTGCCGAGCGCCCACATCCCGAGCCGCCAGTGGCTGGACCTGGCCTTCAGCGCGCGCGGCCTGCCCGCGCCCGACGTCCGGCTGGAAAGCGGCTCCATCGCGCTGCTGCCGCGCATGGTCGCGCGCACCGAGCTCCTCACCTTCGTGTCGCGCCACACGCTGGCCCTGGAGCGGGGCGGCGCGCTGCGCGAGGTGAAGCTGCAGGCCACGACCTTGCGGCGCAACCTGGGCGTCACGCGCCGTCGCGAGGGCTATCTTTCGCCGGCGGGGCAGCGGGTGCTCGCGCTGCTGAGGCAGCGAGGAAAGAGCCTGTTCGCGGTCGACTTCTAGAATCCTGCACCCATGAACCCCGCCCCCCTCGAGGACGAACCCGGCGCGCGCCAGGTCGAAGACCTCCGCATCCGGCAGATCCGCCCCCTCATCTCGCCCGCGCTGCTGCAGTACGACCTGCCCGCCGACGCTTCAGTGAGCGCCTTCGTCGAACAGAGCCGCCGATCGGTCGCCGATGTCGTGCATGGGCGCGATCCGCGGCTGCTGGTGATCGTGGGGCCGTGCTCCATCCATGATCTGGACCAGGCGCTCGAGTACGCCGGGCGCCTGCGCGCGTTCGCGCCCGAGGTGAGCCAGGAGCTCTTGCTCGTGATGCGCGTCTACTTCGAGAAGCCGCGCACCACGGTCGGCTGGAAGGGGTTCATCAACGATCCCTTCCTGGACGGCAGCTACCACGTCAACGACGGCCTGCGGCTCGCGCGCCGGCTCCTGCTGGAGCTCGCGCGCATGGAGGTGCCGGCCGCCACCGAGTTCCTCGACCTGCTCAGCCCGCAGTACCTGTCGGACCTGATCTCCTGGGGCGCGATCGGCGCCCGCACGACCGAGAGCCCGAGCCATCGGCAGCTGGCGTCGGGCCTTTCCTGCTCGATCGGTTTCAAGAACGGCACCGACGGCGGCGTGCAGATGGCGGCCGATGCGCTGGTGGCGGGCCGCGCCTCGCATGCGTTCATGGGCGTGACCAAGATGGGCGTGGCCGCGGTGTTCGAGACCGCGGGCAACGACGACTGCCACATCATCCTGCGCGGCGGTTCGCGCGGCCCCAACTACGCCGCGGCCGACATCGAGGCGGCCTGCGCCGTGCTGCGCAAGTCCGGCGTGCGCGAGCGCGTGATGGTGGACTGCTCCCACGCCAACTCGGAGAAGAAGTTCGAGCGGCAGGTCGCGGTCGCGGACGACATCGCGCGGCAGATGGAAGCGGGCGAGAAGCGCGTGCTCGGCCTGATGATCGAGAGCCACCTGCGCGAAGGCCGCCAGGACCTCAAGCCCGGACAGCCGCTCGCGCATGGCGTGTCGATCACGGATGCGTGCATCGGGTGGGATGCGACGGAGCAGGTGCTGCGGCGGCTGGCGGCGGCGGTGCGTCGTTCCTGGCCGTCCTGGTAGGGCGACTCAGGCGCTTGGTCCTGCTCCCCTTCGCAGGACATTGGGACAAAGCTGGTCTCGAACCCGAAGCTGCCCATCTCGAGCCGTCTCATGAATGCGGCCATGGAGGACGAACCATGCGGAAATCGCGTCACGTCATGGTGCTTGTCGTTGCGGTCGTGCTCCATCAGGGCACCGCGTTTGGACAAGCACTCAAGCCTGCTGAAGAGATCAAGACCAGTCGTTCGGTGCTCGAGACGAGCCGCGAGGGAAAGTCGCAGGATCTGTTCGTCGTTCTCGACTACTCAGATCTTCAGGAGCGCGCTGCCAGGAGGCGGGCACAAGGCGGATCAGAAAACAGCGACGCGGCCATCTTGGAGGAATGGAAGAAGGGAGCTGAAGCGACAAGGAATCAGGTCTTTCCTGGAAAACGATTCCTGGGTGCACAGGTCCTGGAGGAGTTCGACTACTCCACTACGGTGCTGGTTCGTGTCCCGGACCGCCGCGCTCTCGAAGCCATTCTCCGGCACCCGAAAGTTATTTCCGTGCAAGAGCGCAAGGACCAGCCTCCGGTTTCGGGAAAGAGCGTCACTCTTCACACTGATCGTGTTCCGAACAACTGGTGTGAGATCGCGTTTGTGGAGGTTTGGTGATCCTTGCTTTCCGTCCCCGATGCTCGCGTCGCAGGCATCTTCAGTAGAGCATCAGCTCCGGCCGAACAGCCCGTTCAACTCGGCCCCGCTCGCCGCCTGGGCGAACGCATCGAACCGTCCCTCGCTCGCGATCGCCTGCGCCGCGCGCATGAAGCCGCCCCAGGCGCTGCGTGCGAGCGCGCCGCCCACGCTGACACGGCGAACGCCCAGCGCCTCGATGTCGCGCAGCGTGAGGTCGGTCGGAAAGCCGATCAGCAGGTTCACCGGCTTGGGCGCGACCGCGGCGACCACGGCCGCGATCTGTTCGCGGGTCTTGATGCCCGGCGCGTACAGGCAGTCCGCGCCGGCGTCGGCGTAGGCCTTCAAACGCCGGATCGCGTCGTCGAGGTCGGGCCTTCCGACGAAGAAGTTCTCCGCGCGGCCGACCAGCAGCGCCTCGCCGCCGGCCTCGTCGATCGCGGCGCGGGCGGCGCGCATGCGCTCGACTGCTTCGCCGATGTCGCGCAGCGGCTGGTCGGGGTTGCCGGTCGAGTCTTCGATCGAGAGACCCGCCACGCCCGCGTCTAGAGCCTTGCGCACGTTGCGCGCCACGCCCGCGGCATCGCTCGCGAAGCCCGCCTCGAAATCGGCGTTGATCGGCAGCGAGGTCGCCCCGACCATCTCGCGCAGATGCTCGAGCACGGCGTCGAGCTGCATCTGGCCGTCGGCCTGCGCGCGGCTCCACGCCGCGCCCGAACTCGTGGTCGCCAGGGCCTTGAAGCCCAAGTGCTCCAGGTAACGGGCGCTGCCGACGTCCCAGGGATTCGGGATCACGAAGCAACCGGATTCATGCAGCCGCCGGAAGTCGCGGCGGCGTTCGGTGATCTGTTGAGGCGTAGGCATGGAAAACATTCTCCTCTCAGGCCCGCACATGTTCGCTGCCCTCGAACAGCTCGACCACCCACTCCACGAACGCGCGCACCTTGGCGCTCAGGTGCCGGTTGGGCGGGTAGACGATGTGCAGCGGGATCGCCGGCCGCGTCCACTCGGGCAGCACTTCCACCAGCTCGCCGCTGCGCAGGTGCGCGGCCGCGCCGAAGGCCGCCACCTGCGACACGCCCAGCCCGGCCAGCACCGCGGCCATGTGCGCGTTGGCCTCGTTCACCGAGACCTGGTAGCGGCCCGCGATCTCCAGCGATTCACCGTCGCGCTCGAACACGTGCGGATAAGGCCGGCCGGTTCGCGTGGAGAAGTAGTTGACCGTGACATGCCCGTCGGTCTCGAGTTCCGACGGATGCGTGGGCGCGCCACGCTCGCGCAGGTACGAAGGCGCCGCCACGGTGACGAGCCGCATGTTGCCCACGCGCCGCGCGACCAGGGACTGCTCCAGCAGTTCGCCGCCGCGGATCACGCAGTCCACGTTGTCGGTGATCAGGTCCACCTGCCGGTCGGTGACGCCCAGGTCGATGCGGATGTCGGGGTAGCGGCGATGGAAGGCGGGCAGGGCGGGGATCAGGATGAGCCGCGCCACCGAGGTGCCCACGTCCACGCGCAGCCGCCCGCTCGGGTTGGCCTGGGCGTTGCTCATGCTGGCCTCGATGTCGTCCAGGTCGTTGAGCAGGCGCGAGGTGCGCTCGTAGTAAGCGGCGCCGTCGGCGGTGACCGTGACCTGGCGCGTGGTGCGGTTGAGCAGCCGTACCTTCAGCCGCGCCTCCAGCTGCTGCACGAGCTTGGTCACCGAACCCTTGGGCAGGTTCAGCGACTCGGCGGCGCGCGTGAAGCTGCCGGTCTCGACCACCCGCGCGTAGACCTGCATCGCCTGGATCCTGTCCATTCCCCGGTTCCCTTCGTTGTTGGGCGCGATTGTTCATCGGCTGGAAACAGAGAACTGGTCGGCAGCGGCTTTATCCGCAGAACCTGCGTGCCTATCCTTCAGGCCATGGTTGCCGAACCGTCCCCTTCCGCTTTCCGCGTGCTGTCCGTGCCCGGCGTGGGCCGCGACGTGCGCGTGTGGGGCACCCGTCCGCGCGGCAAGTCGCTGCCGCTGGTGCTGCATTTCCATGGCGGCAGCTTCACCACGGGCGACCTCGACAGCGGCGCCCAGCTCGCGCTGCTGATGGTCGAGGCCGGGGCCATCGTGGCTTCGTTCGATTACCCGCTGGCGCCCGAGCACCGTTTCCCGGATGCGGTCGAGGCCGGCTATTCGGCGCTCGAATGGCTGTACCGCCAGCGCACCTCGCTGGCCGGCCGTGAAGCGCCCCTGTACATCGCGGGCGAGGAGGCCGGCGGCAATCTCGCGGCCGCCGTGTCCATGATGGTGCGCGACCGCCGCCATCCGCCACTGGCCGGGCAGATCCTGGTCGCGCCCATGCTCGATCCGTGCACGGCCATGCCTTCGCTGCGCGACAAGCTGGGCGAACAGGTCGAGTGCCGCTGGGCCGAGGGCTGGGGTGCCTACCTGCGCGGCCCGATGGATGCCGAGCATCCCTACGCGGTGCCGGCCCACGCGCAGCGCCTGGCGGAACTGCCGCGCACGCTGGTGCTCACCGGCTACGACGATCCCATGCGCGACGAGGCGGGCGCCTATGCCAAGCGCCTGCGCGCCGCGGGCGTCGCCGTCACCTGCTCGATGCTGGAAGAGCCCACCGGCTGGCCCGAGTCGCTGGAGCAGGGCCCGGTCGACGAATGCCCCTGCGCCGAGCAGGCGCGATGTCGGCTGGCCGAGTTCTTCCAGGCGCCGACGCCACCGCCCAGCTAGCGGCGCGGTTTTTCACCACCCCATTGACCTTGCCATCGTGGCAGGCCGAAACATGGCCTGCCAGGGCACAGCTCGTCCCGATCCAGGACCCCTCTCGAGGAAAGACTCATGAAGAAACTGTTCCAACGCTCTCCCCACCGCTGGTGGGCCGCCGCCGGTGTCACGGCCGTAGCCGCCGCCGCGGCCATCGTTCTCTCGCCGCGCCACGATGCGCAGGCCAGCGCGCCTCCCGCAGCGCCGCAGGCTGTTCCGGTGTCCGTCGCCACCGTCGCCGAGCGCGAGGTCACGACCTGGGACGAGTTCTCCGGCCGCCTCGAAGCGGTCGAACGCGTGGAGGTCCGCTCGCGCGTGGCCGGCGCCGTGCAGTCGGTGCATTTCCGCGAAGGCGCGCTGGTGCGCGCGGGCGACCTGCTGCTCACCATCGATCCCGCGCCCTACGCGGCCGAGGTCGAGCGCGCCGAGGCGCAGGCCGCGGCCGCGCAGGCGCGGCTCACGAACGCGACCAGCGAGCACGGCCGCGCCAAGCGGCTGTGGGAAGAAAGCGCCATTGCCCAGCGCGAGGTGGACGAGCGCGTCAACGGTCTGCGCGAAGCCGAGGCGAACCTGCGCGCCGCCCAGGCGCAACTGCAGGCCGCGCGCCTGAGCCTGTCGTACACGCAGGTGCGCGCGCCGGTCGCCGGCCGCATCGGCAAGCTGGAAGTGACGGTGGGCAACCTGGTGGCGGCCGGTCCGGGCGCGCCGGTGCTCACCACGCTGGTCTCGGTCAGCCCGATCTACGCCAGCTTCGAGGCCGACGAGCAGACCATCGTTCGCGCGCTGCGCGACCTGCCGCGCGGCGCCAGCGCGCGGCAGCTGATCGAGCGCATCCCCGTGCGGATGGAAACCGCTGCAAGCGGCGAGCAGGGCCACGAAGGCCGGCTGCAGCTGATCGACAACCAGGTGGATGCCAAGAGCGGAACCATCCGCGTGCGCGCCGCCTTCGACAACGCCGACGGCAGCCTGATCCCCGGCCAGTTCGCGCGCATCCGCATGGGCCAGCCGCAGCCTTCGCGCGTGCTGCTGGTCAGCGAGCGCGCGGTCGGCACCGACCAGGACAAGAAGTTCGTGCTGGTGGTGGGGCAGGGCGACAAGGCCGAGTACCGGGAGATCGCGCTGGGCGCGCCGGTGGACGGCCTGCGCGTGGTGCGCAACGGCCTCAAGGCCGGCGAGCGCATCGTGGTCAACGGCCTGCAGCGCGTGCGGCCGGGCGCGGTGGTGCAGCCGCAGCCGGTCGAGATGGCGGCCCAGACCGTCGCCGCCAAGTGAGAACCCCATGAATTTCTCGAGATTCTTCATCGACCGCCCGATCTTCGCGGGCGTGCTGTCGGTCCTGATCTTCCTGGCCGGCCTGATCGCGCTGCGCGGGCTGCCGATCTCCGAGTACCCGGAGGTCGTGCCGCCGACCGTCGTCGTGCGGGCCAACTACCCCGGCGCCAACCCCAAGGTGATCGCCGAGACCGTGGCCACGCCGCTGGAGGAGGCCATCAACGGCGTGGAAGGCATGCTCTACATGAGCAGCCAGGCCACCACCGACGGCCTGCTCACGCTCAACGTCACCTTCCGCCTGGGAACCGATCCCGACAAGGCGCAGCAGCTGGTGCAGAACCGCGTTTCGCAGGCTGAGCCGCGGCTGCCCGAGGAGGTCCGCCGCCTGGGCCTGTCCACCGTCAAGAGCTCGCCGGACATCACGATGGTGGTGCACCTGGTGTCGCCCAACGGCCGCTACGGCATGGACTACCTGCGCAACTACGCGGTGCTCAACGTCAAGGACCGGCTGGCGCGCCTGAACGGCGTGGGCCAGGTCGGCATCTGGGGCGGCGGCGAATACGCGATGCGCATCTGGCTCGATCCGCAGAAGGTGGCGCAACGCGGCCTGTCGGCCGGCGACGTGGTTCGCTCGGTGCGCGGCGAGAACGTGCAGGCCGCCGCGGGTGTCGTGGGCGCTTCGCCGGGCCTGCCTGGCGTGGATACGCAGCTGTCGATCAACGCCCAGGGCCGGCTGGCCAACGAGGACGAGTTCGGCGACATCATCGTCAAGACCGGTCCCGATGGCGCGGTGACCCGCCTGCGCGACGTGTCGCGGCTGGAGCTGGGCGCGGCCGATTACTCGCTGCGTTCGCTGCTGAACAACCAGCCGGCGGTCGGCATCGGCGTCTTCCAGGCGCCGGGCTCCAACGCGCTGGAGATCTCCGAGCAGGTGCGGGCCACCATGCAGGAGATCGCCAGGACCATGCCCGAGGGCGTGGAGTACCGCATCGCCTACGACCCGACGCAGTTCGTGCGCGCTTCGATCAAGTCGGTGGTGCAGACGCTGCTGGAGGCGATCGCGCTGGTGGTGCTGGTGGTCATCCTGTTCCTGCAGACCTGGCGCGCTTCCATCATCCCGCTGCTGGCGGTGCCGGTGTCGGTGGTGGGCACCTTCGCGGTGCTGCACCTGCTCGGGTTCTCGATCAACGCGCTCAGCCTGTTCGGCCTGGTGCTGGCCATCGGCATCGTGGTGGACGACGCCATCGTGGTGGTGGAGAACGTGGAGCGCAACATCGAGGCCGGGCTGTCACCCCTGCAGGCGACCTACCAGGCGATGCGGGAGGTGTCGGGTCCGATCATCGCCATCGCGCTGGTGCTGGTGGCGGTGTTCGTGCCGCTGGCCTTCATCAGCGGCCTGACCGGCCAGTTCTACCGCCAGTTCGCGGTGACGATCGCGATCTCCACGGTGATCTCGGCGATCAACTCGCTCACGCTGTCGCCCGCGCTGGCCGCTCTGCTGCTGCGCGGCCACGATGCGCCCAAGGACGCGCTCACGCGCTTCATGGACCGCTGGCTGGGCTGGCTGTTCCGCGGCTTCAACAACGCCTTCGGCCGCGGCGCGAACGCCTACGGCAATGGCCTGCGCGGC
>Ga0247825_10001293_pt1 | contig 16392 bp, 15 predicted proteins | sample 13C_Vanillin_Day_FD_194413 | JGI IMG/M metagenome (GOLD analysis project Ga0247825, IMG submission 194413) | Soil microbial communities from agricultural site in Penn Yan, New York, United States - 13C_Vanillin_Day48 | ecosystem: Environmental > Terrestrial > Soil > Agricultural land | place... | reverse complement strand
TGGGCTGGGCGCGGCCACACTGGCCGTCATCGCCGCGTACCGGTCAGAGAATGCTGCTCAGGAACCCGCGGTGCCGCTGCTTGCGATGACTCCGGCGCGCTACCCTGGCGGGGAGGCGCCACCCCCGGGGCCGGCGGCGAGCACTTACACCCCTCCGGCCGCGACCGTGCCCCCAGGCGAAAAGGGGTTCGGCCCAATTTCCGGGTCGCCCGTAGCGGTTGCGCCGTCGGATCTTCTGTCGCTGCCGCGGGCCGGATTCCTCAATCGTCTGATGGCCTTCGTGCTCGACGTGATCCTGGTGGCGATCGCTCGGGAATTGCTGGAATTGGACTCTCGCGGCACCACCATCTTTCTGCTGCTGCTGACCTATCACATCGGATTCTGGACCTGGAAGGGGACAACGATTGGGGGCATCATCTGCCAGCTCCGCGTGGTCCGGGTCGATGGCACACCCCTCCGGTTCGTCGATGCGCTGGTGAGGGGCCTTTCCAGTATCTTCTCGCTGGCGGTGTTGGGGCTCGGCTGCCTCTGGATCCTCAAGGATCCTGAACGGCAGGCCTGGCATGACAAGATCGCGGGCACTTACGTCGTGAAGGTACCGGCCGGCTGGCCGCTCTAGTGTTAACCTTCGGCACTCCCCAACGTAATAGACGGTATGAAACGAACGTTCTGCGCTGCCCTGCTGGTCGCCGGTGTTGTGGCGCTGGGTGCACCGTCAGGGGCAGGGGCACAGTCTCAACCCGTCGCGCCCGGGGGGGTCAGTACCCAGGCCCCACCAACCGTGGCGCCTACAGTACGTGTGCCCGACCAGGTCGTCGACGAGCGCAGCGCCCAGGACACCCGCCAGCGGCTGAACGAAATCCTGCGGGACTATCCCCCGTCGCTGACCCAGGTTCTTCGACTCGATCCGACACTCCTGAACAGCGCCGACTATCTGTCCCCGTATCCCGCGCTTGCGGCGTACATCGCCCAGCATCCGGAGGTGTCCCGCCACGCCGCGTTCTATCTGGGTCAACCCGATTTCAACGACAACAACCAGGAAGACGCGAGGTCCCGGGCGATCCGAGTATTCGGCGACGTGATGGGGGGGACGGTGGTGCTCTGCGGCTTCATCGCCTTTTTCGTGACGATTAGCTGGCTGGCCGGCCTCATCGTCGAGCATCGTCGGTGGCTGCGGGCCACGAAAACGCAGACCGACGCGCACTCCAAGCTGCTGGAGCGGATGACGTCGAACGAAGACCTGCTCGCTTACATCCAGACGCCGGCGGCACAACACTTTCTGCAAGCGGAGCCGATTCCGCTCGATGCAGCGCCCCGCTCCGTCGGCGCACCGGTCAGCCGCATCCTCTGGTCAGTCCAGGCTGGCATCGTACTAGCGGTCGTCGGTGTGGGCTTGTGGTTCATCAGGAACCGGATCTTCGACGAGATCGCCGGCCCACTGCTGCTCGTCTCTACGCTCGCCATGGCCCTGGGGGCCGGTTTTGCGCTGTCGGCAGCCGTGGCCTACATGCTCTCGCTTCGTCTCGGCCTTCTGGAGCCGCCCAAACCGTGACCTCACGTGACGTAACGCTGTCAGACCTTGGGCGCCTGGGTGAGGTCGCTGACACCCTTGATGTGACGTTCCAGATGGACGAGGATGCGTTTCGCTCGTTCTACGATCGGACGGCACGCTCGGTGTGGGCCTATCTTTCGCGGACGACCGGCGACAACCGGCTCGCCGACGACCTGCTGCAGGAGGCCTACTACCGCTTCCTTCGCGCGGACGCGACCTACGACAACGAAACCCATCGGCGGCACTACCTGTTTCGGATCGCCGTCAATCTCGTGCGCGATCACTACCGGCGGCGTCGGTTCGAGAGTTTGCCGGGGCCCGAACATTTTCGGCACCCGCAGACCCAATCGGGCGACCAGGCCGCCGATCGAGCCGCGCAGCGAATAGATCTTACTCGTGCGATGGCGCGGCTGACCCGCCGCGAACGGAACCTGTTGTGGCTCGCCTACGCGCAGGGGTCCTCTCACGACGAAATCGCAGCGTCGCTCGGCTTGAAGACCGCGAGCATCAAATCGTTGCTGTTTCGTGCGAGACGCCGGCTCGCGTCGATGCTCGGCTCGACAGGCGCCGAACCCAGTGGCATCGGACAGGAGAACACCCGTCGTGAAGACGACTGAATGCGATCGTGAACCCGACGTCCTGGAAGCGGTGATCTCGGGATGCTGGCCATCGGCCAAACCGGGTGACGAGCTACGCGCCCATGCCAGCCGCTGCCCGGAGTGCGCGCACCTGGCCGCCGTCGCGGTTGCGCTTCGGGCTGAGCGCGACGAGGCGATGCGGGAGGCGCGGGTGCCGACATCGGGCCAGGTCTGGTGGAAGGCCACGATGCGTTCGCGTGCCGAAGCCGCTGCCGCGGTGGCGCGGCCGATCACGCTGCTGCAGGGGCTGGCCGGAGTGTGCGCCGCAGGCATGTGCGCGGCGTTGATTGCGCTGGCGTGGCCGTCTATCGCGCTCCCGTTTGCCGCGATCGGCCCATTGCTGGCCCGGGAGGGCCAGCGAATCAGCGCTGTGCTCTCAGCCGCCGTTATTCAGCCGGCGATGCTGTCTTTTGCCGCAGTCCTTGGGGCGGCCCTGATTCTTTCGCCTTTCGTCCTCTATTTTGTGTTGTCGGACGAATAAGGTCCGCCGGGCGAACCAGCGGCCACGATCGTCCGTCTAAGGGCTATGTCTCATGGGAACCTTCGTCACCGTCCTCTTCTCGCAGCACGGTGTCTAAGCAATGTTGTGCATCCTCCCGGTGGTTGGGCGGCGTATCTCTCTTAGCAACGGTTTCAAACGAATCGTGGGGTGCGCCTCCAGGAGGACCCATCCTGGTAAACCCGGTCCCCACAGGTTTTTATGGACATTGCGCGACCCGACAACCTGAAACGCAAACGCACCCGCCAGCTCACGTATGGCGGCACCGTGCTCGTCGTTGTCCTCCTGATGGGCGTGGGGGTTGCCCGGCTGAAGCCGGCCGCGCCGGCGGTCGAACGGGCGACGTTGTGGATCGATACAGTCCAGCGGGGTCCGATGGTCCGGCAGGTGCGCGGCACCGGGGCGCTGGTGCCGGAGGATCTGCGGTGGATTCCGGCAGCGACGAGCGGCCGGGTCGAGCGAATCATCGTGCAGCCCGGATCCGAGGTCACCGCGGACACGGTGGTTCTCGAGCTCAGTAATCCCGCGCTCGAGCAGGAACTGCAGGACGCCCAGCTGAAGGTGAAGTCGGCGGAGGCCAGCCTCGCGAACCTCCACGTCCAGCTCGAAACCGAGCAGCTCCAACGCGACGCTTCCACATCAATCATCGAAGCGGACTATCGGAAGGCGGCGCTCCAGGCGGAGGTCAACCAGCAACTGGCGAGCAAGCAGCTGGTCTCGGCGCTCACGCTGCAGCAGTCGCAGCTCGACGAGAAGCTGCTTGCGTCTCGCTACGACATCGCCAAAAAGCAGCTCGCCAAGGGCCTCGAATCGATGCAGGCGCGGCTGGCGGCCGAGCAATCGAGCGTCGATCAGTTTCGCGCCCTGATGCGGCTGAAAGAGCGGCAGGTCGACGAGCTGCACGTACGCGCCGGCCTCGCAGGAGTGCTGCAGATTGTCCCGGTCGAGGTCGGCCAGCAGGTCGCTCCGGGCACCAACCTCGCCCGCGTCGCGAACCCGTCGCGGCTGAAGGCCGAGCTGAAGATCGCGGAAACCCAGGCGAGGGACATCCAGATTGGACAGCCGGTTTCGATTGACACGCGGAACGGGCTGGTCGACGGCCGCGTCGTGCGCATCGATCCGTCGGTTCAGAACGGCACCGTCACCGTCGACGTCACGCTGGTCGGCGCGCTGCCGCGCGGGTCGCGTCCGGATCTGACCGTTGACGGCACGATCGAGCTCGAGCGGTTGAACGACGTGCTGTTCGTGGGGCGGCCGGCGCTCGGGCAGGAGCAGAGCGCAGTCGGCGTGTTCAAGCTGGATCCCGACGGCACCGCGTCGCGTACCCAGGTGAAGATCGGCCGCATGTCGGTCGACAAGGTGGAGCTTGTCTCCGGGTTGAACGCAGGCGATCAGGTCGTGTTGTCGGATATGTCCGCTTGGGACGCCTACGATCGCGTTCGACTTCAATAGGGCAGGACTGAAACAGAGAGGTCAAGATGTCACCAGCCGCCGCTCCCGTGATCAAGCTGAAATCGGTTGCCAAGGTCTTTCTGACGGATGAAGTCGAAACGCACGCGCTCTCCGATGTCGATCTCGAGATCGCAAAAGGTGAATACGTGTCGATCGGTGGTCCTTCGGGATGCGGCAAGTCGACGCTCTTGTCGATCCTCGGGTTGCTCGACTCGGCCACCAGGGGCGAGTACTGGCTGAACGGGCAGGCGGTCGCCGACCTGCCGGCGCGCGATCGCGCCCGCGTCCGCAACCGCGAAATCGGGTTCATCTTCCAGAGCTTCAACCTGATTGGCGATCTGACGGTCTTCGAGAACGTCGAGCTGCCGCTCACCTATCGAGGCATGCCCTCCACCGAGCGGCGCGAGCGTGTCGGCCAGGCGCTCGAGCGCGTCGGCATGGCTCACCGGGCGAAGCATCTGCCGAGCCAGCTCTCCGGCGGCCAGCAGCAGCGCGTCGCCGTCGCGCGGGCCGTCGCGGGCGAACCGGTGATGCTGCTCGCCGACGAGCCGACCGGCAACCTCGATTCGCGGAGCGGCGAGTCGGTGATGGAGCTCCTGCACGAGCTGCACCACACCGGCGCGACGATCTGCATGGTGACGCACGATCCGCGGTATGCCCGTCATGCGCAGCGCAATATTCACCTCTTCGACGGGCGCGTCATCGACCATCCGCTCGAGATGGTGGCCAGCTGACCATGCAGAGCATTCTGCAGGACGTCCGCTTCGCGGCGCGGCGACTGGTGAAAGACCGCTGGTTCACGCTGGCGGCGATCGCCGCGCTCGCGCTCGGCATCGGCGCCAACAGCGCCGTCTTCACGATGGTGAACGCCGTGCTGCTTCGGGGACTGCCCTTCGACGAGCCGGATCGGATCATGATGATCGACTGGCGGGACACGCGCGGCCGCAACTTCGGCAACTCAATCCAGGACTTCGAGGATGTGGAGCGCGCGAGCAAGACGTTCGCGGGGATGTCGGTCGTCTTCAACGGCAGCATGAATCTCAGCGCCGACGACCGTGACCCCGAGCAGTATCCAGGGGTCTACATTTCCGCCAACGGCTTCAGCCTCATCGGCGAGACGGCCGCGCTGGGCCGTTCCTTCGGGCCCGACGAAAATCGTCAGGGCGCCGAACCGGTCGTGCTGCTCAGCCACAAAGTGTGGCGGTCGCGTTACGCAGGCGATCCCGCCATCGTCGGCCGGTCGATTCGCGTGAACGCGCTGCCGGTCACCGTCATCGGCGTGATGCCGGAAGGCATGAGCTGGCCGTTCAACGCCGAAGTCTGGATGCCGATGTCGCAGCTCCCGCCGGCGTTCCGGAACCAGGGACGCCAGTCGCGCTTTCTCATGAGTTACGGCCGCCTGGCCGACGGCGTGACGCTGGAACAGGCGCGCAGCGAGCTGACCAACATCTCCGCGCAGCTCGCGCAGCAGTACCAGGACACCAACAAGGACATGTCGGCCAACGCCACGCCGTTCATGGAGCGTGTCCTCGGCCAGCAGATCCGCACGATGTTCTGGGCGCTGATGGGCGCGGTCGCGTTCGTGCTGCTGATTGCCTGCTCGAACGTTGCCAACCTGCTGCTGGCCCGTGCGGCGCACCGCTCGCGCGAGATCGCGGTCCGCGTGGCGCTCGGTGCGACGCGATGGCGGATCGTCCGGCAGCTGATGGTCGAAAGCCTGATGCTCGCGTTCATCAGCGGCGCCGTCGGTCTGGGCCTGGGCATGCTGCTCATTCGCTGGTTCAAAGCCGAAACCGCCAGCGTCGGCGTGCCGTACTGGATGGTGTTCTCGCTCGACGCGCGCGTGTTTGCGTTCTTCACCGCCGTCTGCGTGCTGACCGGGATCATCTTCGGGCTGGCGCCGGCCCTCCACATCTCGAAGACGAACGTCAACGAGGTGCTGAAAGAGGGCGGGCGTTCGGGTTCGGGCGGCGTGCGCGCCCGTCGGTGGACCGCGGGTCTGATCGTCGCCGAGCTGACGCTCACCCTGGTGCTGCTGGCGGGAGCCGGCTTCATGATGCGCAGCTTCATGAACATGTACAACTTCGATCCTGGCTTCGAAACCTCGCGCCTGCTGACGATGAACATCATTCTGCCGGCCCGGAAGTATCCGAGCCGGGACGATCAGCTGGCGATTCTCCGCCGTATCGACGAGCGGCTGAACACCGTCGGGGCCATCGAAGGCGCCGCCACGGCGACCGCTCCGCCAATGGGTGGCGGCGCCGGCCGGCAGCTGACGATCGATGGACGCGCGGCGGAGGCGGATGGGAAGCCCGCTAACGTAACGATGATCGCCGTCGGCCCCAGGTATTTTGACGCGCTGGGCGTTCGCATGCTGCGGGGCCGGGCGTTCAACGACACCGAAGGCGAACCGGGCCGCGAGGTCGCAGTCATCAATCAGCAGCTCGCCACGACCCATTTCGGCACCGAGGATCCGATCGGCAAGCGGATCCGGTTGACTGACGACACGCCCGCCGGACAAAAATCGGCTTGGGCGACGATCGTCGGCCTGTCGCCGACCGTACGGCAGCGCGGCGGCATGCGCAGCCCCGATCCTGATCCCGTCGTCTACGTCCCGCACCCGCAGGTTGAGGTCGCGCCGCGCGGCGCGATGATCCTCGTGCGCGGCCGCGGCGAACCGGGGCCGCTGACGGCCCAGCTGCGCAAGGAGATCTTCGCGCTCGATCCCGACATGCCTCTCGCCAATATCCGCACGATGGATCAGCAGCTCGCGCAGCAGCGTTGGGACGTCCGCGTCTTCGGCACGATGTTCTCCATCTTTGCGGGGATCGCGATCGTTCTGGCCACGGTCGGCTTATATGCGGTGACGGCGTACTCCGTTACCCAGCGCACGCAGGAGATCGGCGTCCGGATGGCCCTCGGCGCCCAGGCCCACCAAGTACGGAACCTGATCCTGCGGCGCGGGATGATCCAGCTCGCGGTCGGTCTTGCGATCGGATTGGCCGGGGCCTTCGGGGTCGGCCGGCTGCTGCAAAGCCTGCTGGTGCAAACCGGGCCGACCGATCCGGTGACGCTGGCCTCCATCACATTCCTCCTGGTGGGGGTTGGCGTCACCGCGTGTCTGCTGCCGGCGCGGCAGGCGACACGGCTCAATCCGGTGACGGCGCTGCGGTACGAGTAGACCGGCTCATGGCTTAGGGCTGCCGCGGTGTAGGCGCGAAGCCTCGAGCCGGCCTGAGCCGTGAGCCTTTAAACTGAAGCTTCTCGAGGAACTGCGATGCAAAGTCTGCTGCAAGACCTCCGTTTCGGTGCCCGGCGGCTCGTCAAGGACCGCTGGTTCACGCTGGCCGCGATCGCCGCGCTCGCGCTCGGCATCGGCGCCAACAGCGCAGTGTTCACGCTCGTCAATGCCGTGCTCCTCCGCGGTCTCCCGCTCGAGGACGCCGACCGCATCATGTGGATCGATTCGCGCGATCAGCGCGGCCGGGGCGTGGGGGTGTCGTTCCAGGATTACGAGGATTGGCGTGCCGCGAGCCGCACCTTCAGCGGCATGACCCTGGTCCAGAACGGCACGATGATCATCAGCGGCGATGAGCCGCTGCCCGAGTCGTATCCTGGAGGGTTCATCTCGGCGAACGCGTTCGATGTGATCCGCGTAAAGCCCCAGCTCGGACGAGGCTTTCTCCCCGAGGACGACAAGGAAGGTTCGCCGGCGGTTGTGCTGATCAGCGGCGGCATCTGGAAGACCCGGTATGCGTCCAATCCCGCGATTATTGGCAAGGCGATCCGCGTCAACACGATTCCGGCGACGATCGTCGGCGTGATGCCCGACGGCTTCAAATGGCCGTTCCAGAGCGAGGTCTGGATGCCGATGTCCCAGCGGTCGCCCGTGTTCCGGCTGCCGCGCCAGGGGCGATCCTTCATGGCCTACGGCCGCCTGGCCGACGGCGCCACGCTCGAGCAGGCCCGCAGCGAAATGAAGACCATCGCCGCAGGGCTGGCGAATCAGTACCAGGACAGCAACAAGGACCTGACCGCGCAGGTCACGCCGTTCCTCGAATTCATCATCGGCTCCCAGATCAAGACGATGTTCTGGGCGCTGATGGGCGCGGTCGCGTTCGTCCTGCTGATCGCCTGCTCCAACGTCGCCAACCTGCAGCTCGCGCGCGCCGCCGACCGGTCACGCGAAGTCGCCGTCCGCGTCGCGCTCGGTGCGAGCCGGTGGCGGGTCGTCCGGCAGCTGCTCGTCGAGAGCGTGCTGCTCGCCGTGATCAGCGGCATCGCAGGGCTGGGCCTCGCATATCTCGGGATTCAGTGGTTCGACGGCCAGTCGCAGAACATCGGCCGGCCGTACTGGATGACGTTCGACATGGATGCGCGCGTGTTCAGCTTCTTCGCGATCGTCTGCATCGCGACCGGCATCCTGTTCGGCCTTGCGCCCGCGCTGCACATTTCGAAGACGAACGTGAACGACATTATGAAGGAGGGCGGCCGGTCTGGTTCCGGCGGGCTGCGGACGCGGCGCTGGACCGCCGCTCTGATCGTCGCCCAGCTGACGCTCACGCTCGTGCTGCTGGCCGGCGCCGGCTTCATGATGCGCAGCTTCGTGAATCTGTACCAGCTCGAGGTCGGAATCGACACGTCACGGATGTTGACGATGGGATTCATCCTGCCGACGCGGAAATACACGAGCATGCAGTCGCGCATCGACTTCATGCAGCGGATGGAAGAGCGCCTCAACGCCAACGCAGCGATCGCCGGCGCCAGCACCGCCAGCAATCAGCCGCTTGGCGGTGGTTCGAACCGACAGCTCGAGATCGACGGCAAGCCACTCCAAGAGGGCGAAGCGCCACGAACGGTGCTGATGCTCGCCATCGGCTCACGCTATTTCGATGCCGTCGGCGTCAGCTTTGTTCGCGGCCGCACGTTCGAGCCGAGCGAGGGCATCCCGGGCCGTGAAGTGGTTGTGATCAATCAGCGCCTCGCCACCAAATACTTCGCGAACGCGGACCCCATCGGACAGCGGATCCGGCTCAAGGAAGACAACCCCAACGCGCCCCAGCACGCGTGGGCGACGATCGTCGGCGTGACGCCGAATATCAGGCAGCGGACCGGTGGCCAGGGGGGGCAGGGCGCCCAAGCCGATCCTGAGCCGGATCCGGTCGTCTACATTCCCCACTCGCAGAATACCGGCATCGTCGGGCTCGGGTCGATCCTCGTCCGTGCCCGCGGTAACCCGGCGGAACTGATGCCGGTCGTCCGCAAGGAAATCTTCGCGCTCGATCCGGATCTCTCACTCGCCAACATGCGAACGCTCGACGAGGCGCTGGCCCAACAGCGGTGGTTCCCGCGCGTGTTCGGAATCATGTTCACCGTCTTTGCCGGGATCGCCATCGTGCTCGCCGCCGTGGGACTGTTCGCGGTGACGGCGTATTCAGTGACGCAGCGCATTCAGGAGATCGGCATCCGCATGGCCCTCGGCGCGCAGGCGAAGCAGGTGTCGTGGCTGATCCTTCGCCGCGGCCTGATACAACTGGCGATCGGCCTCGTTCTGGGCCTCGCGGGCGCGCTTGGCGCCGGACGGCTGCTGCAGAGCCTGCTGTTTCAAACCGGATCGGCCGATCCCGTCACGCTGGTGTCGATCACCATCCTGCTGATCGTCATCGCCGTCACCGCCTGCCTCTGGCCGGCGTGGCAGGCGACGCGGCTGAATCCGGTCACGGCGCTTCGCTACGAGTAGGATTTTGGCTCAGGGCTGAGCCTTGAGCCATCCGCCGTCAAACCGCGTTAGGCTCTGGCCATGCGCGGAACGGTGGTGTTGCTTGGCGGCCACGGCTCGAATGCCGTGTATGCGGAACACCTTCGCGCGAACGGCCTGCTGGTCTACGAAGCGACGAGCCCGACCGATGTACAGGCTCTCGCTCCGGAGGTGATCGTGACGGTGTTTTCCGGAGACAGCAGCCCGTCGGCGATTCGTGAGCTTCGGAGCTGGGTCGATCATGCGACGTCGATCATCGTGGCCTCGAGCCCCGAAGACCGGCAGGCGGCCCACGACGCCGGCGCCGATTCGGTGATGCTGATGCCGGCTCTCCCGGGCGAGATCCTCTACGAGGTTCAGCGCGCCCTGATTCTGCGGCGCAGCGGCCGCCGTCTTCCCTCGACCCGCGACCCAAGAGCCGAACAATGAATGCGCAGGTCAGGCAGGTCTGAAGTCCCACCCTACGATGTCCTGCCACCTGGTACTGTAGCGCAGGACTCCATCCTGCCATCGCTCTAACCGAATTGGACCGATCGACGCGTCGCCGATCCAGCCCAGAACCCCTCGATCGGAAACCGCACCGCGGTGGCTGGATCGTCACTGGCCGCGCCCAGGGCAACCAGAACCGGCACGAAATGCTCCGACGTCGGCAGGGCAAGCCGCACCCCCGGCGCTCGCTTGCGGTAGTCGAGCAGGGCGTCGACGTCTTTCCGTTCGAGCGCGTCCTTCGCCCATGCATCGAATTCCGATGCCCACGCGGGCGTTTGCGAATCTGGACTGAAGTCCATCGCGCGCAGGTTGTGGGTCAGAAAACCGCTGCCGACGATCAGCACGCCTTCGTCGCGCAGCGGCGCGAGCTTCTGCCCCATCGCGAACAGCTCTTTCGGTTCCAGGCTCGGAAGTGAAGCCTGCAGCACCGGCACATCCGCCTGCGGGTACATCGCCACCAGAGGGACGTAGGCACCGTGATCGAGCCCGCGTGTCGGTTCGTCCATCACCGGCTGCTCGGGCGCGAGCGTGTTGTGAATCCGGGCGGCCAGTTCCGGTGCTCCTGGTGCCGGGTACCGCTGTTCGTAATATCGCCTGGGAAAGCCGTAGAAGTCGTACACCAGCGGAACCGTGGTCGTCGCACCGAGCGTGATCGGACGCTCTTCCCAATGTGCCGACAGCATCAGCACCGCTTCCGGCTTCGGCAGGGCGTGCGCCCACGTATTGAGCTCCTCGACCCAGCCTGGCTCGTCCAGTAGCGGCGGCGCGCCATGCGCAACAAAAATCGTGGGCATCCTCATATGTCCTCCGTCCAGCCGCCGTCGGAATGTGTGAAGGTCCTGATCGCGGATTCAACGAACGCCTGCCGGCTATCGTCCCATGTCCGGCGAGCGACGGTAATCTCTCCCCGGTTCAGCCGGAGGACATTGAAGGAGTTGGCCTCACCCCGCTGGCGGGTCGAAATCGTCCCGGCCTGGACCACCAGAGCGCTGTGGCCCGCCACCCGATACCGCTCGGCCGTCCGCCCGATGTGGCTGACATGAAGATGGCCGGCCAGGAACAGATCGGCGCCGACCGACGCCAGTTCGGTCATCGCCAGTTGCGCTCGGCCGACCAGATGCCTGGGATCGTAGTCGTCCGGCAGATCGAACGGGTGGTGGGTGACGACAATTTTGATCGCGCCGGATGGCGCCGCGCGAAGGCGCTCTCGAGCCCGGCGGATCTGCGTGGCGTTCAGCCGGCCGCGGCCGAACGTCAGCGATCGGGCGCTGTTCAGGCCGATCGCGACGATCTCGTCATCCGCGAAGACCGGTTCCACATCCTCGGCTACGAACCGGCGATACCGCGCCAGCGGTCTCAGGAAGCGCGTGGCGATGTCGTAGAGTGGGACGTCGTGATTTCCCGGCACGACCAGGCGGGGAAATCGGAGAGCCTCGAGAAACGACCGGGCGTCGGCAAACTGTCTCCGGCGCGCGCGATGGGTGAGATCTCCGGACACCGCCACGAGGTCGGGGGCCGCGGCCTCGATGGCCGCCACCAGCGGCGCGACGACGCGGCGATCGAGCCGGCCGAAATGGAGGTCCGACAGATGAACGATGGTCCGCATCGCGTCTCGCTCAGGGGACGATCACGTTGAGCGCCAGAGGCCGCACGCGATAGATCAGCGGCGTCTTCAGCGGGACGACTTCGCCGTCGAGAGCCACGCGAAGCGGCTGCTGGTGCAGTGTATCGACCTTCAGCCCACAGGTAGCGAACGCCTCGAGCGCATCCTCCCTGGTGGCGCGACCGACCAGCGCCAGCGCGAACAGCTTCGGCAGCTCCCGCCCACGGACCCGGGGCGCCAGGTAGGCGTACAACCGGCCTTCGTCGAGCCTGGTTCGCTTCCCAAGACGAAGACCTTCGACCTGATATTGATTGTTGCCGACAAACAGAAACGGCGTATGGACGCCGACCGTCGACTCCCCCGCAGTAATCGTCACCACCAGGCCGCGAGAGTGCCGGAGAACTCGTGCGCTGGCGACGGCAAAGGCCGTCCACTTCCAGTGGCCCTGTTGCCGAAGCACCTCGCGCTCCCTGACGATATCGGGATAGACGCCGAGCGAGGAGTTGTTCACGAATATCCGATCGTTCACCGCCCCCACGTCGACCCGCTTGGTGCGGCCGGCGACGATGGTCCTCACCGCTGCTTCCGGCGCGACCGGGATTCCAAGATCTTTCGCAAAATGATTGAACGTTCCGAGTGGCAGCACACCGAGCGGCGTGTTCGACCCGGCCAGCGCAGACGCGACGGCGTTGACCGTGCCGTCGCCACCTGCCGCAACCACCGCTGCCGCTCCGGCCCTGACAGCCGACGCCGCGGCTCCCGTCACTGCGGCGGCCGTCCGGCAGTCGACGACTTCGACAGGCTGTTCAGGCACGCGATGCGCATGAAACAGGTCGGTCAGCCGCGCTCGGACCTGCTCGTCACGCCTGGTCCCGGCCGCCTGATTGACGATGACGGTGATCAAGATCCAGCGTCTCGGGCGCTGCGTCTGGCCGGCTTCGCTTTCCCGCGCGGCGGCGGAATCGGTTTTCCTGTGAACGCCTCGTAGGCAGCCGCCGCGATCCGGGCGATCGCCTCCTGCGTCGCCGAGGCTCCCGCGCCGTTCATCACGAACACCGACAGCGCCAGGTGCCCGCCGTTGTCGGGTAACGTGATGATGCCCACGTCGTTGACCACGACGGCGGTCTGGGGATGACGCCGCGACAGCGCGCAGCAGTCGCGTATGTCGCTCGGCCGGATCACGACCAGCTGATCGAACGCCAGCCGCCGTTCGGCAACCTGCGCCAGTGCTTCGAATGCGATCGGCCGCTTGTAAACGCTGGCCATTGCGAACGGCCTGCTGCCGTTGAACGAAAAAAGCTCTGCGCCCGATTCGACGTGGAGCAGCGCGACGCCGATCTCGCCTTTGGTCGCTCGAACGATCTGCCCCAGAGTGGCATCGAGGGTCGCAAGCCCGGGCTCCGCGGTCAAGCGGGCGGCGCCGAGCACGATGACGACAACGCAAGCGGCTGCCGCTCGGTTCCTGACGGGCGGCACCCGGCGCGATTGAGGGCTAAGATGCATCGTGTTAACTCAGGAGTAGCCCTGCAAACGTCGAACCGACCAGTAATTTCGCATCTGGCTTTGGAACGTGGTGTGCATGGCCACTCACGCTCGGAGGTGTGTGATGTTCGGAATTCTTGGCTGGATCATTTTTGGCCTCGTCGTCGGCGCGATTGCCAAGCTGCTGATGCCTGGTCGCGATCCCGGCGGCATCATCGTCACGATGCTGCTTGGGATCGTCGGTGCCGTTCTGGGCGGTTTCGTCGGCCGTTCGCTGGGCCTGTACGGGCCCGAAGACTCTGCGGGGTTCCTGATGGCGACACTTGGCGCGGTGATCGTCCTGCTGCTGTACCGAATGCTCGTCGGACGGCGGGCGACGTCATAGACGGCCGCTGCGGCCGTGCTTGATCCGATCGGGAACGGTTTGTACCATGAGGGGGTCTGGTTTTTCAGACCCCCGCTTCTTTTTCATGGGACAAATGGCCGTTCACCGACTCATCGGTATCGTTGTCGTCGCGATGCGCTCGCTGGCGCGTTGCGCGCTGCTCAGCCGCTGACCACGCCAACTGATCCGATAACGCGGCTCGCCGGGCAGCTCGAGCGTGGTGAGACCACCCTCGAATACCAGGAGGGATCCGGCTACCTCCGCAGCCTGCTGGACAAGCTCGACGTCAACATCGATTCGCAGACGCTCGTTTTCTCCAAGACCAGCCTGCAACAGGCGATCATCAGTCCGAAGAACCCTCGCGCGCTCTATTTCAACGACGAAGTCTCGGTCGGGCACGTGCCCGGCGGCGACGTGTTCGAGCTTGCCGCGCTCGAGCCGGGCCTCGGGCTCGTTTTCTATACACTCGACACGAAAAGGAGCGAGACTCCGCGGCTTCAGCGCCGCGGAACCGAATGCTTCTTCTGCCACGGCATGGGGAACAAGGGAGCACCCGGGCTCGTCGTGGCGACCGTCTTTCCGAACCAGGAAGGCGTGCCCGCGTACACCAGCACCTTTATTGACACCATCGACCATCGGACCCCCTTCGACCAGCGCTGGGGCGGTTGGTACGTCACCGGGACGCACGGATCGCAGCAACATCTGGGCAACGCCGTCGCGTCGGACCCGTTCCGTCCCCTCGATCTCCACGGCGCCGACAGTCAGAATGTGACGACGTTGGCCGGCAGGTTCGATTTATCGAAATATCTGACCGGCTCGAGCGACATCGTGGCGCTCATGACGCTCGAGCACCAGGTCGGTGTCGCCAACCGGCTCAACGCGACCGCCTTCCAGTACAACCGCCTGAGTCGGGATGGATTGACCGATGCCGAGTGGGCGCATCTCGACGGCGAAATCGACGACCTCGTCGGCTACATGATGTTTGTCGACGAGGCGCCGCTGAACGGGCCGGTGAAAGGTGTGTCGCCGTTCACGCAGACATTCGCGCAGCGTGGTCCGCGCGATAAACAAGGGCGGTCGCTGCGCGACTTCGATTTGCAGAAGCGGATATTCCGTTATCCGTTGTCTTACATGGTGTACAGCGACCTGTTCGATGGCCTGCCTCAGCAAGTCAGCGAGCGCGTCTATCGCAAGCTGTACGACGTATTGAGCGGGACGGTCCTCAGCGGCAAGTACGCGGCGCTATCTTCGGTCGATCGGCAGGCGGTGCTCGAGATCCTGATCGATACGAAACGGAATCTCCCCGACTACTGGACCAGCACCGCGGGCTCGCTCGCCGGCGACTGATCATCCACTCCCGGGGTCATTGCGGGTCTATCTCCTTCACCGTGACGAGGACTTTCGTATGGTGATACTCGGGACTGCTGGAATGGAAGAGCGTTCCTGTCACCGTCGCGGGCTTCTCTTTCAAGCTCTCGTATAGCGCCATTGTTGCGGTGGAACTGATTACGAGCTGAATCAGCGAAACGCCGTCTTCCGGTTCGGTGCGAGTATCCGCGTCCGGCTCGACACGAACCGGGACTGTCAGCTTGATGGCGGGAAAGACAACTTTCTCTCCGCCGGGCCCTTCACCGATCCCGCTCGTCAGGGTGCCGGCCAGGGTCACCACCGACGGCTGATACTTGAGCGTCTGCGCGCCGGCCGCGCTTGCGACGAAAAGCGCCAACAACGCCACGATTCGAAGCCTTCGCATCGCCTGCTTCCTCATGAGGCGGACCTGATCCGACCCGCCCTACACGCGTTGAGAAACACGGGTGGTTGACTCTAGTTTAGACGCGTCACCCCGCGAGGGGCTACGATCTCCAGGTGCATAACCTCGACCTGATTCTCACGCTGGCCGGCGGGCTGTCTGCCGCTCTGGTGTTGGGCTACATCACGCAGCGGATCGGCCTGTCGCCCATTGTCGGTTATCTCCTTGGGGGAACCCTGGTCGGTCCATACACGCCGGGATTCGTCGCGAACAGCGGAATCGCCGAGCAGCTCGCCGAAGTCGGCGTCATCCTGCTGATGTTCGGCGTCGGTCTGCAGTTTCATGTCGAGGAGCTTCTCGCGGTCAAGCGGGTGGCCATCCCGGGGGCGATCGCGCAAAGCGCGTTCGCGACGGGCCTCGGCGCCCTGATTGCCAGAGCGTTCGGATGGGACTGGTCGGCGGGCATCGTGTTCGGGATGGCGCTGTCGGTCGCCAGCACGGTCGTTCTGGTCCGCATTCTCGCAGACAATCGCGACCTGCATACGCCGACCGGTCACATCGCGGTCGGCTGGCTCGTCGTCGAGGATCTTTTGACCGTGATCGCGTTGGTGCTGCTGCCGGTGCTGTTCGGCAAATCGGGCACCGACTCGAACCTCGCGATCGCGCTGGGCATGACCGCTCTCAAAGTCGCCGTCCTCCTGGTATTCACCGTTGTCGTCGGCAGCCGGGTGATCCCGCGCGCGCTCGATCATGTCGCCGCCACCGGTTCCCGCGAGCTGTTCAC
>Ga0247825_10001292_pt1 | contig 16402 bp, 16 predicted proteins | sample 13C_Vanillin_Day_FD_194413 | JGI IMG/M metagenome (GOLD analysis project Ga0247825, IMG submission 194413) | Soil microbial communities from agricultural site in Penn Yan, New York, United States - 13C_Vanillin_Day48 | ecosystem: Environmental > Terrestrial > Soil > Agricultural land | place... | reverse complement strand
GAGCGCACGTGGGCGACAAACGATTCCGCGGTCCACCGCGTCGGCAATTGCAGCCAGATGTGCGGGCTCGATGGCTGCATCTGGAACCGTTCGCCCTCGAAGATACGCCGGGCCATGGCCTGGCGTGCGGTGAACTCGTGCCGCTTCCAGTCGGCGATGCGCGCCGCCGTGCCGTCTTCGATCCAGCCGCTGAGCAGATCCGCACCGATCGGCGACGCCATGATCATGCTCGTCCACACCGCTCCGACGATGCTGTCGAGGATCGCCGGCGGCGCGGCGACGCAGCCCAGCCGCATCCCGGGAAACAGGCTTTTCGACAGGCTGGTCAAGTAGACCGTGCGGTCGGGAATCAGCGCGGCAAGCGGCGCCTTCTCCGGTGACACGAACCCATAGACGTCGTCTTCGATGATGGTCAGACGGTACTTCTCGGCGATTGCGGCAATCTGACGCCGCCGACGATCCGACATGACGGCGGATGTCGGGTTCTGCAGGCGGGGCATGCAGTACAGCATGCGCGCCCGGCTGGACCGGCACGCGGCCTCCAGCGCTTCCGGCCGCAGCCCTTCCGCGTCCATGGCGACGGCGCGGATCTTCAGGTGCTGCTGATGAGCGAGAGCGCGGGCGCCCGAGTAGGTCAGCTCCTCCATCAGCAGCGTATCGCCCGGCTTCAGGAGCGCGGACATCGCAACCGAGAGCGAGTGCTGCGCACCAGCCGTGAGCACGAGATGGTCGGGATCGACCACCAGGCCGCCGCGCGCGAGCCACGCCGCCATCGCCTGGCGGTGCCGCAGGTGCCCCTTGGCCGGTATGTAGCCGAGAATCTGCGTCCACGGCAGCACGCGACGCTGGAAGAGTCGCGGCTGCAGGTTCGCGACCTCCTTGTCGGGCATCAGGATGTTGATGCTGAGATCGAACGGCGTCGTCTCCGAGCCGCGCTCTTCAGCCTCGTTACCGCGGATGTAGGTTCCGCGTCCTACATAACCTGAGGTCAGGCCACGCCGCGCGGCCTCGGTATAAGCGCGTGTGATGGTCGTGACGGTGACGCCGAGGTGATCCGCCAGATCGCGGTGCGGCGGCAGGCGCATGCCGGCGCGAAGCGTCCCGTTCTGAACGTCCTCATCCAGCGCATCCGCAATCGCGCGATACACAGGCCCCCGGCGGCTCTCCAGCTTCGGCAGCCACATTGTCATAGCAGTGCAATATAGACAATTGCACCATCTCAATCCAATTGTCCTACTAGCATTGTCCGGCCCTGAGTTATCCTGATCACATGGGAAAACGTATTTTTCTCTTCGTCCTCACCAACCTCGCGATCGTCGCGACGCTGACCATCGTGGTCAGCCTCCTGGGGCTGGATCGGGGGCTTACGGACCAGGGTCTCAACATCGGCGCGCTCGCCATGTTCTGCCTCGTCTGGGGCATGGGTGGCGCGTTCATCTCGCTCGCTATTTCGCGCTGGACGGCCAAGCGCGCGATGGGTGTGCGTCTGGTCGACGGGCGGACAGGCCAGGCGGAGCTGGACTGGTTGCATGAAACGGTCGGACGGCTGACACGCCAGGCGAACCTGCCGATGCCAGAGGTCGGCTTCTACGAGTCGCCCGAGGTCAACGCGTTCGCCACCGGACCGAGCAAGAGCCGCAGCCTCGTCGCCGTGTCGAGCGGACTCCTGCGCGGGATGCGCCGTGACGAGGTCGAAGGCGTGCTGGCCCACGAGGTGGCGCACATCGCCAACGGCGACATGGTGACGATGACGCTGCTGCAGGGCGTCGTCAACGCGTTCGTCATGTTCGCGGCACGGGTCATTGCGCACCTGATGACGCGCACGAGCGATGGACGGCAGGGTAACGGCGGGATGTATTTCCTGATCGTGATCGTCCTGCAGATCGTCTTCGGCTTCCTCGGCATGCTCGTCACGAGCTGGTTCTCGCGCCAGCGCGAGTTCCGCGCGGACTACGGCGGGGCCAGGCTGGCCGGCCGGGCCGACATGCTCGCGGCGCTGCGGCGGCTGCAGGCCAATCGCGAGCTCGTGGACACGAGCAATGAGGCGCTCGCGACGATGAAGATCAGTGGACGGGGCCGGTGGGGCGTGTTCTTCTCCACTCATCCCCCGCTCGAGGCGCGCATCGCCGCACTCGAACAGGCGCAGATTAGCTAACGCAAGACACCTCGACTGACGCCGGGCTGCTGAAGCCCGGCGTCTGCTTTTTCCGATGTACACCACGTTTGTCTCTTCAGATCTGCTCGCTCGGCATCTGGATGACTGGGTTGTCGTGGACTGCCGCTTCGATCTCCAGAATGAGCAGTGGGGCCGTGACCAGTACGTCACGGCGCACATTCCCGGAGCCGTGTACGCCAGCCTGAACGATGACCTGTCCGGACAGCGGACAGGCGCGAATGGACGCCATCCGCTCCCCACGATCGAAGCGCTCGCCGAAAGCTTTGGCAGGCTCGGCATCACTCGCAGCACGCAGATCGTGGCCTACGACCAGGACGCCGGCTCCTATGCGAGCCGCCTGTGGTGGCTCGCGCGCTATGCCGGCCATGACGCCGTCGCCGTGCTCGACGGCGGCTGGGCCAAGTGGATCCGTGAGGAAAGGCCGACGCGCGGTGGCGAGGAAACGAGACCTCTGGTCCGATACGACGCCTCCGTCCGCCCGGTGATGCGCGTTGACGCGGGGGATGTGGCCGCTCATCTCGAGGACAGCGCACGATTGCTCATCGACGCGAGGGCACCCGAGCGCTTCGAGGGGCGTTCCGAAACGATCGATCGCGTTGCCGGGCACATTCCCGGCGCCGCCAATCACTTCTTCAAGCAGAACCTCGCCGCGGACGGGACCATGCTTCCCCCGGACGCGGTCCGGGCAAACTTCACCCGCATCCTCGGCGATCGATCGCCTGAGCAGGTGGTCATGTACTGCGGCTCGGGTGTCACCGCCTGCCAGAACCTGCTGGCCATGGAGCATGTCGGATTGCCTGGCGCGCGGCTGTACGTCGGATCGTGGTCGGAATGGTCGAGCGATCCGAAGCGCCCGATAGAAACCGGCCCGTCACGCCGGGCGTGACCACCACCGCCGTATCCACCCCGCCCCCTTCCATCTGGGGCACCCTGCGCGAGGCCATTCGCGGGTCGCACCAGGACTACACCGAAGCGCCCATCGGACGCGCCGTCGTGCTGCTCGCCGTGCCGATGGTGCTCGAGATGCTGATGGAGTCGATCTTCCTGGTGGTGGACGTGTTCTTCGTCGGCAAGCTCGGGGCCGACGCGATCACCACCGTCGGCGTGACCGAGTCGCTGATGACCATCATCTATGCGGCTGCCATCGGCCTGTCGATTGGCGCGACGGCCACTGTTGCGCGCCGCATCGGCGAAAAGGATCCCGAGGCCGCGGCGCATGCCGGCGCCCAGTCAATCCTGATCGGAGTCGCCTTCGGCGCGGTCATCGGACTCCTCGGCGCGATCTTCGCGCCGCAGCTGCTCACGGCGATGGGCGCCAGCGACGAGGTCGTCCGGACAGGCACCACGTTCGCGCGCGTGATGCTGGGTACCAGCGGCAATGTCCTGCTGCTGTTCCTGATCAACGCGGTGTTTCGCGGAGCGGGAGACGCGGCGATCGCGATGCGCGTGCTGTGGTTCGCGAACGCCATCAACATCGTGCTCGGGCCCTGCCTGATCTTTGGCATCGGCCCGTTCCCGGAGCTCGGCGTCACGGGCGCGGCCGTCGGGACCAGCATCGGCCGGGGATGCGGCGTTCTGTTCCAGCTCTATCACCTGACCCGGCCCGGCGGGCGCATCCGCGTCCGGCTGCCTCACTTCCGCTTCGATCCCACGGTGATGCGCGGCATTCTCCGCATTTCCGGCACGGCGACGTTCCAGAACTTCATCGGCACCGCATCGTGGGTCGGGATCGTTCGCATCCTCACGGGATTCGGCAGCGCGGCGGTCGCCGGAAACACGATCGGGATCCGCATCATCCTGTTCGCGTTGCTCCCGTCGTTTGGCGTGAGCAACGCAGCGGCAACGCTCGTCGGCCAGAACCTGGGTGCGGGCAAACCGGAGCGTGCCGAGGCCGCCGCGTGGAAGGCCGGGCTGTACAACACGATGTGCCTTGGCACTGTGGGAGCGATCTTCCTGCTGTTCGCACCGCAGCTGATTAACCTCTTCACAAACGATCCCGAGGTCGCCCCCTACGGCATCCGCTGCCTGCGCATCGTCGCCGCCGGATTCCTGTTCTACGGCTACGGCATGGTCCTGACAGCGGCGTTCAACGGCGCCGGAGACACGCGAACGCCAACGTGGATCAACCTCGGGTGCATGTGGCTGTGGGAATTGCCGCTGGCGTGGACGCTGGCGCACCCGTTCGGCTTCGGGCCGACGGGTGTGTTCATCGCGGTGAGCGTCTCGTTCTCGACGCTGGCGGTCGTCAGCGCCGTGCTGTTCTCGAGAGGGACCTGGAAGACGAAGCGGGTCTAAGCGGTCGCAGGCCGGACTGTGACGGTAAACCCGTCCTGATTCGGCGCCGCGTACTGCCTGTGGTGCTGAATCCGCGAATACGGAATCGTCACCAGCGCCTGGTAGTCGCCCTCCGGCATCGGGTGGATCTGCAGCGTCATCTCCGCAGCCGCAATCGACAGCTCGCGGGCCACGTCAGCCTTCGCGAATCCAATCACGAACACGTCGCCGCTCGGCAGCTTGTGGGTTTCGTAGGTGCGATACCGGCGAATGGCGAAGAGAGGCGCGTTCGGCAGCCCCGGCGAGTAGGTGAAGCCGTGGACGCCGCCGGGCAGCGCATTGACGCCGGTGCCCTCCTCGGCCTCTGAGACGATCCGGACCTGATGCGCCTCCCGCAGCAGCTCCTGATCGGCGGTCTCGATCTGATTGGCGTAAACAACGCGTGACATTGCTGGGGATTATACGTCCTTGGTTCGGCTACGCCTTCACCCCAATCGGACAGCTCACCCCAGTCCCGCCGATCCCGCAGTAGCCGTTCGGGTTCTTCGCCAGGTACTGCTGGTGGTACTCCTCGGCGTAGTAAAACGGCGGTGCCTCGGCGATTTCGGTGGTGATGCGGCCGTAGCCGGCTGTCGTCAGCCGATCCTGATACGCCCCGCGCGACGCCTCGGCTGCACGCTTTTGTTCCGGTGTCGTGGTGTAGATCGCCGACCGGTACTGCGTGCCCATGTCGTTCCCCTGCCGCATGCCCTGCGTCGGGTCGTGGTTCTCCCAGAAGACGCGCAGCATCTCGTCGTACGACGTGACCTTCGGATCGAAGACCACGAGCACGACCTCGGTGTGGCCGGTCATGCCTGAGCACACCTCGCGATAGGTCGCATTGGGGGTGTAACCGCCCGCGTATCCAACCGCGGTGCTGTACACGCCGGGGGCCTCCCAGAACTTCCGCTCGGCACCCCAGAAGCAGCCCATCCCGAAGACTGCCTGCTCCAGCCCGGCTGGAAACGGTGGCTTGATGCGGTTGCCGTTGACGAAATGCGTGTCGGGGACTTCCATCGCCTCGGCGTGGCCGGGAAGCGCCTGATCAGGTCGGGGTATTCGGAGAGTAGTAGCCATACGCTATCTAAGATGCACGATCCGGCCGGGGAGTTCCAATTCATCGCTGATCGCGGCGATGCGCGGCTGAGGCTCGACCAGGTGCTCGTCCGCCGAGTCACAGCGGTGACGCACCTGTCGCGCAACGTGGCTCAACGGTGGATCGAAGCCGGGGCGGTGACGATTAACGGACGCGCAGCGCGCCGGCCGTCCGATCGTGTGGTCGAGCATGCGGCAATCCATGTAACGCTTCCGCCGGACACGATCCTCCGATCGGTTCCCGAGCCGGAACAGGCGCCGCTCGACATCCTTTACGAGGATGCCTATCTCATTGCCGTCAACAAGCCGCCGGGGGTCGTCGTCCACCCCACATACAAACGGCTGTCGGGCACGCTGCTCAATGCCGTCCTCTGGCACGTCCGTGAGCGAGACGACGTCAGTCCTGGCATCCTCACGCGGCTCGACAAGGACACGTCGGGAATCGTGGTGGTCGCGCTCAGCGGCAGCGTGCATGCGGCGTTGCAGCGGGACGCGGCTGCCGGCCGGGTCCGCAAGGAATACCTCGCCGTGGTTCACGGTGTTCCGCGACCTGGTGCCGGAGTGATCCGCGAACCGCTTGGACGCGATCCCGGCGATCGACGACGGGTAATCGTCACGCCTGGAGGCGCGGCCAGCGAAACGCGATACGAGGTGATCGAATCCCTGCCAGGGAATCTGTCGCTCGTACGCTGCGAGCTGGTGACCGGGCGCACGCACCAGATCCGTGTGCATCTGAGCTCGAGTGGCTGGCCAATCGTGGGCGACCCGCTGTACGGCTCATCCCATGCCGGCACCGACTTGATGTCGCGGCAGGCTCTCCACGCCTGGCGGATATCGCTCGCTCATCCCGTCACGAGAGAACCGTTGGTCATCGAAGCCCCACTGCCGCGCGACTGGTCAATCGACGTGAACGTCTCGAACGATTCGAACGACACGAACGATTCGAACGATTCGAACGTTCTTAAGCGTTCAACCGACTGAGCTGCTGAATCGCATCGATCGCCAGCGTGACTCCGGACCCGACAAGGAGCACGGCGCTGGCAATGACGACGCCGTCCACCGCGGCGCGCAGCCGTGGCAGGTGGTGCCATCGACGGATGATCGACAGCAATGGAATGGCTAGAAGCGCCGGCGTGATCATCGCCAGCCATCCGGCGATGGCTCCGGACCATCCGCCGGCGAGGTACCCGACGGCCACGACGTACGCGCCCATCGGCCCAATCGTCGCGCGGCCGGCCAGGACTGCCTGGCTCAACTGCTGATCGGTAATCGCCGCGCGCGTCTGCACGAAGTCCTGGCGGATCTGCGGCAGCGATCCCATGCCGGCGAAAGAGGTCATCGTGGCTTTCAACAGGAGCAGGTAGATGAGCGCGGCGTTCATGGCTTCTCGTCACGCATCGGAATCAGGCAGCTGACGAGGGCCGCCGCCAGCAGCACGCGAACCGGGGTCGCACCCGCGACGACCAGGGCGACCGTGATGATGACGACCACGGACGCGCGCCACCGGGACCCTATGTGGAGGTACGGCCGAATGAGGTGCCAGGCGCTCAACACAACGAGCCCTCCGGCCACCAGGATGCCAATCGCCAGTAGTGCCCGTGCGATCGCGTACGGCTCGATCTGCGTGAACGTCACCGACAGGCCGAACACGATAAGAGCGCCGGGCACCGAGGCCAGCGTCAACGCGAGCAGCGCACCTGGCCATCCCTGATACCTGAAGCCAAGCGACACGCAATAGGCGAGAACGACGGTTCCGGGGGTAAACCGCGACACCGCGATGAATAGTCCGTGGGTGGTCGCGTCCATCCATCCGCGGCTGGTAAACCTGCGGCGGAGCAGCTCGATCGATACGTTACCGCCGCCGATCGTGCGATTGGCTTCGAAGGCCACCGCCGCAACGAGCTCGCGAAGCGACGGCCCGTCGACGCGCAGCCCGGTTGATTGTTCGCTCGGGTCAGGCGTCATCACGTCCGGGCCGCGCGGTCGTTGGTCAGCTCCGGATGGCGCCAGGCAAACGCACGCAGCGGCGCGATGGGCAGCCGGCCGTAACCATCGGTTCCGCTGAAGCTCCACGGCCACGCGCCCGCGTAGCCGCCGTTCACCGACGCCTCGAGCACCTCCTCGAGGTCCTGCACGACCGGTGAGGCGTTCGGTGGATGTTGCGCGGCGGGATCGCCCGGAAACTCTCCGAGCAGCACCGGCCTCCTGAATCCGAGCGCGGCCGCGGCGGTCTGCGCCGGATCGAGATCCCTGCCGGGATGCCTGGTATCCGGATAGGAATGCACCTGCAGCAGATCGAGTCCGAGCCCAGGATCGTCCCAGGCCCACAAATTGTGCAGGCGGGCGCATCCGATCGTCGTCAACGCCGGCGTCCACGTGTGGACGAGCGTGCTCAGCGTCGCGACCATCCACGCCAGTGTCTCGAACGCGAGCGGACGAGCGACGTGTGAGCTGAGGTCGCGCTCCCACTCCTCGACCACGAAGTCCGGCTCGTTCATCAACTCGATGGCAAAGATCTGGTCGGTGAGATCGGCGCGCTCGCCGCCCGCTCCATATCTGCGGATCAGCGGCTCGAAGACCCGGCTGAAGAGCGCTGCCCGGCCGGCGGCGGAATTGAGAATCGTCGCCCGGCCGTGTGGCAGCCGTACCGCGAGAAGCGCCCCGGTCGCCGGATCCGCAATGCTGTCGCGGACACCTTCGAACATCCAGCGGTGATCGAGCAGGACGAGAGCGAGACGCATCCCGGCATCGCGGGCAATCTCACACGCCGTGTCCAGATCGACGAAGAAGTGGGGATCGAGGCCGGCCGGATTGCCGCGGTCGTCGTAGATGATGCCGGCGCGGCCATCGGCGAACACGAACCAGCGCGCGACGCGGAACCCGAGTGCCGCCATCGCCTCGAAGTCACGCTGCACAGCGGCACGTCGAGTAGACACGCCAAGATGAGATCCCCAGACGTTGGCGCCGAAATCAAGGCCGTAATAGACGATCCCGCCGTCCGTGGACCAGGGGTAGTTGCAACCGTGCCAGAACAAGGATTCAGCCTTCGCTGCGATTAGTCTAGCTGCGCCAACTGTGCTTATGCGCAGACGATCTTGACACTGGTCAGCCCCGCCGTTAACGTCGTTCCGTGGTGTTGAGGGGGATTCGTGCGCGCGCCTCGGCGATCGCACCAGTTCTGCTGGTGTCGCTCATCGCGCTCGCGATGCCGCACGTTGCCGATTCGCATCACGATCCCGACAGCCAGTTCGCGCTCGCCGTCGCACATGACCCGGCGGCACACGGCATCGGCACTCCGTCGTCGAATGACGAGGCGCCGCCCCACTGCGCGATCTGTCATTGGGCTCGATCCTTCCGGCCGCTGACGAACGTTGCGTTTCACGCATCGGCCTTCGTGCAGGCGGCGGGGCTCACACCTGTCGATGTCTTCCGCGTCGCCACGGCCGATTCGGCCGGGCAACCGCCCCTCAGAGCCCCGCCCTCGTTCCAGACCGCGTAGCTGATGAAGCGTGAGTGAGCCGCGCGCCTCCCGGAGGCGTACCCGCTGGCTCGCTCCGCCGTTCGCGAAATTTTTGTCTGGAGACCAACATGCACTTTCGTACGCGCGTCCTTGCGTGCGCCGTGCTGGCGGCTGTCGTGGAATTCAGCACCATGACATCGGCACAGTCCGGCGTGACCGTCGCGGGGAAACTGACGAACTCTCTATCAGGCGACTCGATTCCGAATGCGCTCGTGCAAGTCGACGAGCTGCGCCGCAACACGACCACGGACGCGCAGGGCGCGTTCACCTTTGAAAACGTCCCGCCGGGGCTGTATCACCTGTCGGTCCATACCGACGGCTACTCAACACGGCGCACGGAACTGACCGTCGGCACGACGGCGATCGCTGATCTCAAGGTGAGTGTGGACCCCGAGCTCCATTTCACCGAGCAGACCACGGTCACCGGTAGCCTGCGCAGCCAGTTCGAGGCCTATCAGCCGACGGCCGTGCTGTCCGGGCAGGAATTGCAGAAGCAGATCGAGATGTCCCTGGGCGGCACGCTGGAGAACCAGCCTGGCATTGCCGCACGGAGTTTCGGCCCCGCGCCGGCACGGCCGGTCATCCGCGGGCTCGACGGAGATCGTGTCCAGATCCTGCAGGACGGTCAGCGGACGGGCGATCTGTCCAGCCAATCGGGAGATCACGGCGTCGCAGTCAATCCTGCCGCCGCAGAGCGCATTGAGGTCGTTCGCGGTCCCGCCACGCTGCTGTACGGTGCGAATGCGATCGGCGGTTTGGTCAACGTGATCACCGAGGACATCCCCACGCGCGCAATCAAGGGCGCGACCGGCAACCTGACGTTCGACCTCGGATCCGCCGCCAGAGAAGGAGGCGGAGCCGTGGACATCCGTGCCGGCAACGGCACGTTCGCGTTCCATGCCGGCGGTGCGGGGCGGAGATCGGGCGACGTGAAGACGCCTGAGGGCGCCCTCGACAACTCGCACTCGCGGAGCGGAATTGGAAACGTCGGACTGTCCTGGACGGGCGCGAAGAACTATCTCGGCGGCAGCTACGGGTATGACGACACGAAGTACGGCATCCCAATCGTTGAAGCGGGAGACATTCAACTCACGCCGCGACGGCACTCCTTCTCCCTTCGCGCAGGCGGACAGGACCTCGCGGGCGCGTTCGACTCGTACCGTGCAACCTTCACCGGGCGCCGTTACACGCACGACGAGCTCGAAGGCGATCAGGTTGGCACGGCGTTCACGAACAACACGGAGGAAGTCGAATTGGTGGCCGGCCATCGGACATTCGGCCGCATGAAGGGACAGTTCGGCGGGTGGTTCCTCAACCGCGCGTTCGGCGCGACCGGCGAGGAGGCGTTGTCGCCTGACGTCGATCAACGGGGCGTGGCCGCCTTCCTCTTCGAAGAGGTCACCTGGCCGCATTTCAGCCTTCAGGCCGGTGGACGGATTGATCACGCCAGGTATTCGCCGGATGGGGAGACGGAGCGCAGCTTCACAGCTGGTTCGGCGTCCGTCGGATTTCTCTTCAAGCCGGCAGCAGCTGACGATCGCCTGACGTTTGCTGCCAGCCTGGCGCGCGCCGCCCGGATTCCTGCGCTCGACGAGTTGTTCTACTTCGGCGCGCATCCCGGCAACTTCGCGTTCGAGGTCGGCAACCCGGGCCTGACACCCGAGCATGCGCTGGGATTCGACGTCTCGATGCGATGGCGCCATCCCCGCGCCTCCGGCGAAGTCACGTACTTCCGCAATGACATCTCGGACTTCGTCTTCCGGCGTCCGATTGACGTCGCTGAGCTCGAGAGCCGTCTCGGGGAGTTCCAAACCCTGTTCCCAGGCCGTGCACTCCACATCGACGAAGCCGCGGACTTCCAGATCGTTGAAAACGTCGCCGCCGACAGCCTGCTTCAGGGGATCGAGGCGCACAGCGACTTCGGACTCACGGCCAACCTGTTCGCGGAGGTTGGCTTCGATTACATCCGTGGGTCGCTGAAAGAAACCGCCGAACCGCTACCGCGCATGCCGCCGCCGCGCACGAATTTCGGCCTTCGGTATCAGTACAACGCGTTCCAGTTTGGCGGGACCGTCACCGCGACGGCCAGGCAGGATCGGGTGCTCGGGGCAGAAACGCCGACGGACGGCTTTGGCCTGCTGCGCCTGTATGCCGTCTATTCGGTCATGTCAGGACGAACCCTGCACACGCTCACCGCTCGCCTCGACAATGTGGGGAACACGCTGTATCGAAACCATTTGTCGTACATCAAGGACCTTGCCCCGGAAATGGGGCGTAACGTCAAGCTCCTGTACAACGTGAGGTTCTGAAAAGCGGATGAGGTACCTCATTGTCTTAATGTTTTCTTAATGTTCCGTCCGGGCTGAGGGGATATGATTCGCCCCTTAGGGGCACGGCGGCTTCCGCCGTAGCGATCATCAAGAGGGGAATAAAGATGCGACGGAATTTCCTTGTCGTCGCTGTGGTGCTGATGTTTGGCGCCGCGGCAAGCCTGGCCGCACAGGCCAAGCCTGATTTCTCGGGTAAGTGGGTAATGGATCCCGCGGCGGCGCCCGCAGCGCCGGCTGGCGGCGGTGGTGGCGGTGGTGGTCGCGGCGGCGGCCGTGGCGGCGGCTTCGGCAACGAGTTCACGATCGCTCAGAACGCCAAGACGCTTACCATCACCAGAATGCAGGGTGACCAGACCGTAACGACGGTCTATAACCTGGACGGCTCCGAGAGCAAGAACATGGTGGCCGGACGTGGCGGCGGCGAGCCGACCGCGCAGATCTCGAAGGCGGTGTGGGACGGCGCCAAACTGGTCGTGACCACGACCATCAACGCCGGCGGCAACAACATCGAGCAGAAGCGCGTATTCGCGATGGAAGGTGCGAACCTCACCATCGAGACGACGCAGCCTGGCCGCGACGGCGGTCCGGGGACGCCGAACAAGGTCACTTACAAGAAGGGCTAGCCAGGATGCGGGGGCGGGCCTTCGGGCTCGTCTTCGCAGACTCGCAAGGCTCAGGCCCGGCCGCACCACGCGGCCGGGCCTTTTTTGTTTGGTCCGCTGGCGCCCGCCTTCGCGCAGCGCTTCGGCGAGGCCCCGCCGCAGCCTTGGCGGAGGCGGGGGACACTACACCATGCAACTTTTGGCCCCGCCGGGTGTTATTCCTCCAGTGACGGCGGAGTGGCCATCTAGTGGCCTGTATCCACTGGAAAAGCACACACACCACTAGAGGCCATGTCGGACGTTGAGCGGTTCGAGGCGTTCGTCCGGGCTTATCAGGACATGGTGTTCGCCACCGCCGTCCGGCTGTTAGGCAATCCTGCAGAGGCTGAGGACGTGGCGCAGACGGTCTTTCTCAAGGCGTTCGAGCAGTTCGACACCCTGGACGCGAATCCCGCGGCGGGTGGATGGCTGCGGACCGTCGCGCGAAATGCCTGCCTCAACCACCTCGCCCGCTACCGGTCGCGGTGGCGCTTCTTCAGCGAGCTCGTGCGCCCCGAGGAAGACGACAGCGGGTTTGAGGAGTCGCTCGAAGCAGGCGACTCGCCGGCTCGCGATCTGGAGCGGGCAGACGATCGGGAACGCCTGGAGCAGGCGCTGCAGCACCTTCCCGCACATCAGCGCGTGCCGCTGGTCCTGTATCACTTCGAAGATGCGAGCTACGAAGAGATCGCGCGCACGCTGCGCATCTCGCTCGCCAAGGTCAAGACCGACATCCATCGCGGACGCGTCGCGCTGCGGAAGCAGCTTGAAGTCAGGGAGGGTCCGCCTAAAGGCGGACACTACGACCGTGGACAACGCTGATCTCGAGCGTCAGATCAATCGCGAGCTTCGGGCGCTGCCAACGCCACGGGCGCCGCGGACGCTGCTGCCGCGCATCATGGCCGCGGTCGAGGAGTCGGCACGGCGGCCGTGGTACTCGCGCGCGTGGCTCGAGTGGCCCATGAGCATGCAGTTGGCGTCAGCGGTGCTGCTGATCGGCGTTGTTGCGGGCGGCAGCGTGCTGATGCCTCAGCTCCGGTCCGCTCTGACCGCCATCAGCTTCGTCGCCAGCGTGCAAAGCGACGTCGCCGACTCGGCGCGCGACGTCGAGGTCGCGACGACGGCGGCGCGTGTGTTGTGGCGGACGCTTCTGGCGCCGGTGGTGCCGTGGGCGTTTGCTCTCCTCACTCTTATGGGCGCCGCATGTGTGGTGTTCGGAACGGCTCTCAATCATCTGGTCTTCGGAAGGGCATTTCGATGAAGCGAAAACTTGTCATAGCCACGATCGGGCTGGTGCTGATCTTCACGAGCGTGGTGAGCGTTACGAGCGTCCGGGCCTACGTGCGGAATCAGTACTTTGCTGACTACGAGAGGCAGTTCGCGTACCAGCAGGCGCGCGCCGCTGCCTTTGAGTACGCACGCCTCGCGCAGGCCCAGGAGCCGGCTCCAACAGCGCCACGGCGGCCGTCGGAGGTCGTCGTCGAGTCGCCCAGCCAGCCGCTTCCCCGCCGCGGCGTGCCGCCTCCCGCGCCCATTCCGATAGACGCCCCGGACTATCAGGACCCGTTCCAGGACGAACGCTACAACGAGCTCTACTGGCGCTCGCGCAATGCGTTTCGCCTGGGACAAGACCTGAACGTCGGCCCGAATGACATCACGCGCGATGCCTCCGTGGTGTTCGGCAACGCCATCGTCTCGGGGCACGTGACAGGCAACCTCGTCGTGGTCTTCGGCACCGCGACCGTGCTGAAGAGCGCGGTCATCGACGGCGACTTTGTGTCGATCGGCGGCAAGGCCACGGTGGAGGAGGGCGCGTCGGTGCGCCGCGACGTCGTGGTGGTTGGCGGTCCGCTGGATGCTCCGGCAGGGTTCGCGGCCGGCGGCGGGCAGATCGTGATCGGCTCGGGAATGTTTGGCGGCTCGCTCGAAGCGATCGTGCCGTACCTCTCCCGCGGCCTGGCGTGGGGCCGGATCATCGTGCCGGATCTCCCCTGGGTCTGGGGCGTCGTCACTCTCTTCTTTCTGATCTATGCCGCGCTGAACCTCGTCTTCGAGCGGCCTGTGCGCACCTGCGCCAAGACGCTGCAGACCCGTCCGCTGACGGCGTTCGGTGCAGGCATGCTCGTGCTGCTGCTCATCGGTCCGATCTGCGTGCTGCTCGTGTTCTCGCTGATTGGAATCGCGGTCGTGCCCTTCCTCATCTGCGCATTGATCGCCGGCGCCATCATCGGCAAGGTGGCGGTGGCGCGCTTCATCGGGATGTCCGCGGTCGAGGAAGACCCGGACGGCAATCGAGCGCACGCCGCGCGATCGTTCGTGATTGGATTCGCGGTGCTGACGATCGCCTACATGATCCCGCTGGTCGGCCTCATCTCATGGTCCATCGTCGCGGTGCTCGGCCTCGGGTCGTCATTCCTCTCGTTCATGGCGGCGTATCGCCGTGAGAACCCGGCGAAGCCTCCGGCGGTCCTGACACCGCCCCCCGCACCGACAGTCGCTCCTCCGCCTGCATATCCGCCGGCAACGCCCGCGCCCGGCATCGCATTCGACGGAACGGCCGGAGCCGTGCCGACAACACCTCCTCCGTTCCAGGCGCCGTCTCCAGCCGGCGCGGCGTATGCGTCCGCGTTTTCCGGGAGCTATGCGATTGGCGCGTCGTCGCTGCTCGTGGCGCAGCCGCGTGCCCTCTTTCGCGATCGGCTCGCGGCGTTCCTCGTCGATCTCTTCACAGTGTTCGTCGTCACCGTCGTTCTCGACGGGATTGGTTTCGTCGACGGGGAGGCGTTCTTTCCGCTGCTCCTCATCTACTTCATCGTGTTCTGGTCGCTGAAGCAGACAACTCTGGGTGGCATCGTCTGCCAGCTTCGACTCGTGCGGACCGACGGCACGCCGCTCACCTTCGCGGACGCGCTCGTTCGCGGGCTGGCGGGAGTCGTCTCTCTGGTGGTACTGGGCATCGGCGCGCTGTGGATCCTCCGCGATCCCGAGCGCCAGGCATGGCACGATAAAATCGCTGGCACGTACGTCGTGAAAGTGCCGAGGGGCTGGTCGATCTGATCGGCAGAGAAAGGGCCTTTCGATGAAATCCAGACTGCTTGCGATTGCGATGCTTCTCTGCCTGTCTGGCGCGACCCTGCTCGGCCAGGACTTTGTGGGCACATGGCAGGGCACGGCGGCCACCGGCGCCGGTGCTCAAATCCGGATCGTCCTGAGGATCACCAGGGCCGCCGACGGAAAACTCGAGGGGCAGCTCTTTTCGATCGATCAGGGCGCTCAGGCGCGGACGATGAGCCAACTCGCCCTGGACGGGCGCGTCGTGAAGTGGAAGGTGGACGCGTTGAGCGTCACCTACGAGGGGACGTTCACTCCGGACGGGAACGGAATCAACGGCACGCTCACCCAGAACAATCCCCAGCCGCTCAACTTTGTACGCGCGACGCCCCAGACGGCGTGGACCATTCCAGAACCCACGCCACCTCCCGCAGCCATGGCAGCGACGGCGGATCCAGGAATCGAAGTCGCCACGATCAAGCTCAGTCCTCCTGACGTCCGGGGACGCGGCATCGGGTTTCGAGGCGCGACGCTGACCGTCACCAACTACAACCTGCTCAACGCCATCACATTTGCCTACGATGTGCACGAGCAGCAGATATCCGGCGGCCCGGCGTGGAAGTCCTCTGACAGGTTCGAGATGGTGATCAGGCCGGATACACCGGGCCAGCCCAACGCCCGGCAGCTCAAGCGTCTGATTCAGAAGGTGCTGGCCGAGCGCTTTCAGCTCGCGTTTCACATCGAGAAGCGGGAGCTCTCGGTGTACACGATTACGCAGCCCCCGAACACCACGCACAAGATGACGCCCGTGACGCCGGGTGGACCGAACCTTCCGACGCTCCGCTACCCGAGGGCCGGCCTGCTTCCGGCGCGCAACGCGACCGTCACTGAGCTTGCAGGGTCGCTGCAGACGGCGGTGATGGATCGCCCCGTCATCAATCAGACGAAGATCGAAGGGCGATTCGATTTCACGCTCGACTGGATGCCCGACGAAACGCAGTTCGCCAGCTTCGGGTCCGCGCAATCGATACCAGAGACTGGCAAGCCGAATATCTACGAAGCATTCAGGGAACAGCTGGGCCTGAAACTCGAATCCACGCGAGCGCCAGCCGACATCATCGTCATCGACAAGGTCGAAAAGCCTTCGGAGAATTGAAGGCTAGGAGTACCGGTTACAGGCCGTAGGTCTCTGGATCCCACGAGAGCCCGAGTTCCGACGGCGGAGCCATGTAGCCGGCAAGCGCCGAGGCGGCGACAACCGCCGGACTGGCGAGGG